>Ga0302320_10021678_pt1 | contig 12733 bp, 7 predicted proteins | sample Bog_T0_3_FD_202130 | JGI IMG/M metagenome (GOLD analysis project Ga0302320, IMG submission 202130) | Peat permafrost microbial communities from Stordalen Mire near Abisko, Sweden - Bog_T0_3 | ecosystem: Environmental > Terrestrial > Soil > Wetlands > Peat | place: Sweden: Abisko, Stordalen Mire...
GCGTTATGGATTGAGTTCGGTAGCATAGCCGGTTGCTGAAAAGACAAGGTCGTGGGGTGACTGCGCATAAGTGGGCACAAGCGATGGATTGGAATATTTGCCAGGATCGCTGCTCAAGGCATATGTAACCGTTGGGCCATCCTGCCATTTGTGATTGTCCGCGTGTCCGTCGGCCCAGCTAAACGAACTTGACACACCATGCCAGGCGGCCACCGAGTCCACAAAGCTTGCATCGGTGAATCCCAGTGAAGGGGTTCCGCCATGCATGCCCCACGGCCCCAGGTTTTCGCCGCGCGGGTCATTTTCTTCGACCCACAAGAAACGTTCGCTTGGATGTAAAATGGCTGATTGTTTTTTTAACGGCGCGGACTCGTAAGTGAACCCATTCATTCCGCCAGCACCCGAATAACTGCCGTAGGCAAACGTGCCATTAGAACCAGCAGGTGGGTTAACCACAACTGGCCTGTTAGCCCTCTGGTCAGCCGGGCAGTGAAGAACATTTACATTTGGGGCATATTGGTAAAGTCCGCCTTGTTTATATCCCTCCTGTAGTATTGCGACTTCTTTATCTCTAGGTGACATTCCTATCGTGTTTGGTAATGGATTAGGAGTCGAATACCGCCAAGGAATCGTTTCGCTGGGTGTGGGATTAACAGGAGCATCAAAATTGATTATTCCGCCCTGACTATCGTCGGCATACATAGTCCAAGCTAAGGCGAGTTGCTTTTGATTGCTAACGCACGTTGCTGCCTGTGCTCTGATTTTGGCCTTGGACAAAGCGGGTAGCAGCATCGCCGCCAAGATGGCGATGATCGCAATAACCACCAGTAATTCAATCAATGTAAATGCTCGAAACGAACTCTTTTGTGTTGATTTTGTAGCCCCGGCACGATACTCAAATAAAACATTTAACATATAATAGATACGCAACCAAACTAGATGAAAACCAACCGCATATTTCCTGGTAAATTATTTAACAACCCGCATAAACTGATTGTCGTCAAACGATAATGGACAGTTCAATGCCACTGGTGCATACAATTTTTTGCAGTTCATATTTTGATTCTATTAATAATCTACATCATTGTCATTCGACGGTCTTGCAAATTTCTTCGGCGAAGAAGATTGAACATAACTGGGTCGCTTCCTGGCTTTATTCTGATGCAAAAAGTCTCTAAGGCCGGTTGCTGAGTGGATTTTATCTGGTATGTTTCCATTTAGTATTCGGTGATAATGAACGAACATTAACCCATCGCCCTATGTCCAGTCTTCCTATTTCCTTCGGCGAACAATATTTAACATCACCCACCCCAGATGACTGCCAACCTTATGTTAAATATTCTTCGCCGAACAATTTTGCACGACAGGCAGCTTTCCAATCTGAAACGCTTCTCTCCAATGAAATCCATTCGCAACTGTCGCATTGGCTTGATCGTTTCTCTTATTGCCATTGCTACGCCGTTATTCATCGCGGAAAACGGTATTGCCAAACCGCCGTCACCGGAGAAGTTCAGTGTGAACACAAAATCCTTCGCGCTGAATTTTGAAGTTGGCAAAGACGACCGACTATACCAGCACGCGGTTGGGGCCACTGATTACAGCGAAAAGTTGCCTCGATCGGATGAAAGTTATCCGCAGGCAGGCGACGGTTATATTTGGGAACCGGCCTTGCAGGTTGTTCACGCCGACGGCAACACGTCAACGACATTGATTTTTGAAAATGTAACGCGGACGAACGACGATGCCGGCCGCGAACTAACTCGCATCAAACTGCGCGATATGGCTTATCCGCTTGAAGTTACGTTGAATTTTCGCGCCGATAGCAAACGCGATGTGGTGGAGCAATGGATGGAAATCATTCATCACGAACGCAGGGCGGTCACGCTGGAGCGAATGGCCTCGACCGCGCTGCTGCTGCCTCCAACGAATTTGTATCTGACGCATTTTTTCGGCGATTACGCGAAGGAAATGTCATCGCCCATCAGTGAGCTGGTCACTCCCGGCACAAAAGTTTTGGATTCAAAACTTGGTGTGCGTGCCGATCAATTCCAAATTCCATCTTTCATTCTATCGCTGGACGGGCAACCGATGGAAAACACCGGTCGCGTGCTCGCCGGTTCGCTGGCATGGTCCGGGAGTTTTCAGTGCGCGTTTGACGACAATGGCACGAGCATCCGTGCCTTGTGCGGCATGAACCCGTTCGCGTCGGCATATCATTTGAATCCCGGCGAAACCTTCACCACGCCGAAAATGATCTGGGTTTGGAGCGCGAACGGCCTAGGAGAAATGAGCCGGAAGCTCCACAGTTGGGCGCGGGACTTTGGAATGCGCGATGGTCACAAAACCCGCGCCGTCCTATTGAACAATTGGGAAGCGACAGGTTTTGATTTTGATTTCAACCGTATCGTCGGCCTTTACGCCCCGGCCAAAGAGTTGGGCGTGGAGTTGTTCCTGTTGGATGACGGCTGGTTCGGAAATAAATATCCGCGCGTGAATGACCATGCCGGTCTGGGCGACTGGCAGCCGAACAAAACACGCCTGCCCGACGGTCTCGCTCCACTTGCCGCTGAAGCGGTCAAGCACGGCTTGCGTTTCGGCATCTGGATGGAACCGGAAATGGTGAATCCGAACAGCGAGTTGTTTAAGCAACATCCCGATTGGGTGATCGCGCAGCCGAAACGAGAACTGGAGTTGCAGCGCAACCAAATGGTCCTCGACCTCACGCGGCCCGCTGTGCAGAAGTTTGAGTGGCAGACTATCCAGAGCATTTTGGATGTGCCTGACGTCAGCTACGCGAAATGGGACTGCAACCGCTTCCTCACCCAGCCGGGTTCTGCGTATCTCGCGCCGAACCGGCAGTCGCATCTGTGGATTGATTATGTGAACGCGCTTTACGCACTAATGGACAAGGCGGCGGAAAAGTTCCCCGACACGGAACTGATGCTTTGTTCCGGCGGCGGCGGGCGCGTGGATTACGGTGCGTTAAAATATTTTCACGAGTTCTGGCCAAGCGATAACACCGACCCGACGCAGCGCGTGCCGATGCAATGGGATTATTCATATTTTTTCCCGCCGATGGCCATCGCCAGTCACGTCACCCATTGGGGCAACCGGCCAATGCACTTTGCGTGCAGCGTGGCGATGAGCGCGCGTTTCGGCATGGATTTGGACCTGAACAAACTTTCGGCGAGCGACAAAGCCGTTTGTGCCGGAGCGATCAGCGCCTACAAGCAGATCCGCGACGTGACGCAACTGGGCGATTTGTATCGGCTGGAAGACCCGCACGGCACATCTCGCGGTGCGCTGAATTTCGTTTCACCCGACCGCAGCCGCGCCGTGGTATTTGCGTTTCAATTGAAAGACAGCCCGCAATCGCCGGTTCGGCCGCACGGACTTGATCCGGCAAAGAACTATACGATACATGAACTCAATCCAGCTCCAGGCCGTGCGGCCATTCCGCAGGAAGGCCAAACTCTTTCCGGCGAAGCACTGATGCGCGATGGCATAACGCCATCCTGCGCACACGCGATCGAAGCTTCCGTCATCGAACTTGGGTCGTGAACTGGAAGGACTCTAGCAAGAATTGGATAATGATTTTCCCGCAAAAAACCATTTGGTTTAGTTTATTATTTGTCGCCACGCTGATCCCTCTGGCCGGAAAAAGCTCCGCCGCAGTTGAAACCAACGATTGGCTGCTCGCCTCACCGGATGGCCGATGCACCATTTCTGTTTCACTCAGTGTTGACGGCAGTTTGAGTTACGAAGTGTTGCGTGATGGAAAAGCCGTCATCCAAAAATCTCCGCTCGGCTTGCGGTGCGACGACCAGGATTTTGAGCACTCGATCATTTTTGGTCATGCTGGAAAAATCGAGAAGCGTCGCGAAAAGTATGAGTTGTTCGCCGGTCCGCGGCCTCAGGTGAACCAGGTTTTAAATCACCGCAGCTTGGTATTTCGCAACACCAACAACATTCCGATTGAAATCGAACTGGCTGCCGACGACGAAGGCGTGGCGTTTCGCTATCGCTTCACCCAAAACTCAAGCGACACTCGCATCGTCGAGTCCGAACTCACCAGCTTCACCCTGCCCCCCAATGCCCGCGGCTGGATGCAGCCTTATCATGCCGCCGGGCCTTATACGCCGGCTTATGAAGACTTCTATTTTCCTGTTGCTCCCGGCGATCCGCCGCCGGATTCACGGCAGAAGGCTGTCGGCTGGGCATTTCCTGCGCTTTTCAATGTTCCTGACGCGTCAGCCTGGGTGCTGATCACGGAAGCGGGCACGGACGAATCTTATTGCGCGTGCCACCTGAATCCCGATTGCTCCAACGGCGTTTACCGGATCGCTTTTCCTTTGGCCGACGAAACCACGAAAGGTTACACGAACAAATTTGGTCCCGAACCTCGGTACACTTTGCCATGGACGATGCCCTGGCGCGTAATGGTCTTGGGCAAATCAGCCGGCGACATCGCCACCGCCACCCTCGTGACGGATCTCTCCGCGCCCTCGCGGATCGCGGACACGTCCTGGATCAAACCCGGTCGCGCATCGTGGGCATGGTGGTCGTATCCGGAGGGTCCGGCGACGGAAAAACTGTTCAATGAGTTCACCGATTTCGCCGCGAAAATGGGTTGGGAATACACCTTGTTTGATGCCGGCTGGTGGACGCCGGGATTGAAACCCATCGTGAGTCATGCCTTGTCCAAAGGCGTAATGCCGCTGGCGTGGCTGTTTGCGACTGATTTTTATTACGCAAAAAAGAGCGAGGCTAAATTGGATGAAATGGCTACTGCTGGCATTCGCGGGGTGAAAGTGGACTTCTGGTGTTCGGACCGCCAGGAAGCCATCGGCGCGCAACAGGCACTTATGCGCGAGGCGGCGGCACGGCACATGGTCGTGAACCTGCACGGCTGCACGATTCCACGCGGATGGCAACGAACTTGGCCGAATGTCCTGTCCACCGAGGCCGTGCTCGGCAACGAAAGTTATTTTTACGAACCGCGTTACACGCAAAAGGCGGCGGAACTAAACACCGTTTTGCCGTTCACACGGAACGCTGTCGGGCCGATGGATTTGACCCCGGTCGCCGTCTCGCCCAAAAAATTCGGGCGCACGACCACTGCCGCGCACGAACTGGCGGCTGCCATCATCTTCACGTCCGGTATCATCCATTACGCGGACAAGCCGGAATTTTTTGAGTCGCTGCCGCCGGAAGCGCTGAAAGTTTTCCGGGACGCGCCGGCGCGCTGGGACGAAACGAAATGTCTGGTCGGTGAACCGGGACAAATCGCCGTTTTTGCCAGACGCCACGGTAATAGCTGGTTCATCGCGGGCATCAACGGAACGGGCGCGGCATTGCCGGCGCATTTGGATTTGTCCCCTTTCAAAGAATTCCGCCAGCGGCTGCTGATCGCCGAAGGTGATGACGCACTCCGGCAAGTGGCCGTCACACCGCTCGACAATTCTGATGATTGGCGGCACGCTATCCCGCCGCGCGGCGGATTTATTTTCCGATTGGACAAATGACTGGCGGGAAAAATCCGAATCGGGCGACTGCACAAGCCAGTGCCGGCCGCTGTTAAATATTATTCACTGAAGGATATCGCACGATTATCAGCCTTGAATCTGGCAGTATGATTCCATGAAATTCTCATTTTCGAATCGCCTCATGCTGTTCGCATTGACAGGGGCATTTCTAGGCTGCCTGCCTGGGTTTGCCGATGAGAAGCAATCCGTTCCGGCGGAAACAACGATTTGGTTTGCCGCACCGGCTAAGGATTTCACCGAATCGTCGCCGATGGGAAACGGGCGGTTGGGTGCGATGATGTTTGGCGGGGTGGACGAAGAACGGATAGTCTTGAATGAAAGCTCCGTCTGGTCGGGCTCGCGTCAGGACGCCGACCGGTCGGCCGCGCATACAGTTCTGCCAGAAATCCAAAAATTGCTGATTGAGGGGAAAAACCCCGAAGCGGAGGCTCTCGTGAATACTAACTTCACATGCAAAGGTCCGGGGTCGGGGGGCGGTCAATATGGTTGCTATCAAGTGCTTGGTAATTTGCATCTGACCTTTTTCCCCGACGACACAAACGCGCCCGTCACAAATTACCGGCGCGAACTGGATCTTAATGACGCGGTTGCAAACATGCAGTTCAAGCGTGGCGGCATTGAGTTCAAGCGTGAAATGTTCTCGAGCGCTCCGGATCAGGTGATGGTTTTGCACTTGAGCGCGGACCATTCCAAAGCGATCTCGTTTGATGCGCGGATTGACAGGCCGGAGCGGTTTGAAACCACGGTAGACGGCCGCAACGGTTTGCTGATGACCGGACAGCTAGACAATGGCGTGGATGGCAAAGGCCTTCGCTACGCCGCGCGCGTCCGCGTTCTGAACCGTGGCGGCGAAGTTTCCGCCAACGGAGATGTTTTGCGGGTGATCAACGCCGATGAAGTTGTCTTGTTGATTGCGGCGGGAACGGATTATCAGGGTTTTGCCGGCCGGCAAACGAAAGATCCGCTGGCCGCGACGCTGGAAGATTTAAATCGCGCCGCAAAAAAATCCATCGAGGCATTGCGCGAGGCGCACATCGCAGATTATCAAAAATATTTCCAGCGCGTTTCGCTTCAACTCGAGCCGCTCGACGCGGCGGCGGCGGCAAAACCAACGCCCGAACGGCTCAAGACGGCCGCAAACGGCCCGGGCGATCCAAGCTTAGCGGCGTTGTATTTTAATTTTGGACGTTATCTTTTGATTTCGTCGTCGCGGCCGGGCGGATTACCGCCGAATCTGCAAGGCATTTGGGCGGAAGAAATCCACACGCCGTGGACGGGCGACTGGCATCTGGACGTGAACGTGCAGATGAATTATTGGCCGGCGGAGGTTTGCAATCTTTCGGATTTGACGCCGCCGCTGTTCGCGCTGATTTCTTCATTGCAGGAACCGGGCACGAAAACCGCGCACGACTATTACAACGCGCGCGGCTGGGTGGCGCACGTCATCACAAATCCGTGGGGCTTCACGTCGCCGGGCGAATCGGCCAACTGGGGCTCATTCAGCGGCGGTTCGGCGTGGCTGTGCCAGCATTTGTGGGACCATTACCTGTTTACGCAGGATCGAAATTTTCTGCAATGGGCGTATCCGATCCTGAAAGGTTCGGCGCAATTCTACGCGGATCTGCTGATTGAAGAACCGGAACATCACTGGCTGGTCATCGCGCCCGCGAATTCGCCGGAAAATTCTTTTCGGATGGCAGACGGACGGACGGCGGCGGTTTGCATGGGGCCGACGGTGATGCAACAGATGGTGCGCTATTTGTTTGGCGCGTGCATTGAATCGTCGAAAACTCTCGGCGTCGACGAGGAATTCCGGAATGAATTGATTGCCAAGCGCGCACGGCTCGCGCCAACACAAATCAGTTCCGACGGTCGCATCATGGAATGGCTGGAACAATACCAGGAACCCGAGCCACACCATCGTCATGTCTCGCATCTTTGGGGTTTGTATCCCAGCGATGAAATATCACCTTACACGACGCCGGAACTGGCGCAAGCTGCCCGCAAAAGTTTGGAAGCGCGCGGTGATGACGGAGTGGGCTGGTCACTGGCTTTCAAAGCCGCGTTGTGGGCGCGGCTGGGCGACGGCAATCGCGCGTGGGCGCTCGTGCGCAAGGCACTTGCTCCCGTCAATGGCATGGACGTTCGTTACGATGGCGGTGGTGGTGTTTATGCCGACCTGTTCGACGCCGGCCCGCCGTTTCAGATTGACGCCAACTTCGGCACGGCGGCGGCCATTGGCGAAATGCTGCTGCAATCGCAGGTGGACAAAATTGAATTGCTGCCCGCGCTGCCGGACGCGTGGAAAAACGGAAAGGTTTCCGGCCTGCGCGCGCGCGGCGGATTTCAAGTGGATATCACCTGGCAAGATGGAAAATTGGCCTCGGCCACCATCCATTCGGACACGGGTGAACCCTGTGCCGTCAGTTACGGAGGCAATACCGCTGATTTCAAAATCCAAAAAGGAAAATCAATCAGCTTGAACGGAAACCTCGATTTGAATTGAGCCATTATCGAATGACAAAAATTGCATCCGCAGCCTTTGCCAATGATTCTGCTGCGTCCGTCGCCAGAACGGAGGCTGTTCATTTTTCCATGACGCTTAAAGAACTCGCTGCCCACATCGCTGCTGAATATAAAAAACGCTACGGCCGCCCACCGCGCTGGATCGTGGCCGCACCTGGCCGCGTCAACGTCATCGGCGAACACACCGATTACAACGACGGTTTCGTCCTGCCGATGGCCATCGAACGTTACGCCATCATGGCCGCTGACACTGCGATCGTGCCGTGGAAAACCACCATTTTCGATACGCAGTTCAAAGAGACGGTGACGATTGATATTTCCACGCCCGTCACCAAAGGCGATCCGAAATGGTCCAACTACATCCGGGGCGTGCTGGCTGGCTTTCAGAATCGTGGTGTGAAGCTTCCTGCACTCGATGTCGCTTTCCTGTCCACTGTGCCGCTCGGCGGCGGTCTTTCCAGCAGCGCGGCGCTTGAAGTCTGCACCGCGACCTTAATGGAAGCCGCCACTGGCAAGAAGATTGACCCGATTGAAAAAGCTTTGCTCGCGCAGAAAGCTGAACATGAATTCGCCGGTGTTCCCTGCGGAATCATGGATCAATTTATCTCCGCGTTGGGACGTGAAGGTCACCTGCTGTTGCTCGACTGCCGCACGCACGAAACCGAACTGGTGCCGATGAATGACCCGTCCGTCACGTTGCTTATCATCAACACCAACGTGAAACATGAGCTCGGCAGCGGCGAATACGCCAGGCGCCGAACGGAATGTGAATCGGCCGCGAAAGTTCTCGACGTGGCTTCATTGCGTGACGCCACGGTCGCCCAGCTTGAGAAGTTGAAAGGCAAAATGAGCGAAGTCGTTTACCGCCGCGCCCGCCATGTCATTGGTGAAATCGAGCGCACCCTTCGCGCTGCTGAAGGCATTCGCCAGTCCAACTGGCCGGCCGTCGGGCGGTTCATGTATGCCAGCCACGACGCGCTGCGCTACGATTACGAAGTGAGCTGCCAGGAACTCGACGCAGTCGTGAAGATCGCGGAGGGCATTGGCGACAAAGGCGGCGTTTACGGCTGCCGCATGACCGGCGGCGGTTTTGGCGGCTGCTGCGTGGCCTTGGTGAGGACTGAAGCGGTGGAAGCCATCACAAAAAAGATCGCGGCAGACTACAAAACTAAAACCGGCATCGAAGCCGCCATATTTGCCTCCCGCCCAGCAGCCGGCGCGGCCAATATCCAATCTTGAACTCCACAAAACCGGCCGTGCCAACCAATTTTTTAGACCAACCGCATCGCCGCTTCAACGCTCTGACAGGCGAGTGGATTTTTGTATCGCCGCACCGGACCAAGCGTCCCTGGCAGGGCCGCATCGAACCGGGGACACCTTCGAACCGGCCCAGTTACGACCCTCAGTGTTATCTTTGTCCCGGCAACGCCCGCGCCAATCAGGAGTTAAATCCCAGCTACCATTCCACTTATGTTTTCACCAACGATTTTGCCTCGTTCCTGCCGGAAACTCAGAGTGCCGTTGTGAGCCAGCATCCGTTGCTGCGCGCTCATACGCAGGCCGGCACCTGCCGCGTTATTTGTTTTTCTCCGCGCCATGATCTCACGCTTGCCCAAATGACCGTGACGGAAATTCGTTCGGTGGTGGATGTCTGGGCGGAACAGGTGACAGACTTGGGCGGAAAGTGGCGCTGGGTGCAGGTGTTTGAAAACAAAGGTGATATCATGGGCTGCTCCAACCCACACCCACATGGACAGATTTGGGCAAGCGACTTTATTCCCAATGAACCAGCTAAAGAAATCATTCAACAAAGCGCGTGGTTTAAGAAGAGCGGCAAACCGTTGTTGCTCGACTATGCCGCACTGGAAATTCAAAACGGCGAACGGGTAGTGGTGCAGAACGAACATTGGCTGGCGGTGGTTCCATGGTGGGCGGTGTGGCCATTTGAAACCATTATTCTGCCGCGGCGACAGGTGTTGCGTCTGCCAGACTTAACCGGATTGGAACGGGAGGCGCTGGCGGATTTGCTACGTCGCACGCTGGTTCGTTACGACAATCTGTTTGAAACGTCATTTCCGTATTCGATGGGCTGGCACGGTGCGCCACATGACGAGGGCGACTATCATGGGTGGCAGTTGCACGCGCACATTTATCCGCCATTGCTGCGCTCGGCGACGGTCAAGAAATTCATGGTCGGCTACGAACTGTTGGCGGAGGCGCAGCGCGATATCACGCCGGAACAGGCGGCGCAGCGTTTACGGGAAACAAGCGAACAACATTTTCTTGAAAACAAGAACTAGTGAATTCCATGAGAAAAATAGTGGCCGGCGAGGCGCGCCGCCGATTATTTTACCTGTGCATTCTTTTCTATCTGTGAATTTTTCTCACCCGTTTGGGGGGGTTGCTTGATACGCTTGGTTTCTATAAACCAACCCTGCAAGCATTTGAAACATGAAAACATCATCCGTCAGTGCCAACATGAAACTCAATCTTCCGGTGAATCGTCTGGTTGGCGACCTGCCCAAGGTCGGCATCCGTCCGACGATTGACGGTCGGTTGCAAGGCGTCCGCGAATCGCTTGAAAAGACGACGATGACCATGGCGAAAAACGTCGCCAAACTCATCACGTCCACGTTGCGCCATTCGAACGGGCTGCCGGTGGAATGCGTGGTCGCCGACCGCTGCATTGGCGGCGTGACAGAGGCGGCCATGGCGGCGGAAAAGTTCCGACAGAAAGGCGTGGGCGTGTCGCTCACCGTGACGCCGTGCTGGTGTTACGGCTCGGAGACCATGGACATGGACGCCAGTGTGCCCAAGGCCATCTGGGGTTTCAACGGCACTGAACGGCCCGGCGCCGTTTATCTAGCCGCCGTCAGCGCCGGTCACACCCAGAAGGGGTTGCCGGCGTTCACCATTTACGGACGCGACGTGCAGAATATCGGCGACACCGTGATTCCCGAAGATGTGCGAGGAAAAATTTTAACCTTCGTCAAGGCCGGCCTGACCGTTGCCACCATGCGCGGCAAATCATATTTGTCCGTTGGCGGAGTTTCCATGGGCATCGCCGGCTCGATTGTGAACCAGGATTTGTTTGAAGATTATTTTGGCATGAGAGTCGAGTGCGTGGACATGACGGAAGTCGTTCGCCGCATCGAGGAAAATATTTATGATGAAGAGGAATTCAAACGCGCCTTGGCGTGGGTGAAGAAGAATTGCCCCGAAGGCAAGGACTACAATAAAACGCCACGCTCCCGCAAACGCAAGGACTGGGAATGGGTCTTCGTGGTGAAGTCCGCCATGATCGTTCGCGACCTGATGATCGGCAACCCGCGTCTCGCCAAGCTTGGCTTCGGCGAGGAGGCACTCGGCCACAACGCGATTCTTTCCGGCTTTCAAGGCCAGAGACATTGGACTGATCATTGTCCGAACGGAGATTTTCTTGAAGCATTGTTGAATTCATCCTTCGACTGGAACGGCATTCGCGAACCCTATCTGGTGGCGACGGAAAACGATTCTTTAAACGGCCTTGGCATGTTGCTGGGACATCTATTGACCGATAGCGCACAAATATTTGCCGACGTTCGGACTTATTGGAGTCCGGACGCCGTCAAAAGCGCGACCGGGCGTGAACTCAAGGGTGCGGCAGCGAACGGGTTGTTGCACCTGATCAACTCCGGGGCGGCGACCCTGGATGGTTGCGGCAAACAGACGCGCAACGGTCAGGCGGTGATGAAACCGTTCTGGGAAATTTCACCGGCAGAAGCGCAGGCGTGTCTGGCGGCGACAACTTGGCCACCGGCGATTTACGAGTATTTCCGGGGCGGCGGATTCTCCAGCGCCTACGGCACGCGCGCGAACATGCCGGCGACGATGTTTCGTCTGAATCTGGTCAAAGGACTTGGCCCGGTTTTGCAAATTGCCGAAGGCCAGTTCGTGGATTTACCAAAGGAAATCTATTTGTTGCTGGAAGAGCGGACGAATCCGACCTGGCCGTCGCACTGGTTCGCGCCGAACCTGACGGGCAAGGGAGTCTTTCGCGATGTATATTCCGTAATGAATGCATGGGGCGCGAACCACGGCACCATCAGCTATGGCCACATCGGCGCGGAATTGATCACGCTGGCCGCAATGCTGCGCATTCCGGTTTACATGCACAACGTCGGCGGGGAAAAAGTTTTCCGCCCAAGCGCGTGGGCGGCTTTTGGCACGGCAGATTTGGAAGGCGCGGATTTCCGCGCCTGTGCGAATTTCGGACCCATTTACGGCAAAACATTCAGTTGAACTGATATGCTAAAAAATATCGCTTCCTGCATCAGTCCGGATCTGTTGAAAGTTCTTGCAGAAATGGGCCACGGAGATGAGATCGTTCTGGCGGACGCGCATTTTCCAGGGCATACCCTGAATGCGCGCGTGTTGCGAGCAGACGGCATTGTGATCACCACAATGCTGGAGGGAATTCTTCCGCTGCTCGAGCTTGATTCGTTTGCTGATCCGCTTGTGATGATGGACGCCGTGGAAGGCGATGAGCTCGATTCGCAACTGGAGATTCGCTACATGGAAACCATCCGCCGATTCGTTCCCAAAGCAAAACCTCCGGTTCGGATTGAGCGCTTTGCGTTTTACGAACGGGCCCTGAAATCTTTCGCCGTGGTCATCACCGG
>Ga0302320_10021681_pt1 | contig 12732 bp, 5 predicted proteins | sample Bog_T0_3_FD_202130 | JGI IMG/M metagenome (GOLD analysis project Ga0302320, IMG submission 202130) | Peat permafrost microbial communities from Stordalen Mire near Abisko, Sweden - Bog_T0_3 | ecosystem: Environmental > Terrestrial > Soil > Wetlands > Peat | place: Sweden: Abisko, Stordalen Mire...
CAGAGAGAGTCCCTGGAATCAGCATCGCGGCAGTTTCAAATCGACCCCACACAAAAACAACGGCAACTCTACGCAGCTCAAAGAGTTGCCGAGAACAAACCAGATGTTAACCGGACCGCAGTGGCCCTTGGCGCAAAAAACAAAGACGCGGCAAGGATGGGGCACGGTGGATTCAAGGTACAAGTGCAACATTTCCGAAACAGGAGATAGTTGCCTATGCCGAGAAGCTACAGTCATCTTGATTCACAGGAACGGACCCTGATTGAGACCCAGTTGACGTTGGGCATGAGGCCGGCGGCGATCGCCGCCGGCCTCATGCGGGCGCGGTCCACCGTCACCCGCGAGATTGGGCGGAACGGCTGGCAGCCTTCGCCTGGTTTGGCCCCTCCAGGCAACGCCAGGATTGCCGGAGGGTACAAGTGCGTGCCAGCCGACCGGCGAGCCCGTCGATTGGCCGTCAAGCCGCGCGTCCTGCGCAAACTCATCCCTGGCAACCCGCTCTGGATCATCGTGGTCGATCATCTCCGCCAGGGCTTGAGCCCGGCGCAGATTGCGAGCACACTGGCTCGTTTGCCCGATCCCGTGCGGCTCTGCTACGAGACCATCTACACCGCGCTCTACACCATGCCACGGGGGCATCTGCGTTCCAGCCTGCTCGCCCTGATGCGCCGCCGGCACCGGGCCAGAAGACCGCGACGAGGCAAGGACGGGCGAAGCAAGCCATCCATCCCCGAGATGACTCTAATCGACTTGCGGCCCGTCGAAGTCCAGATGCGCCTCATTCCGGGCCACTGGGAGGGCGACCCGATCATCGGCAAGGGCAACCTCTCTCAGGTCGGTACGCTGGTCGAACGCACCACCCTGTTCGTTGCCTTGGTGAAGCTGAGCAGCAGCAAGGCCGACACCACGGCCCATGCCTTCACTGAAATCCTCAACCGCTTCGACAGCCAGTTGCGCCGCTCCATGACCTTCGATCAAGGGTCGGAGATGAGACACCACAAAACGCTGACGGAAAACACCGGGGTCACCGTCTACTTCGCCCATCCGCACGCTCCGTGGGAGCGGGGCATCAGCGAAAACACCAACGGCCTGCTCCGCCAGTACCTGCCCAAAGGAACCGACCTCTCGTTGTTTTCACAAGACCAGCTCGATGACATCGCCTGGCGGCTGAACACCCGGCCAAGAAAAACCCTGGGATGGAAAGCTCCCGCGGAACTGTTCCTACCAGAAGGAGCTTTCGACTTCGTCCCACACTGGTCAGCTAAAATCACACCTGTTGCACTTGTACCTTGAATCCACCCACCCGGTTTCTTGCGAGGATAGGCTGCCGGAGTGTTAGCGGAAGCGGCGGGTGGCCTTGAAGACCATGGAGAAGACGCCGGACTCGTCGCGGGCCACCTGGAGGGAGAGGTGACGATTGACGGCGATCTCGGCCTGGATGAGCTGCTGGGCGGTGGAGTTGACGTTGGTGGCGTAGGTGAGGGTGATGTTGGAGCCGAGCTGCTCCTCGACGATGATGCGGGAGGTGGCGTTGCCGAGGGCGCCGATGTAATTGGGATCCACTTTGACGGATCCTGCGCCGAAGAGTTTTTGCACGCGGCTGCTGACGGTGGCGTTGAGCGCGCCGCCGAGCAGGGCGTCGGTGGTGGGATTGGAGCCGGACTGCTCCTGCTGCTGGGTATAGATGCGCTCCTGGTTTTCCGTGCGGCCGAGGGCGAGCAGGGCCACCACGTCGGCCTCGGGCAGGGGAGGATCGCTGCGGTAGGTGACAGTGGGCTTCTCGAAGGTTCCGTGCATGCCGAGGGTGATGTCGTACTCCTCGACGCGGGCGGTGGCGTTGAGGTCGATGTTGGGCTGGATGCGGACGGGGTTGGTGAAGGAGATGTCGCCGCTCTGGAGTTCATAGCGGGTACCGGCAATCATGGCGGAGCCTTCGGTGATGGAGACTCGTCCCAGCAGGGAGGGTGAGGCGAGGGTGCCGCGCAGGCGCAGATCGACGTCGCCGGCCAGTTTGGCATAGGCGTTCTGGAAGTTCAACTGGGGCGAAGAAGCGAAGTGGACGTCGAGGCGGACGTGGTTGGAGGGGGCGTCAGCGGGCGCGATGGTGGAGACGGAGTTGGCCTGCGCGGCGAGCGCGACGATATCGAAATCGGGGCTCATGGTAAAGCGGGTGATGAGCACGTTGCCGCTGAGCATGAGGTTGTTCTGCGAACCCTGGAGGCGCAAGGCAGCATCAGCCAGGGAACTGACCCCTTGCGGATAGCGGATGCGGATCTGGTTGCCGGTAGCGGTAAGGTCGGCATAGATGCCGTTCTGGTAGGCCAGGTAGCCGGCGACGCTCAACAGGCCGCCGCCGCTCATGGCCGTGAGCGAGCGGACTTCAAGGCGGTTCTGATTGAATTCGAGCGAACCGTGCAACTGGCTGAGGCCGTTGGGAATGTCTTCCAGGGAGAGCGAGGCGTTGAGGAATTCGATGCGGCCGCGGAGGCCGGGATTCTGGAGGGTGCCGTGGGCCTCGACTTCAAAGGTGGAGTTGCCGCTGGCGGTCAGGTCCGGATCGATGGTTTGGGCCACCTTGAGGTTGATGGCGCCGCTGGAGGCAAAATCCAACTGTTTTCTGCCGTTCAGTTGCAGGCTGCCCTGGGCGCGGAGGTCGGTTTCTTCGCCGGCGATGTGGAGGGGATCGAGCGCGATCTTTGCATTGGCGAGCGTGGCGTGGAGGCCGCCCTCGCTGTGGAGGTGAACGCCGGCCACGGTGACGGCCAGTTCCTGGAGCCGGGCTTCGCCGCGCAGTTGTTCGGGCCGCGCCAAAGGGCCCTCGAAGGTGACGGCGCCGGCCAGAGCCGATTCTCCGTTGAGGCCGGCGATATGGGCCTGCTTGAGCAGAGCGCCGATGTTGAATTTGGAAAACTCGAGTCTGGCCTGGGTTTCGTTGTCTCCGGTGAGCCCGGTCTGGCCGTGGAGGCTGAGTTCGGCGGCCTCAAGGCGCGTGGTGAGGTCATAGGTGAGGACGCGATTGGCGGATCGGGCAACAAGCTCGAGTCCGCCGAGCGGTTCCCCGCTGAGGACGAGCCCGGCCAGTGTGGCGTGGACATCAAGGCGGGGATCGTCGAAGGTTCCAGCGCCGGTAAGGGAGAACGAGAGATTGCCGGCGATGGGCAATTCCTGCTTGCGCAGCCCCTCGAGGCGCGAGACATCGATGCCCGCGCCCTTGGCGTCTACCTGGAAGACGCGGGACTTGAGGTCGTAGCCGCCGGTAGCGGAGAGGATTCCGGCATTCCCGTTGACGGCGACCGAAGAGAGCTTGACCGCCTGGTTGGCGAAGTTGCCCTGGGCGCGGAGGCGGCCCACTGGCTCGCCGAAGACCGTGCCGTCGTTGAGCTGGAGCCAACCGGAGCCGTTCAGGGCGCGGACGGGGCCGTCGCCGTCGAACTGTGCGTCAAGCGTGCCGGTGAAGGGCAGGCTCCGGCCGGTGAGGGGGAGCAGGTCATCGAGAGCGACCTTCGCGGCGCGCAGGTGCATGCGGAGCAGGGAATTGGCGTCGAAGGACGGGGTGGGGCTTTTGGTGGCCACGGCGTTGCCCGGAGCCGCGGCTAAAGTGCCGGTGAGGTCGATTTCACCCTTGCCGCGGCGCAGCAGGCCGTGTTCGATGGAAATCCGCGTCGCCGAGTAGTTGCCCGTGGCCTCGACCGCGTCCACGCGGACATATTGCGGCGAGGCGGCCTTGGCGTTAGGAATCGTCGGCATTTCGATGGTCAGTTGGGTGGCCTTCAGATTGCCGGAAAGGTGTGGATCGACGAGGGAGCCGGACCATGAGCCATGGAGAAAATCAACCCGGCCGGCCAGGGCCACGGGCAAGGCCTCGGTTCCGGCTTTACCGTTGCGATTGAGGCCGAGGTCGCGCAGAACGGTATCGAATTCTCCAAGGTTCTGGGAATGGAAGTCGACGGCGAAGGCCGAAGGACTGGTGAGCGGATAAGCGCCGAGGTGGCCGTGCGCCTCCAACTCGCTGGCGGGCGTGTGCAGCTCCAGCTTGCGCAGGTCGACCGCGCCGTCGCGCTGAGTGTAGGTTCCCTCGATCATGCCGCTGGAGGCTACTTCGCCTGGCAGGCCCTGTCCACCGGGGGTCAAGCCGAGGGAAGCAGAAACGGCCAGGGTGCGGTTGTCGCCGTTGATCCAGGTTGCCGTGGCGGGGCCGTTGAGCAGGGTGTCGAGGCCGAGGCGCTGGAAGGGAGGCTCGCCCACCATATCGAGGAGCGTATCCAGAGAGACGCCCTTGAGCGTAGCGGTGACTTTGCCGTTGACGGGAATGGTGACGGGCGGAGGGTGGATGGGCAGCGCGGGAGCTTTTGTCTTGCTGCCGGCTCGAACACCGGACCGGACCGAGGGTTGCATGACCGCGGCTCCGGAGATGGGAGGCAGCCAGTGGCTCAAGGCAACGTCGCCCTGCAATTGGCCGCCCTGGCGCAGGCGGGCGACGATGGAGGTGATCAGCAACTGTTCGGGGTCGGCATGGACGCGCGCATCCAGGTTCACGCCGGTGGCGATGACGCCGGTGCCGATGTACGAGCCGCCGTCCACGTGGACCGTGCCGTCGGTGCGGAACTGGCCTGCCTCCCCCGCCGCCGCCAGATCGAGGCGGGCTATGCCTTGCGGCGCATCCGGGTAGCCGAAGATGGCGTCAAGCAGGCGCAGGTCAAGCTCGCCTTCGGCCCTGGCCTGCCAACGCGGCTGGGCAAAGTCGTCGAGAGTGCCGGAGACTTGCAAGGCATGGTCCTGATGGGCCGCGCCCTGGCCATGGGCGGTGATGCGCAGGGAATGCAGGGTTGCGCGGTTGCGTTCGAGGTCGAGGGTGGCCTGGAATTGTCCCTGAACAGGCGGTGTCGCACCCAGGGAACCAGGCTTGTGCTGGCCACGGGAGAGGCCCAGATCCGCGGCCGCGGCCTCGATGCGAAAACTCTCCTCCTGGCCTGCGATCGCGGGATGGTAGGTCATGCGCAGAGAGGCATTGCGGGCTTCGAAGTCGAGCAGGGTGTAACGGTCCTGAAAGTCGAAGGAGGCGGCGCGGTTCTCGTAGTCCAGTTCGCCCTGCTGGATGGCGACGTGACCGGCCTTGAAGTCGAAGAGAGTGTCGAGCGCGGACTTGCCGGGCTTGCGGGGCCGCTTGGGATGGGGCTGGTTGGTCGATCCGTCGGGGTAGACGATGAGGTGGAAACCGGGGCGGAAGACGGCGAGGTCGCGGAGGAGAATGCGGGGGCTCCACAGGCCGAGGACGCTGAGGCTCACGCGCAGGCTCTCGACGCGGGCATAGGGGGCTTCGCCGGGGGCTTCAAGGCCGTGAATGACCAGGCCTCCGGCGTCGGCCTCGAGGGCCAGCAGGTGCCAGTGAAAGGACGCGATCTCGACGCGTCCGCCGGTGGCTGTTTCCAGCGTGCGCACCAGGCGCTGCCTCACCAGGTTTTCAAAGCCGGGGGAACTGGCCCAGAGGTAAAGGCCGACCGTGGTTGCCGCCAGCAGAACGGCCGCGCCGGCAATGGTGAGCGGAAGATGGCGGAGAAAAAAGCGCCGCAGGCGGCTGGGCGGCTGTTCTTCAGGCTGCGCGGGAGGCAGGGATTCGGGCTCGGTCATTGGCCTGTGCCTCCTTGCTGAGGGGTTTCCAGAACGGGGTCAAGCACTTCAACCTCGCCCTGCCGGCGGAGGTTCTTGAGCCAGTCGTCGAAGAGAGCATTGACCTGGCGTTGCAGAAGAATCTCCTGAATGCGCGGGGAGACCTGGTTAAGCTTCGGCACGACTTCGCCGGGCGCGTACTGGGGAAGCAGCGTGTTTTTGTAATACGCCTCGATCTCCTGCGGCGAGATCTGGATGCCCTGGCGGAAGCGCAGTTCGATGAAGCGCAGAATCTGCAGCCGGTAGCGCAGGTAGCTTTCCACGCGCTCGGGGGTGAGATCGTGCGCGGCCAGGAACGCCTTCCATCCGGCATCGGAGGCGCAGTTCTGGCGGACGCAGGCGGGCAGTTCGCGGCGAAGCTCCGAGAGGCGGGCCTCGACCTCGGCCGAAGACGGATCGGCGCTCCGCGTGTCTTCTTCGCGGATCTGCTGTTGGATGAGGGAACGGCTGATCAACTGCTCGAGCGCGGCGCTGGGCGTGAGCACGCCGAGTCCGGCGCGGCCGGGATCGAGAACCGCGAGACGGATCTCCTCGTCCACATCGCTGGCCAGGATGGCCTGGTTGTTGACCACGGCCACCACCCGGTCAAGCACTACCGCATGGTCAGGCGCCGCGGGTGCAGCCGGTGGGCGCGCCTGGGCCCAGCAGGTCGCGAGCGTGGCAAATGACAGCGCCAGGCCGGCCAGGCGGGCGGGTCCGCGGGTTCTTTGAAGTCCGGCGATGGGCGGCTGGCCGATCAAAATATTTGCCCCAGGCTGAAAAAGAAGTTGAAGTGCCGAGCCTCGCCCACGTAAGCCGGCGTGGTGGAGATGACCGGGTAGATGGGCGGATTCAGGTTATAGCTGAAGTCCAGGCGAATGGGCCCAACCGGCGTATGGTAACGCACTCCCAGGCCGGTTGCGTGGGAGAAGTAGTTGTAGCTGCAGTTTCCCAGTTGGCCGATGGAGGACAGGGGGCCGTTGAGGTTGGTTCCGGTGAGAACGCGGCAGGTGTCGCGGTTGGGCTGGCGGATTCTGAGGGCACTGGGAAAGGCATCGGAGGCGTTGGCAAAGACGTTGCCCATGTCGTGGAAGAGGACGGGGCTGACGGTGTTGCCCAGCCAGGGGAGCATGGGCGCGGGCAGACGCAGTTCGGTACTGTTGACCAGGGCGCCGGCGCCGCCGATGGGAAAGCCGGTTTGAGGATCGCGGGGTCCGGCGGCATTGATGGTGTAGCCGCGCAGCGACATGGCGCCGCCGGCAAAGAGCCGCTCGGGGAGGGGAAGCAACTCGTTTCCCGGAGAGCCGAAGGCGCGCTCCTGGGCGTAGCGCGTATTGCGGGCCAAGATGACCCGACCTTTGTCGAAGCTCCAATAGTTGGAGTTGGAGAGGTCGAGGCGGTTGAATTGGGCCTGCGCGCCGACATCCTCGAGGGAAAGAAAGTCCTGGAAGCTGGTGTACGTGCCGCGATGGGCATCGAGCGGCGAGTCGCGGGTATCGCGAATCCAGGTCAATCCCGGGCCGGCCACGCGGACCGCGGCTGACAGCACGGGAACCTCGGCGGCGAAGACCTGGAGGCTGTCGGCGGCTACCTTGACGCGGCGAAAGCTGAACTCGTAGATCAAGGTGTTGGCCTTGGAGATGCCCAGGAGCGGGGTGGTAAAGTGCTCGGTCCAGCGCACGCCGCCTTCGAGCTTGGAGGCGACGTAGGTGGTGACATCCTGGGAGTTGGCGTAACCGCCGGAGAGGGTAAGACCGAAGTTGCGGTTGCCTTCGAAGTGCGGGACCTGGAAGAGCAGGCTGATTTTCTGTTCCAACAGGCCATAAGTACCGCGCAGGGAGGCGGACTGCTCGCGGCCGGAGATGTTGTTGCGGGTGAGGTCGAGCAGGACGCGTGGGCTGACGCTGGTTTTGCCGCTGGGCGTACAGGACACGCCGCTGGCGAGGGAGCTGGCGCAATTGGTCTGAGGGGTGCCGGTCTGGGCCTCGAAGCCGAAGCCGTAGGTGAGGGCCCAGCGGCGGGCCTCGGCAGCCTCGATGAGCACGGTCTTGTTGGTCTCGTCCCCGGTGGGGTTTTCGATGGCGGTGTCGATTTCGTTGAAGAGGGCGAAGTCGTAGAGGTTGCGTTGGGTTTCAGCCAGGGCCGAGGGGTTGAGCGGATCGTCGGGATGGATGGTAATGGCACGGTCGATGGTGGTGGGGCGGGTGTAATGGAGGCCGGTGAGGAGCACCTTGCGCACGAAAATCTGCTGTCCCTCGGTGATATGGAAGACCACGTCGGCCTTGGTTGCATCGGCTGACTCGACCTGCTGCGTGACGTCCACGGTTACATGGTCAAAGCCGCGGCTCAGGTAGTCGGTGAGCAGGGCATCGCGATCTCCGGCCAGGTTCTGGGGCGAGAGCAACTGTCCGGGGGCGGTGTTGAGCAGTGGCATGAGCCGGGCCGGATCTGTATGTTCGGTTCCTTCCAGCTTCACGGAGCCAACCCGCGTCTGCGCGCCCTCTTCAATGCGGTAGACCACGGCCAGTGGGGCCGTTTTTCCGTCTGTGGCCTGCTCATACGGCTGGCTGGTTTCGGGGGTGATTCTTACATCCTGAAAGCCGTTGTTGTGGTAAACGGCCTGGAGAGCATTCACATCGGCGGCCACCAGGGTCTGGCTATAAGCGCCGTGCCGATCAAGGGCATCGGCGGCGTGGACACTGAGCAGCTCTTTGAGCGTGGCCGAACTGAAGTAGTGGTTTCCCGCGACGGAAACCCGCTGGACGCGGCGGCGCGGACCGAGGCGCACTTTGTAAACAATCACCACCTGGTCGGCGCTCGGGGAGTGCTGCTCATGGTCGACTTTCACGTCGATGTAACCCAGGAACTGGTAGTAGTCGCGGAGGCGGCGGTTGCCCTCGTTGAGCAGGTCGTCGTCCACGGTGCCTTCTTCAAAGACCGGAATCACGCGCTTGAGGCGTTGTTCGCCGGTGCTGGCGCCTTGGAGCAGCACCTTTACCTGCGGTCCCCGGTTGGCGGAAAAGCGGAAGTTGGCTCTCTGATTGGCTGCGGCATACGGTTCGGATTCGAGCTTGATTTCGGCCTCGAGCCGGTCCTCGCGCCGGTACTGCTTGAGGACGCCTGCCAGCGCGCGGTTGGCGGTGTCGTGCTCGACGCGCGCGCCGGTCTTGAGGTGGGCGTGGCGGCGAAACGCTTCCGCAGACATTCCCGAATCGCCAGCGACCTCGACGGAGCCGACGCGGGCTTGCGGGCCGCTGGCCACGGTGAAGGCAATATCCACAATCTGTTCATCCGGGTGCGGGGTAAGGGTTTGTGTGATGGTGGGCGCGTGGAATCCGTTCTGAGTCAGCGTGAGGCGCATCTGCTCGAGGGCCCGGGTCAGCTTGGCCTGGGTAAAGCGGACGCCGGGCACAAGCTGACTGGCACGCTGCAATTGGGTATTGACCGTGGCCCCCTTGGCCCCATCCACGGTGACGGTGCCGATAAAGGTGCGCGGGACGCCGATGAAGGTCAGGGCTACGCCATCCTGAAGGGGCAATGCGGAGACCTGGATGGTCTCGAAGAGGCCGGTGGCATAGAGCTGGCGGAGGCTGTGCTGGAGGGATGCGCGGTTGAGCGGTGTTCCCAGCGCCTGGGCGAGATGGCCGGGCAGGGGGGCCAGGCGGGTGGAGTCGATTCCCTCGAAGGAGATGCCGCGAACCGGCAGGCCCTCCCACAGGGCAAGGGCGCCGGCATCGGCAGGGTCCGCGCCAGGAGCGGCAGTCAGGCCGGGGGCGGGGCTCGCGTGCTGGGTCCAGCCGGTTGCGGCCGACAGTAGAGCGCAACCCAACAGAATGCCGCATCCGCACCGATGGCCGCCTTGCCCTGCCGGCTTCGCCTTCAAAACGCACTCCCGGAAAACGCGGCGCAAAGCGCCTGCTGGATCATGGAACCGCATGGACCGATCAACGCGCGAGCCGCCGACCGGGGTCCACTTCGCCGCGGCACGGTGTAATAGCCCATTCACTTTATACTACCGAGGAAAAGAAGGCGCGCGCAGGCCGAAACGGCTCATGCCACGGACTGCAAACCGTTCGCTAGTCCGCAACGCGCATTGCGCGCGCGCCCGAGGGGGCTTTTCGCCCAGGCTCGCCTGGTTTGGCGTGGCAGAGCCCGCAGAGACACGCTCCCCTCTCACATTCGCGGAGTTTTGGCCGATACATGCATCGAGCGGCAGTGCGCCAGCCGCCGGCGGCGGGATTGGCAAAAAAGAAGCGGATGCGGGAACCAGGTTTCCACCCGAAGGGCTCGAACCGGGGCAGGATCGGGGGTGTGAAGACCGGCCGCCCGGGCCCGGGAACCGCGCTAGCGGATTCGCCGTAGGAATGGAGCTGATGGGAATTTCGCCGGGAGGAGAAGGCCAGGAAGAAGATTTCGTGAAACTTTCCAAAGGCTGCGTTGTCTAATGAAGGAAAGTTGATAAGAGGACACTCAATGCCAAGTCAGCCATCGAATGCACCAAGCTCAGTTCCTGCATCCGGAAAAGAGTCCACGACTCTGCGCAGAATTGCTGTTTTGCCGGTGCGCGACACGGTTTTGTTTCCCCACGCGGTGCTGCCGCTGACGGTGGGCCGGGAGAGTTCCATTCAACTGATCGAGTCGCTGGGCGAGGAGCGGGCGATTGTGGTGGCGGCGCAGCTCGATCCGCGGCTGGACTCGCCCAAGCCCGCGGATTTGCACGCGGTGGGCACGCTGGCCACGGTGCACAAAGTGGTGCGCATGCCCAACCAGAGCCGCTTTGTGTTTACCGAGGGGGTGGAGCGGGTAAGGCTGGTGCGTTATGTGCAGACCGAGCCGTTCATGGTGGCCGAGGTGGAGACGCTGGCAGAGGTTGAGCCGGCGGCGAGCTCGAGCGTGGAGGCGCTGGTGCGCAACGTGATTGCGCAGTTCCAGCAGATTGTTTCGGAGTCGCAGACGTTGTCGGACGAACTGCGGACGATAGCGGCCAACATCGAAGAGCCGAGCCGGCTGGTGGATTTTGTGGCCTCGTCGCTGCCATTTTTGACCACGGACGACAAGCAGCAACTGCTTGAGTCGGCCAGCATTGTGACGCGGCTGGAGCTGTTGAACCAGCACCTGGCCAAGGAGATCGAAGTGCAGCAGCTGCGCACCAAGATCCAGACCGAGGTGCAGGACCAGGTGCAGCAGTCGCAGCGGGACTACTACCTGCGCGAGCAAATGAAGGCCATCCAGAAGGAACTGGGCGACGTGGACGAGGGGCAGCGCGAGGTGGACGAACTGCGGCAGAAGATCGATGCCGCGGGGATGCCGGAAGACGTGAAGAAGGAGGCCATGAAGGAGCTGACGCGCCTGGGGCGCATGTCGCCGATGGCCGCCGACTACTCGCTGACGCGCAACTATATCGAGTGGCTGGCGGTGCTGCCATGGGCCAAGAGCTCGGGGTCGAAGATCGATATTGGCAAGGCCAAGGAGATTCTGGACGAGGATCACTACGAACTGAAGAAGGTGAAAGACCGGATTCTGGACTACCTGAGCGTGCTCGAGCTGAAGCCGGACATGAAGGGTCCGATCCTGTGCTTTGTGGGGCCGCCGGGAGTGGGCAAGACGAGCCTGGGGCGTTCGATCGCGCGGGCGCTGGGCAGGAAGTTCCAGCGCATCTCGCTCGGCGGCATGCACGACGAGGCGGAGATTCGCGGGCATCGGCGCACATATATTGGCGCGTTGCCGGGGCAGATTATCCAGAGCCTTCGCCGCGCCGACTGCAACGATCCGGTGATCATGCTGGACGAGGTGGACAAGCTGGGGCGGGACTTCAGGGGCGATCCGGCGTCGGCATTGCTGGAGACGCTGGACCCGGAGCAGAACAACACGTTCCGCGACAACTATCTGGATGTTCCGTTCGATCTGTCGAAGGTTCTGTTCATCTGCACGGCGAACATGCTTGATCCGGTGCCGCCGCCGCTGCTGGACAGGATGGAGCTGATCTTCCTGCAAGGGTACAGCGAAGAGGAGAAGGTGCACATCGCCAATCGTTACCTGATTCCGCGGCAGATCAAGGAGAACGGGATCACCACCGAGCAGATCGAGTTTCCCGAGGAGGCGGTGCGCTACATTGTGCGCCACTATACGCGGGAGGCGGGGGTAAGAAAGCTGGAGCAGACGATCGGCACCGTTTGCCGCAAGCAGGCGCGGCGCGTGGTGGAAGGCAAGGCGGAAAAGCTGACCGTGACGCGCGAGGTGTTGAAGGAGTTCCTGGGTGGGATCCAGGTGCGCGTGGAGACCGAGGTCGCGGAGCGCGTGAAGCGGCCGGGAGTTGCCGTGGGGCTGGCATGGACGCCGGCCGGCGGCGACATACTCTTCATTGAAGCCAACAAGATGAAGGGCAAGGGCGGCTTCACCATGACCGGGCAGATCGGCGAGGTGATGCAGGAGTCGATGCAGGCGGCGCTGACCTGGGTGCGGTCGAATGCGGGTTCGCTGGGGCTGCCGGAGGACTTTACCAAGGAGATCGACCTGCATATTCACGTTCCGGCGGGAGCGATTCCCAAGGACGGTCCGTCAGCCGGCGTGACGATGGCGACGGTACTGGCGTCGTTGTTGACCGATACGCCGGTGTTACCGCTGACGGCAATGACCGGGGAGATTACGCTGAGCGGCAACGTGCTGCCGGTGGGTGGAATCAAGGAGAAGTTTCTGGCGGCGCGGCGGGCGGGAGTGACAACCATCATTCTGCCCGCTGAAAACCGCCAGGACGTGGAAGAGGATCTGACGCCGGAGCTGATTGAGGGCGTGGCGATTCATTATGCCAGCCGGATTGAGGATGTGTTGGCGGTGGCGCTGCCGCTGATGAAGGCGCGGCCGGATACCGCGCCGGCGGCGGAGAAGAGCCTGGTTGCTGTTTCGTAAGACTGGGGAAGATGAGACGCGAGGGGGCCGGCGAAACTGCCGGCCCTCTTTCTCGTGTGCGCCCAGCATGGGCGCACTCTTACGGGTGTAAGTCCCGTCGTAAGCAGGTCACAGCGAGCGAAGCGAAGCGCAACTGCATGAGGGCGACCGAGTGTGGGGAGGAAGCGTGAAGCGAAGCTG
>Ga0302320_10021682_pt1 | contig 12732 bp, 13 predicted proteins | sample Bog_T0_3_FD_202130 | JGI IMG/M metagenome (GOLD analysis project Ga0302320, IMG submission 202130) | Peat permafrost microbial communities from Stordalen Mire near Abisko, Sweden - Bog_T0_3 | ecosystem: Environmental > Terrestrial > Soil > Wetlands > Peat | place: Sweden: Abisko, Stordalen Mire...
GAAACAGTCTACAAAATCCTCCCGGCGCAGCAAAAGCAATAAATATCGCGGGGTGGAGCAGCCCGGTAGCTCGCCAGGCTCATAACCTGGAGGTCATAGGTTCAAATCCTGTCCCCGCAACCATCACAAGTTAAAGCCAGTCAACAAGTTATATCGTTGGCTGGCTTTCTTGCTTTTGCCAAAAAGCGTTTCGGCTAACAACCGGCTAACAAAATCTTTACCAAAGTTATTTTTTGAGATTTTTATGGGACAAGTAGATGATGGTGAAACGGTATAGTCAGTTATTTTTACGTGGGTGCTATGATTCCATAAAGTTGACTATGCGTTTCAATGCCGGTATCAATTTTAGATAAATAAACTTTTCCGTTTGTATCTAAAGCTAACCAGTTTAATTCACCAGGCAATCGTGCAAACATATAGGCCGTTGAAAAAGTTTGAGGTGTTATTGGTATATTTGCATCTAGTACAACTTCCCCGAGTTTTCTTTTATTGGCGGGAAATAATTCCGGTAAAGAAAATTCAACAATCCAGTAATGATTATTGAGGATAGGTGCTAATTTCTTTATTACCTCTGGATCAATGTGTTCATTTTCTTTCCATCCCTTTAATTCGCTCAAATGCTGTAGATATTCTTTTCCTGACATAAATAAAGGTCTTAAGACGACCCAACCTCTTTGAACTAATACAGCATCCTTTAATCTTTTACTCCATGGGTTTGTGATCGAGGCAGGGAAGCACTGCACCACCTTATTTAAATACTCAATTGCTACTGCTTCTGCTGAAACAGCATCAAACTTGGCTTCCGATGGTTCAAATGCTATGACTACTACTTTACTGCTATCCGTTAAATATTGCCTTGGCAAACAAAAATGAGGTCCAAAATTATCATCATGACATATATATGTGCTGACCCATGTTTCACTGGGGACATATCTTATGTTCTTACCAATCCTAAAATAGCTTGTTTCAGCATTAGGCACCCAAGTATCTTCATTAAATGTATGTCCTAAAACAGGAATGACATGCCCGGTGTTACTCCCACCATAAAAACCCAATAAAGCTGGGTACCCCGATTCAATGCTTCCATAAACATATTTTTGAAAAGGGACTGGATCAGTTGCTCCGAGGTTATAGACATGGACTGTATACTTTATTTTCAATTCGTCCAATATTGCTTTAATCTGAGTTTCGTTTAGACCCTGATTTTGGACATTATGTGGGCATCCTTTTTTGTCCAAAATATCATTCATGGTCGTATAACTTATATCATCGTAATTCTTGATTGTTGCAATAGCTGTCCGTAACGCAACGTGAGCACAGACACTTGAATAAGTGTTTTGCTGACAATAGATGGTACCTTTAATTTTAAAAATTTTATCATTACATAAGATTTGATACTCTTTTCCTACATGATAAAAGTTATTAATATGTCTACTGGGTTTAATTACCGATTCAAAGACTATCCACCGGTAACCACCTAGCCTCGAAGGTACAAATTTTAAGATCGCATATCCAAGATAGTCATCATCATCTTGGTTTTTAATTTCTTCAACATTATGAAAATTGCTTTTAAAGAAGCTTAACCTCGTTAGATTGCCATCGAATACTTTTATGCCATGTTTTAATAAATATTCATCTTCTTCCTTTGAATATCCAACATTCTCGATTTCTTCTAAAATCATCGTTGAAAAGTTTGACATTCGGGCCAAAGATAAAATCCTGTGTAGAGGCCGACATAATCCAAAAGTTGACTCAATAAAATCAAAATTAGAAAAAGGAGGCTCAGTATTTCTTAGTTTGGGAATACTTGAACACGGCGTGAGTCTTAAATTTTTCATTTGATTACAAAATGAATTGGGCTTTTTCTGATTCTTTTTGTGATTTTGCTTTTTCCTGCAGAAATTTTTGAACGTCAGGATATTCCCGGGGAGTCACTTCTTCCTTACGGAGTTGCGAGCCATATACTTTATTGAGCTCGTCAATTGTGGCAGGGCTACCAAATGTAATTTGATTAGGCATAGCTTGTATTAATTTAATCTTACTCCGTAAGCATTTTTGGTCAAATAAATAATGAATTTTCTTTTAGGTGAGCAATCTTACTCCTTGTTTACAATTTTGACAAGCATAAATTAGATGGACTTAGTAAATTTTATAAGGAGGATTTTAGAAAATTGTCTGCTTTTATTCTCAAAGTAATGTGGCTCTTCTGAATTAAAACAGTGACAGTCATCAAGTTTTAGTTTTATAGACTCTGTGTTGCCATTCTTGTGTTTTATCGTAAGTTCTGCTGCACCTCTGAGCACTAAAACAAATCTAAAACATCGAAGCCCCGGTTTTACTTCACTTTCTTCAATAGTTTTTCCATGTTTCTTCATTTTAATCATTTGAGGTGTAAATGGAAGACCATGATAAAGTTCAAGAAGGATTGCTAATTTATCATTAGATTTGGGGCCATAAGGGAAAAATCCTTGGGAAGGGCCTTCGGCAGGGGGCTCGCTGGTAGTTCCTTCTATCAACTCATAGAACTTCATCTTAAGCGCGGAAGCTATTTGATGAATAACCTCATCTTTAATTTTTCGTTTTCCTTGGTAATTCAGAACAAAATAAAGACGTCGTTGTTTAATAGCAGATTTCCCGAATCTTTTTTCGATTTCTTTATGAAAATTTAAAGGATTTTGAAAAGGGCTTGCGGCTATTAATTTTGATATTTTTTGGCCTAAGGTTGGCTTCGCTTGATCCATGTTAATAAGTATAACTTTTTTAATTTGTAAGTCAAAATAATTTGTGATATTTAACCACAATTCGTAGAAAAAACACAAAAATCTTATAAGTTTTCATAAGCTGTTATTTGTCAGTATTTTATATTTTGCGCTATTTATAGCGCAAACTTGACATTGTCACAAATATGGTTTATACTCATAAAGAATAAGAAATAAAACATAGGAGGTATCAGGATATGAAATCTTTAGTCAACATCCATCAAATGGCCAGTATGCTCGGCCTGCCTGTTTCCTGGCTCTATCGCAGGACTTGTCAGGGGAAGATGCCGCATTACAAGTTGGGAAAGTATGTCCGTTTTGATCCGGATGAAGTCATGTCCTTCGTCAAAAAAATTGAAACAGCTTAGGTGTTATCATGGCTAGGGGAAGCATTTTAAAACGATGTCGTATTTGCCGCAGGGAAGGACGCACGGGCTATGCTACATGTATTCATAAGGAAGCCGAATACGTTATTGTCTATCGTGAAGGGTATAAGCAACGCTCAGAAACCATAGGCTCTAATAAAAAGGAAGCTGAGCGCCGGTTAAATGAAATTAATGTCGAGCTTGCCAACAACTCTTTTGTTACCCCAAAGAAAATATTCTTTAAAGACTTTGTAACAAAATGGCTTGAAACTTATGCCAAGCCCAACATCAAAATTTCCACCTATGATAGCTACGTTAACACCATCAATTATCATATATTACCGTCAATTGGCCATTATGAGATTTCTCAAATTTCAACTGAGAAGATTCAGGGGGCTATAGCCAAGGTTAAACAAAACCGATCCCCTAAGACGGCTAATAATGTTTTGGTTCTTATTAAGACAATTTTTAAATACGCCTATCGTTGGGACTACGTTTCCCGCAATCCGGCAGACAAAGTTGATCGCATTAAAAGCAATCATAAAGAAATGGACTTTCTGCCTCCAGAAAATGTACGGGTACTGCTTAAACATGCCCAGGAACCCTATAAAACCCTCTTTATGACCGCTATATTCACCGGCATGCGCTTGGGTGAGCTTTTGGCCTTACAATGGCAGGATATTGATTGGGGACGCGGTGTAATCTATGTCAGGCGTAGTCTCTATTGGACAACAAAGAATAGAGATGAAGATAATAACTTGTGGCGTTTTATCACTCCTAAAACCCGTAGTTCCTACCGCACTGTTTTGTTAACCCCAAAACTAAGAGAATCTTTAGAAAATCACAAGAAGACAGTGCCGTTAAGTCCTTATGATTTGGTTTTTTGTAATGAGGAGGGTCAGCCGCTTGATCCGGATAATATTCGCAACAGACATTTTATTCCAACTTTAAAACGTGCTGGCCTTAAGAAAATCCGTTTCCATGATCTTAGGCACTCATTTGTTTCAATACTGATTGATCAGGGACAAAATATTAAATTCATTTCGAATCAAGTAGGACACGCTTCAATTCAAACGACCATTGATCGTTACGGTCACCTTTTACCCCTAGAAACATACGCTGACGCCGCCAATCGTTTGGATATGCTTCTAGAAGAAAACCCAGGTACTGAATCCAATAATACAAATTAGGAGAAATGAATAAGACTATATTTTTCATTCCGAAGGCAAGATTAAGGGGTGTAGTGAGTTTTAACAAATCATATTGAAAAATAGTCTTTTTAGTCGCTACAACAGGGAAGGTATGTAGCGGTCAGGTAGTGTATGGAAAAACAGCAGATACATCGACTAATTCGGCAAGGCGGTTTGATTGATATGGTTGGGTTAAACACCATCGATAAATCGTTATTGGCAGGGCTGTTGGTTGATTGCAAAAAGAGGTTGGATTTTATGACTGACCAACAGAAATATGAGCTAAGGAATTTAGGTTATCTAACGATGCAGGAACGTAAGGGCAAGAAATATTTAGAGAGAGCAAAAACCAAAATTAAACCTTTAAAATTTTGGGAAAATCAGGAGGTGCAACCATGGCAAAAAATGATGTAAAAAAATTATGGTTTGAGGACTTTCAGTTAGGCAAGACCAAGTTAAAGAGCAGGCGTTGGGTTGTTAAAGAACCTGCAAGCCACAAGGGGTCATTCTTTGGAAAAGCAGTCATGGGAGGGTTGTTTGCTAAGAACGCCTTCAAGAAGGCTAATTCTGCCCCTAAGAGTTGGGATCAAAAGTCAATTGCCAAAGTTTCTTATATGAAAAACAGTTACCAAGGGCAATGGGGCGTGCATGGGCGTTATTTGGCCAGGCAAGGGGCCCAGCTAGAAGATATGCCCGGCCTTGGGTTTGATGCCACGGATGATGATTTAAACATATCCAAGACTTTAAGGGGATGGCAAGAGGATGGAGATCCGAGGCTTTGGAAAATCATCATTTCCCCTGAAATGGCCCATAAGCTTGATTTAAAAGAACACGTCAAGTCTGTCATGGGACATGCGGAAAAGGATTTAGGGGTAAAGTTGGAATGGGTAGCGATAGACCACTACAACACAGACAATTTCCATGCCCATGTTGTTATCCGTGGTGTTGATAAAGATGGGAAGGAACTAAGGATCAATAAAGAATACTTTACCCAAGGCTTTAGGCAGAGGTCCATTCAGGAGGCGACACGGGTGTTGGGACTGAGGCTTGAACACGATATTCTTTTAAAAAGGCAAGAAAATATCAAGGCCATGCACCTAACGGAAATGGACAGAGAAATAGAACGCCGTTTAACCAAGGATCATTTTATTAACCTTAAACCTAATTCAAAGATTGAATTTATGTATGAAAAAGAATTACAGCTTAAAGGACGGCTGATGTTTTTAGAAGTAATGGGTTTGGCTAAAAGGGATTCAAGTGTTTCATGGCGAGTTGATCCCGGCTTTAGTGATTATTTAAAATTCATCCAAACCCAGCAGGACATCGTAAAGACAAAAAATAAGCATATCAAAAATATATTAAATCCTAATCTACCGGTTGAGGTCAATAAGCTGGATAAGGTAGGCGATAAGCTCATCGGCAGGGTTGTTGGAATGGGTTTAAGCGATAGCCGTAATGAACCGAGGTATCTCTTAATTGAAGGGATAGATAACAAAATTCATTATGTATTGGCTACTGAAGGAATGACAAAAAAGCGTGATGGGGGAGATTTAAGAAATGGAGAAATAATTTACCTTGAACGTATGGAATTTATTAAAGAAGTTGAAAACCAAGAGCCAAAAAGGGTCAGATACATTCATGCGGAAAGTTTTCAATCTTTCGGCGACTTTGAGCAAGCACAAAAGAATTTAATTCAGGAACAACGACAAAGTCAAAGGCTTAGTTTAAAACTAGGAGGGTCCGGAATATGACACTACCAGTACAGCCACAAAAGAAAAAAAGAAGGACGATACACTCCATTAGCTTTAAAGAAGATGACCTTAAAATCATCCAATTGGCGGCACAGCAAGAAGGGATCAGCTTTGCCGCTTTCTTAAAGAATGCAACGCTTGAATATATACGGGAATCCTTGGAATATCAGCGTTTAGAGGATTCAGGCGGCATGAGCAAAGAACAAAAAGCAATGCCAGAAGCGTTTAGTGCTTTTGAAGATACGATCAAGGGCACTTTGCTGTCAATTCATGAAAGCATCAATTGGAAGCTTAAGAAGATTGATTGGATGTTAGAACACTCTTTATTTTATCAATTTTATTTTAACAGAGTGATGTCTGAAGAAGAGCGGGTCAATATGGCAAAAGTGGCTCAACAACGTATGAAAACTATTATGGGAATAATGAAGGAAGAGATTGGGCAAGAAAAGAGTATCGAGATGTATGTACTAAAGAGTAAAGAAACAGACAGGAACACAAATAATAAAATTGGAGGGACTGATGAATCTAACAGGTAATTTTAAGCAAAAAGTAAAAAACATTGGATTATATTTTGCCGATAGTGTTCTGGGTATAATTTATATGATTCTGGTCTTTGTGGGGCTATGGATTTTCAAAATAGCGCGGGGGATATATTTTCTCGTTTTAGGGGCTATTGTCTTTTATTTTTTGGCAGGAACTATTGGCTTAATACTTTGTTTCGTTTTGTCCAGATTGTGCCATGCCTATTTGGGGCATTAGGATTTCCGAACCAATGCCTATGGTTCGGAAAATAACTTGCCTTCAAGGCATTCCAATGGTATATTTATTTCCGAACCAATGTATTTGATTCGGATTATTTTATATATAAAGTGAGGTATTTATGGTTCGGAAAGTTCGATTAGAACAAGGTGTTGATTTTAAACAGGAAGTTCAAAAATTGCGCGTCAGGTTCGATAATTTTATCAATGTAAGCAATGCCGAGTGGTATTCGCTTTTTAAAGATGAGATCCGCAATTCGATTGCCATTGAAGGAGTCTTTACTAACCGGCAGGAGCTTTTAGACGTTTTGGAACATAACAAGCGTACCAATAAACAAAAAGCGGCTGCTATTTTAGGCTATTATGAAGCAGCGAGTGCCATGTATGAGTACGCTAACAATCAGTTTAAAGAAAATGAATTTGTTTTACGAATGGCGGATATCAAACAGATCCATACATTGCTGATGCGTTATGAAAAGAATGTGGGGACGTATATCGGCCCGGTGGGAGATTTTCGTCGGAATGATATTAAGGTTGCTCAAGCGACATTTAAGCCCATTAATATGTTTTATGCTCGCGAAGCGATGGAATTATTGATCAAATGGTTTAATGAAAGTGCAAAGAAGAAAATTTATGATGATGTAACACTTGCCGCAATGACGCATGTTTGGTTTGAAACCATTCACCCTTTTAGTGATGGTAATGGCCGTGTGGGGAGAATCCTTTTGTCGTATATTCTTATCGGCCAAGGGCTGGTCAATGTGGCAATCAAAGGGATTTCTAAAGAAGAGCGTGAGCAGTATTATAATGTTTTAGAAAAATCCGACCGTTGTTTCAATGAAGCTCATCGTCTGATTGAAAAAAATAAAAAGCTTACACCGGCAAATATTAATAAGGTCATGAAGCCCGAAGAGTTCACCCCTTTCACTCAAATGATTTCGGGACTATTGAAAGAAGCCATTGACCGGCTGGAGGGCGGTAGATTAACCAATGTGAATAAAGAAGCAATAGTGCCGCTGCGTGATTTAGCCAAGATGTACGATTATTCCCAGGACTATTTGCGTAATTTGATCAACCGTGGTCAATTAAAGGCGCATAAAAAAGGTAAGCTTTGGTATGTGCGGGTATATGACTTGGCGGAATATATAAATAAGGCAAGTTTGTAATTGAATTTGGTACAATTGTTCGTATAAAGTATTTCCTGTAATTGTAGTTACAGGAAGTAGCGGGGATTATGATAAGTAAAGATAGGTTGACTTTATAAGGACTTGCATGTGGTAAACGAATATTGATAGTGCACTGCTACGTTTTCTGATATCTTGGGATTTAGAAATATTGTCAAAGAATTTTCATGTCCGGAAAGAAGGCTAAAATGATGAAAGTATTAATATATTTAACTATCATATTATTTCCTATAAATTTCAGCTGGGCACAGCATTGCGATCCAAGCTGGACACCTGAGTATAGCTGTATGGAAGGCTGTGGTGGTTGTGGCGGTGGAAGCAATAGTGGCGGCGGCAATGATCGAGCCGCGCAAGAACTAGCCGCTCAACAACAAGCACAGATGATTGCCGAGCAACAACGCAAAGCCGCTATAGAAGCGCTCAATAACCAAGGCCTTGATGCCTACAAGAATAAAAATTGGACTACTGCTATAAAATTTTTTAAACAGGCTTTGGCCTATGAGCCGGATAATCCTGTTTATTTGAGAAATTTAGCCATATGCATAGGCCGAGAAGGAGAGGAAGCTTATCGTGATGGCAATTATGCCAGCGCTTTAAATGACTTCCAGGAGGCTTTAGCAGGTGATCCTCTAACAGATACTGATGGCAGGGCAGTGATCACTTCAGATATTACGAACACCCAAGAAAAAATAGCCGACGGCCAGCAGCAACAACAGCAGCAAGCACAGGATAAGATAGCTGCCGGTAAGATACAGCAATCGCTTCAAGGCATGGTCAATACAATGAACACAGCCCCCACATCAAATGGTTTAGATTTTATGGAATCAGATACTAAGATAGTAGATGCGCGCAATATACAATCTAATTTACCAAAATCAGTGGATAATGCTATTGCCTCTGCCTATTCCAATGCCTCACCAGAAGTCAGCGAACGTGTTCGCAAAGGATTTCAAGCGGTGATGAATCATGATTGGAAGCTGGCCCAAGCCTGGTTTGGGGACGCGCTTAATCATGATCCCAGCGATGCCGGACTGAAAGCATTTGCTGAGTTGGCTGATTACAAGGTCGCTAATCCGCCTTTAAATAAATCGAATTTGCAATTGCCTAAAGATTCTGACGTAGAATTTCTATTCCCAGGAAGTGAACAAGAATTAATTAATTTCAAGAATGTTAGTGCAAAATCACCAGCCAAATCCTTAGAATTGCCAAGTGAATCGGACATAGATATCCTTTTCCCAAATCAGGGAAATCAACAGATACATGATATGAATGAATACATGGTCCAACAAGCATTAGCAGATGCTGAAAATGATCCTGTTCTAAAGAAACTAAGCGGCAATCTTGGTTCAAATAATATCCACAATTAAATCACCTTAAGGAAAAAATCATGAAAAAGTCTTTATTGTTAACGTTCATTTGCCTTGGGTTGATCATGCCCATCAAATCACACGCCGACCTACCGGCGGATGCACAAGATTCTATCAAAAAAGGTGTCATTGCCGCCAAAGAAGGGGATTATCAGCTTGCCACCCGTTATTTTCAGGATGCTAGAAAAATTGCGCCGGATGCGCCAGAGGTTTATTTTAATTTAGGACTGGCCGAGTCAAAAATTCCCGGCCGTGAATTGCGCGCCATAGCCTGGTTTGGCGCGTATCTGTCTGCTACACCCAATGCACCCAACGCCTCAGCCGTGAAAGACCAAATGCAGGCACTGGATATAAAAAGCCAAAGCAATCTTTCTCACCTGATCCAAACCGCACAAGATACCGCGGTCAAAATTCCGATCACCGCTGATGCATGGCCGCTTTCAGGCTCTTCTCATCATGATCAAGCCTTGGCAGAAGTCGCTCATCTTTGGGCTAGCAGTGGTGATTTAGCAGCGGCCCGTAATGCTATCAGCCTAATGCCAGCCGCAACTGATCCGTTTAATGTAAAAGAATCAACAGAAACAAATGTTGAGGATGATCAGGCACAAAACGTCATGGATGAAGCTGATGTTGGTAATATAGAGGGTGCCCAAAGAGATGCCAAGCTTGTTGCAGCCAATTTTTTAGATAGAGTAAATTCTAAGATTGCAAGAGCTCAGGCTAAAGTGGGAAAGAATGCTGATGCATTTTCAACCGCAGATCAAATTCAAAATGCAAGTGACAAGCATGAGGCCTATGGGTATATTGCTGATGCCCAAGCCATGGCAGGAGATACTACAGCTGCGCTTAAAACCATTGCGCTTGATCCTCAATTAAGTAATAAGAATAGCACGTACAATGAAATCGTATTAGCCCAACTAAAGGCTAATGACATCACTGGGGCTTTAACAACGGCAAACCTAATTAATGACACCAGTGCTAATTATTCTTATGAGGATAAAGCCTATAATGAAATTGCTGAGGCCCAAATAAAAATTAACGATTTCAATGGAGCGGCAAAAAGTGCAGCATCAATTGGCGATGTCGTTAGTCAAAGTATTTTGATGAGCGAGATAGCAACAGCAATGGCCAAATCCGGAGACATCACAGGTGCTCAAAAGATCATTGATACCTTTCATGCCAAATCTGTTAAAGATGAAGATTACGTCAATGATTATAAATGTAGCGCGCAGTTAGCCGTCGTGGAAGCCCAAGAAAAAATCAATGATATTCCCGGGGCTAAAAAGACTTTGGCAGAGGCGCAAAGTTCTGCTGATCATATAACGACATCTTATAAAAAAGATTCGCACGAGATCGGCATTACGACAGGTCTCGCTAAAGCAGGTGATTTTGCACAAGCATTTAAGACCAGCGGGTTAATCCAAGACCCAAGCTATAAAAGTGCTGCTTTAGAAGCCATTGCTGAAGCTCAAGCCAAGTCTGGCGATATGAAATCCGCGCTTAAAACAGCTGATATACTCCAAAATGGTACAAACGCAAATGGTAAGAAATTGGCCATGCCTACAGTTGTTAAAGGTCAGGCAGAAGCAGGGGATATCGCTGGAGCGCTCAAAACAGCAAATACTATTACTGATATAAGCTCAAAAAGTAGTGCGCTCTATTATGTTACTGATGTTCAAGCAGGAAAAGGCGATATAGCAGGCGCTCAAAATACAGCCGATCAGATTCAAGACTCAGAACGAAAGGATGACGCGATGTTCAGCATTACAGAAGCCCAAATAAAGGCAAAGGATTATACCAACGCTCAAAGATCCGCAGATCAAATTCAAAACGATTATTATAAAAATCTTGAACTGACAGCAATTGCTAAAGCTCAAACAAAACCTGACTCAACACCAACTCAGCCCTTAATTCAATATACTATTCTCTCAATACCAGTCTCAGATTGGATTAAAGTTCTTGATGATGAAACAAAAGGTGATTATTCACCTTTAAATACCCCGCCTTTTTTGGATTTAGCGGGTTTATTAAAAAATCAACCGCCATCTGACGACACACAAACAACTTTTGATTCACTCAAAGAAATTCTTTGGGATTTGCTAAAAGGCCAAAATGCTGTTGATCAAATGCTCAAACAGCAGATGAAGAAATAAAAACAAACTTAATGGAGGAGAACATGTCTTTTTTAAAAATGATCCCAGGTGTAAGCGTGATTTTCCTAACTTTAGCGATAATGGTAATGAGCCAACCTGCAATAGCGGCTCCAACGACACTTGTCTGTAGCAATGATACTCGCCCAGATTTAGCACAAGTTACCGTTGTCTTAGAAGAAGCTAAGGACACTGCTGTTCTCAACTATGACGCATCTGGTCAAATGCCGGCGTCTACAAAAGGTCCGTTCACAGCGACATACTCCCCGCAGACCGTTACATTTGACGATAATAACGAACATCCAGATAACGGTCAATGGGCGTATTATAATCATTACACTATAGATCGAATGACATTAATTTTTTTAAATTATTCCAGCATGAAAGCTCCCTGGGATCAGGCTGCACCTGAGGACAAAGCCCTATGGCATTACACCTGTCATTTAGGCAAAGTCCAATTTTAATATTATTAGTAACTTTAGGCCGTACTTCTAGTAAATTTGATTTAAGCAATCGAAGATTTTACTAAGGCTATTGAAATTAAACCTGATGATCTAATGGCGTACAACAACCGTGGCTCTGCATATGCCCAGCAGGGGGACTATATACAGGCAATATCTGATTTTTCAAAAGCCATTGGTATAAATTCTAATGATCCGGTAGCTTATCATAATCGGGCTGTTGCCTATTATTGCTTGAAAGAATATGACAAGGCGTGGGGTGATGTCAATATGGTAAAAGAAATTGGGGGCACGGTTAATCCGGAGGTTATCCGGGTGCTTGAGGAAGCGGCGGGGGAGTGAATCCTGTAATAGAAGTTACAGGCAGTATGCCAGGAGAATCTAATATCACCCTGTAAAGAAATTGTATTAATATTAAGCTATTTGTCGTAAAATTGCCTAATGTCAGAAATAAAAAAACTTACCTCAAAGATCAAAGCCTTTCGCGACGCCCGTGACTGGAAGCAATTCCACAATCACAAAGACGTCGCACTATCGCTAGTCCTAGAAGCATCCGAAGTCTTAGAACACTTCCAATGGAAATCTCCCAAAGAAGTAGAAGCGCACGGCGTTGAGGCCAAAGAAGAACTCGCCGATGAACTAGCCGATGTCGCCATGTACTTATTTGAATTAGCCGACAATCTTAAAATAGACTTGCCTAAAGCCGTGCTCAATAAAATGAAGAAAAACGCCATCAAATACCCTGTA
>Ga0302320_10021683_pt1 | contig 12731 bp, 8 predicted proteins | sample Bog_T0_3_FD_202130 | JGI IMG/M metagenome (GOLD analysis project Ga0302320, IMG submission 202130) | Peat permafrost microbial communities from Stordalen Mire near Abisko, Sweden - Bog_T0_3 | ecosystem: Environmental > Terrestrial > Soil > Wetlands > Peat | place: Sweden: Abisko, Stordalen Mire...
GGCCCGCTGATCGAGCTTCCCTACACGTTCGAGCACACTGGCCGGAATGTCGCTACGCAATGAGACGGCACGCGCCCTTCGTTCTTCAAGTCCAGCCTCATCGAGAAAAGCATAGGGATTTGCATTCATGAGTTCGTGCGCGAACTGGGAAGGCACCGGCGTATCGACAGCAAGACATCGAATGCTTCCGTCCTGAATCCCTTGTAACACCGCGAGCAGGCCCTGCAAGTCCATCGCCTCTTGCAGCACATCCTGCATGACCTCGCGGACAAGCGGATGGTCGGGAATCTGAATGTCGCCCTGAATCGTTTCAAAACAGGCAGCGGCCTGGGGAAACACACTGGCCATGAGATCGTCGGATCGGGTGCGTTGAATCTGGGGAGCGACGCGCTTTCCATTGGACATTCGGAGCAGTTGCAAGCTGCGCCCGGCCGCCCAACGCCATCGAGTTTTGAAGATGGGCGAAGCGATGGAAGCCTGCTCGAGCAGGCCCCTAGTGGTGGTCTCAGTCAAAAACTGGAACACGTCTGCCAAGGCAAAGCTATGCTGTTCTGCCAGCGAGATATTAATTCCGTTGTCCGTCGCGGCGGCTTGCAGTTCAAAATTGAATCCTCTGCAAAACCGCTTGCGCAGCGCCAATCCCCACGCCTTGTTGATCCGCCCACCGAAAGGGGCATGCAGGACAAGCTGCATGCCGCCCCCTTCATCGAAGAACCGTTCCGCGATGAGGGTTGTCTTGGAAGGAACGGCGCCCAACACAGCGCGACCGGCAACGATGTACGTGACCAATTGCAGCGCGGCCGAAGCGCAGATGCCACATTGCTCCATCAACCATGCCGTCGTTGCCGATACTTCAGGTTGGGCAGGCAGAATGCATCCTGGGACCATCAATGCCGTCCGAGCGGCGATTTCTTCGCGCAACTCACTGACACCATCGCAAAGGACGCCGCTTCGCTGCGGCGCTTCGCCTGTCCAAAAGGGTACAGTGGGGGGCGCTCCGTGCGCATCCTCAACAAGGACGCGTCCAGCGGCTTCAATGCGCTGCACGCGCCAACTTGTGTTTCCGAGAAGAATGACGTCACCCGGGCTGGAGTCGACCGCGAAGTGTTCGTCGAGAGTTGCGATCTGAACACGGTCCGGCTCAAGGATCACGTTGAACAAAGCGGTGTCTGGGATGGCGCCACCATTGGAGATGGCGATCATGCGGGAGCCACGTCGTGCATGCAACTGTCCGTGAATTCCATCGTGCATCAGATAAGCGCCGTACCGACCGCGGGTTGGCTCGATCCCGTTGCAGAGAATCGCGATGATCTCTTCAAACTGTTCCCAAGTGAGGTCCCGATACGAGTAGGCGCGTCGAACGATTTCATAAAGTGCGGCCTTCTCCCAGGACTCTGCGCCGCACGCAGCGACCACCTGTTGCATGAGCACGTCGATCGGCTGGGGTGGAATCTCCAGGATGTCCAATGTTCCCGCGCGCATTTTGCGGATCAGTGCGGCCTGTTCAAGAAGGTCGTCGCGCGTTGTAGCGAAGAGGCGCCCTTTGGGGATAGCGCCACGCCAGTGCCCTGCCCTGCCGATGCGTTGGAGTGCAACAGCGACCGCGCGTGTGCTAGCGATTTGGCAAACCAAGTCGACATCGCCGATGTCGATACCCAGCTCAAGCGAAGCGGTCGCTACCAGGATCTTAACCTTGCCCGCCTTGAGCCGTTGTTCTGCATCAAGCCGTAACGCGCGGGAAAGCGACCCGTGGTGGGCAGCGACGTTTTCTTCTCCGAGCCGCTCACCCAGCGCGTGGGAGACTTTTTCGACAAGCCGCCGGGTGTTTACGAAAACCAGCGTGGACCGGTGACATTCAGTGTAGGCTGCCATTTTGTCGAAGATCTCTTCCCACATGGCGTGGGACGTGACAGAGCTGAGCTCTTCCGTGGGGACTTCGATGGCAACGTCCATCGCACGACGCTGTCCCAATTCCACAACGGTTGCCGGACGACGCCCGCGATGTGTGCCGGTGAGAAAGTTGGCAACCAATTCAATCGGGTTCTGTGTCGCAGATAGGCCAATTCGTTGGGGCGGAGTGATCAGGCCGGTGATGCATGCGCCCGGTGCAAGCCGGTTTTCTCCACATACCAGAGCGTCGAGCCGCTCAAGCGAAAGGGCGAGGTGCGCGCCTCGTTTGTCGTCGATGATCGCATGAATTTCATCCACAATGACGGTTTGAACGCGGCGCAAAAGATCGCGACTTCGACCCGCCGTGAGCAGGATATACAGGGACTCTGGCGTAGTAACAAGGATGTGAGGCGGTTTGCGGAGCATCGACGCCCGCTCGCCCGCGAGCGTGTCCCCGGTACGCACGGCGGTGCGAATGTCCATGGACAAACAGCCCCGCTCGAGAGCAAGTCTCTGAATCTCCATGAGCGGGCTCTCCAGATTCTTCTGGATATCGTTGGAAAGAGCTTTCAGCGGCGAGATGTAAACCACTTGCGTCGTGGGGAGAAGCGACCCATTGATTGCCTGGCGCAGGAGCTTGTCAATTGCAATCAGAAAAGCAGCCAGGGTCTTCCCGGAGCCGGTGGGAGCCGAAATAAGAGTGGGATCGCCGGCAAGAATGCTGGGCCAACCGGCGATTTGCGGCTCGGTGGGCGTGCCAAACTTGCTGACAAACCACTCGGCAGTGACGGGATGGGCCCAGGACAACGAGGCGGGGAAGGCCATGAGGGATTGTAGCTGATTCGCCTTTTGTTTGCCTAGATTGTTTTCCTGGGGAGCTACGAAGGACATACCACCTGCCCGGATTGCATAAAAGCCAGGCGAGGACAGGCTTGCGAGAGATAGCGCTCTTTCCTGTAGTCTTATCGTCGCTGTGAAATGTCCCTTCGAGATCTGCACGAAAAGAACGATTGACCAGGACTAAGTGATGAATGCTGGGCGCCATTCTCGAAACGGGCTTCTCCGAGTGGCCTTGGGGATGGCCTGCGTGCTGGCGACAGTCTCGCTGACCCTTCCGGCCCTTTACGCCCAGCACGCGGGTGCGCACGTACCTCTCGAAGACGCGCGTAACAGCGAAATCCGAACCGTTGACTCGCACCTGCCGTTGCCCGCATTCACGAGCTTGCGGGTCTGGGAGCGGCGCAAGGCTCTTCTTCGCAACCAGGTTCTGGTTTCTGCCGGGCTTTCGCCAATGCCGGAAAAGTCGCCACTTCACGCCCAGGTATTCGGCAAGATCGTTGAGAAGAATTACACCGTTGAGAAGGTACTGCTTGAAACCTTCCCGGGTTTCTATCTGGGCGGCAACCTCTACCGTCCGAGGGATGCGAGAAGCAGGCATCCGGGTGTTTTAAATCCCCACGGGCACTGGCCATATGGACGGCTCGAGAATCAACCTCTCTACTCAGGACCCTCGTTCGGAATCACCCTGGCGCGGCAAGGTTACGTGGTATTTGCTTATGACATGGTGGGCTATACCGACACGATCCAGATGCCTCATCGTTTTGGCAGCGCCAAGCAGCGGCTCTGGTCCTTCGGTCCACTCGGCCTGCAGTTATGGAACTCAATCCGCGCGCTCGATTTTCTTGCGACCCTGGACGACGTCGACGACCACCAACTTGGGGCGGCGGGTGCGTCCGGCGGCGGCACGCAGACATTTCTGCTTGCTGCGGTCGACGATCGCTTGCAGTTTGCCGCGCCAGTGAACATGGTGTCGTCCATCATGCAGGGCGGCGACTTGTGCGAGAACGCTCCAGGGTTACGAATCGACACCAGCAACGTAGAGATCGCCGCGCTGTTTGCACCCAAGCCCATGCTGCTGGTCTCCGCAACCGGGGATTGGACCCGGAACGTTCCGACCATCGAATATCCGGCGATCCGAAGGATCTATGAACTTTATGGAAAAGGCGATCAGGTTGAAGCGGTTCAGGTTGACTCAGTGCACAACTTTAATCAGTTGAGCCGGCAGGCGGTCTACCGCTTCTTTGCCAAGCTTCATCCCGGAGCCACTAACAAGAGCGAGCTAACGGAGCACGATGTCAACGTGCCGCCTCTGCAGGAGATGATGGCATTCTCAAATCGCATGCTGCCTGGAGATGCGCTCGATTTGGAGGGGCTGTTTCATGGGTGGGTTGAGAATGCAAAAGCACAAAACCGGCAGAGCGAAGATCTTCCTTTCTTGCGAAATCGTCTGAAGCAAACCTTATCCGTCGAGATCCCTGACCATGTTGCCGCCGAACTCACGGGCCAGTCGATTGCACTCAGCCGGGAGCCGCACAACGACCGAGTGCCCGGCATCTTGATTCCCGGGTCGGGACGAATAGCCATTGTTGTGGATCCAAAAGGTTCGGCCGAAGCACTCGGAGGCAACATTGCGGCAAGCCTGCGAAAGGAAGAGCGGCCTATTCTGCTATTGGATGTCTTTCAAACTGGTGAGGCGAAGGCACGCAGACCAGGAGATACGGGTGCGGGGTTTGGTCCGGCAGCCGGGGAAGATGCCGATGAGGAAGATCGTGCCGATGTGGCTGCCGGCGGGGCAAAGTTTCTAACCTTCAATGTGTCCGATGACGCAGCTCGCGTGCAGGATATTGTGACCGCGGTCATCTATGCCAGCGGCAACAAGGGCTCAGTCGATATCTTTGCACGAGGGGATGCTGCGCTTTGGGCTATGTTTGCTGCAGCCGTAAGTCCGATTCCCGTTTCACTGCACCTTGAAAATGTCCCGGTGCTCGCGTCCGATGAAGATTATCTTACGCACTTCAATGTCCCTGGGATCTTGCGAGCAGGTGGATTGCCGATGGCCGAAAAACTCGCAGGCTTGGAGTAAGCCGCGGAGAACCGTGTTGGCGATCGCAAGGATCGAAAAGCTCTTTTGGAGGATCAAGGAATGCCAATCAAAGTGAACAATCGCCGAGATTTTTTGAAGCTGGGTGGGGCTGCGATGGGTGCGGCGTCAGTCAGCGCATCCAGTTATGCCAGCGTTCTCGGGGCCAACGACCGTGTGCGCGTGGGCGTGATCGGCTGCGGAGACCGAATGAAGAGTTCGCTCATTCCTGCCTTCCAGGAGCACGCCAAAGATTTGAACTTCGAACTGGTCGCAGTTTCAGACCTGTGGAACCGTCGGCGCGAGGAAGGCGCGGCTTACATCCAGAAGCTCAGCGGCAATTCGATCGTTCCCCTGCGCAATAACGACGAACTGTATGCACGCAAGGATATCGATGCAGTCCTGATCGCGACCGCGGACTTCCAGCATGCGTTGCACGGCGTGGAAGCGGTGAACGCGGGGCGCGATGCCTACGTGGAAAAACCGACCGCTCATACCATGGACGATGCACGCAAGTTTCTCGCAGCGGTCAAGAAGACAGGCAAGATTGTGCAGGTGGGCACGCAGCGACGCAGCACCCCGAGTTACCAGAAGGCAGCGGCGTACATCCAGTCCGGGAAGTTCGGCGACATTGTGATGGTGGAGATGACATGGAACGTAAACCAGCCTGGACGCTGGCGCCGGCCCGATGTGGTGCCCTTGTTGAAGGAGCAGGACACGGATTGGAAACGCTATTTGCTAAATCGACCCCACGAGGCATTTGATGCGCGCAAGTATCTTGAGTTTCGCCTTTTCTGGCCCTATTCGTCGGGAATTCCCGACCAATGGCTAGTTCACCAGATTGATACTGTCCACTGGTTCACCGGATTGCCGCATCCACGCAGCGTGGTGGCCAATGGCGGCATTTATCTTTGGAAGGACGGGCGGCAGAACTGGGACACTATGACCGCTGTGTTTGACTACGGCCCGCTCGACGATCTGTCGAAAGGATTCCAGGTGCAGTATTCGTCGCGATTCACCAACTCCGCCGGAGGAATCAAGGAACTTTATTACTCGAACGGCGGAATGATCGACATGGACAAGCAACGCGTCACTCCCGAAGGCGGCATGCAGTCCGGTGATGCGACATCGATGGGGATGAAGGCCAACTTATTGCCGAGTTTTCCGCTTGTCGATCAGGCCGAGTCGGTCTCGACCTCCGCAAATACTGGCGGCGATCCGCAGACATCGGCCAACATGCGCAACTGGATGGAGTGCGTCCGTTCGCGCAAGACGCCGAACGCATCCATTGAAGCGGGATACAACCATTCGGTTGCGCTGTGCATGAACATCGCCGCCATCCAGACAGGGGAAAAGGTGACCTTCGACGACAAAACGCAGCAGGTGATCGCTGGAGGCAAGGTATATGAGTAAGGTGGCCGCGGTGGCGATTGTATGGGTCGGGTTGCTGGCAAATGGAATTGCCGGCGGGCCATCGTCAGGCGAGGGCGTCAAGGTCGTCGCGGACGAGGCACATCGTCGCGTAGACATCACCATCGACGGCAAACCATTCACTTCCTACATCTGGCCAACGTTGTTAAAAAAGCCAGTGCTTTACCCACTTGTGGACGGAGACGGAATCACCGTCACGCGCGGTTATCCGCTAGAGCCGGTCCCTGGAGAGCGCGTCGACCATCCGCATCATGAGGGACTTTGGTTCAACTATGGAGATGTCAACGGGTTCGATTTCTGGAATAACTCCGATGCCATCAAGGAAGCCGACCGGAACAAGATGGGAACCATCCAGCACACGCGCGTGGTCTCCACAAAGAGCGGGACAGAGCATGGGGAGTTGGTGGTGGACTCGATATGGGTTGCAGGAGACGGAAGAGAGATTCTCAAGGAGACAACGCACTATATTTTTGCGCGCCACGACCGCGACCGAATCATCGATCTGGAAATTGCGTTGACGGCGCTGGATCGCGCGGTGTTCCACGATGACAAGGAGGGGCTACTGGGAATTCGGGTTGCTCGCTGGCTTGAATCGGCCGACGAGAAAGGTGGCGCGTTCACGGATGCGCGTGGAGTCGTCACACAGGTTGACGCCGCACCTGGCAATGCTTTGGCGTCCAACCCGGCGACAGGGGTCTATCTCACAAGCGACGGCGCACAAGGCGGAGCGGCTTGGGGTACACGCGGCCGCTGGTGCTCGCTGACGGGACATACGGACAATCACACCGACGCCATCGCCCTCTTCGATCATCCAGGAAATCCGGGTTACCCGACCTACTGGCATGCGCGCGGCTATGGGCTCTTCGCCGCAAATCCGCTAGGGCGCAGCATATTTGACCCCAAACAGTCGCCCTATAACTTCACGTTGGAGAAGGGCACGTCTGTCAGTTTCCGCTACCGTGTCCTGCTTACTCCGCGCGCATTGTCAACCGCTGCGTTGAACAAAGAGGCCGATGAGTTTGCGTCCATTCCGAAATAACAACCCGGAGAATTCATCCAACGGAGCAAGGCCTGAGCATTCGAGAAGATCACCTCGCGAGCAGTGTCGGTAGAACGTACGTTGAACAGCCTTCTGGTTCGCTGACAATTCTCATTCCAGGGACCAAGTGGGAAGGCAGCGGCGGCTGGGGCCCTGACAATCCTCTCTTTGGCTATAGCAATGGTTTGCTGCTGCAGCACCGTGAGCAGAGTACGACTCAACTGCTGAGTTGGTCGGGGGGAAACTCAGACCGGGCTCGATTGCGAGCCGCGCAAACGTTGCAGGCGCTGCTTGCGGCTCACATGTTCTCGCCAGGAGACAAGCTCCACATTCTGGCACATAGCCATGGCGGTAATGTGGCTCTCGCCGCTTCGCGACTTGGCATCGCGCATCGAATTGACATGTTGATTACCCTGAACAAGCCAACCCTGGTGGGTAAGGCCTACCAGCACGGGACGAACATCGAAGCTTTCTTCAACATCAGCGCGCGGCGGGACTGGACGCAGTGGCTTGGTTCCAACGCCAAATTGTCGCGAAAGTGGTCGATTGATAGCGGGGCGACGAATCTGGAAGTCGATACGTCATCCTCGGACCTGAGGCCACATGGGGCACTGATCTGGGATGACCGAATCCGGGAGATTTGGCGGAGTTGGGTCGTGGAACAGATGAAGGCAGGAGGGAGTTGAGTGCGCTGTACCTGCCGCTAGATGCCCATCTGTGCTTTCAGGGCACGGACGCGATCGCGGGCAACTGGAACCTGTGTTCGCTGCGCGTCGTTCAGAGTCAGAATCACTTTCCCGGCAAACCATGAATTGACCTCGTGAATCCGGTCGACATTGACGATGGCAGACCGGTGCACACGCAGGAATCGCGATGGGTCCAGCCGGTGTTCCAGTTCAACGATGGTTTGATCGATGGCATGTTGGCGTCCAGCAACGACCGCGTATGTGAGTTTGTCTTGGGCGATGAAGTGAGTAACCGAATCGAGCTCAAGGAATGCGATGCGTTCGCCCACGCGTGAGGCGATGCGACGGGGATAATCGGGACGCTCGGCGCGCAGCGATTGCGCCAGTTCGCGCATCAGCGATGGAAATTGTGCCGCGCTGCGCCAGTCAGTTTGGGGAAGGGGATGAACGCGCGCCAGCTTGTTGACGGCGCGGGCAAGTTGCTCTGGTTCGATGGGCTTGACGAGGTAGTCAATCGAGTTCACCTCGAACGCGCGCAATGCATATTCATCGTAAGCCGTAGTGAAGATGACAAAAGGCTGACGCGCAAGTTGGGCGATCAGCTCGAAGCCTGTCAGACCGGGCATCTGGATATCGACGAAGAGGACATCAATGTTCACGCCGGCTTCGCTGTTGAGGAAGGCGAGCGCCTCGGCAGGGTCGTGGGAAGTCCCGACGATCTGAATAGCGTTGAAGGTGGCCAGCATGCGCGCAAGCCGCTCGAGTGCAAGCAGCTCGTCGTCAACCAGCCATGCGCGCAGCTGCTTCGGTTCGGTCATTCAATGGCCTCAGCGGGAAACGACATACGGACCGATGTACGATCTCCTTCTCGGGAGACACCGAGTTGGCCAGCTTGACCGTAAAGGAGACCGAGCCGAGCAATGAGGTTGCCCAGTCCATGTTCCGGAGTGATTGCGTCGAGAGTAAAACCAGGCCCGGTGTCAAAAACGGTGAGGATAACCTGGTTGGCGATCAGTTGGCCTGTGACCGTAATCGTGGCTCCCTGCGGGCTTTGCGCGACAACGTGCTTGACGCTGTTTTCGACCAGCGATTGGAGCGCGAGCGGCGGAACCTTCACGTCGTTCAGGCTGTCCGGGACGTCAATCTCATAGCGGAGGCGCTTAGCGAAACGCGTGTGCTCGATCTCCAGGTAGTTCCGGACAATCTTCAACTCCTGGACCAAAGGCACAAGACCGCCATGATTTGCATTCAGAGAAAAGCGCAAAAGAGAGGCAAGTTTGCCAACCGTGTCTTCCGCGCGAGCGGGATCGGAAGGGATAAGGGCAGCAATCGAATTGAGGGTATTGAAAAGAAAGTGAGGATGAATTCTGGACTCGAGCGAAGAGAGGCGCGCCTGGACAAGCAGTTTGTTGGCGCGCTCCTGCTCCACCTGGCGGGTACGCAATTCGAGAGATGCGGCCTGAAGCTTGTAGCGCATGGTCTCGAAGGTGGAAATGCTCAACCCAAAGATCAAGGAGATAACAACGCTGAATGGTAGAGTGCCACGCACTTCCTGACCGTAGCCGCCCGGGCCGGAAAGCCCTGACAGGGATACGACAACGGCGCCAGCAAATGTCCCCACGGTTGCCGTGCAGACCAAAACGCCTGCCTGGATGAGGACGATAAGCCGCGGGAATCGCGTGGTCATGCGGATAGAGATGCCGGTGAGAAAGACGATGGATGGCAGCGCGATGAACGCGGTGTAGACGAGGGACGTAACGATCGACGTGCCGCTCTGCGAAAGGCGTATGTGCCCCGTGGAAAGCAAGATCAGGAAGACAACAAGAGTCAATGTAGAGACGATCCAGATTGCGCGCAGTCCGAAGGATTCACGAGGAGATGACGGGATCGGCTTTTCGTCTGCGGAGTTCATGAAAGGATTGTTGTCGATCATAGCTGGAACCGGAGCCCAATGGAAGTTGCCGTGGAATAAGGGGTAGCGCCGAACTGCGATTTTCCGGAGCCCACGGGTATCTCGGCGTGGACGTACGACGAGAGGTGATTGCCGAAGCGGCGGGTCGCGTCGAGGACGGCAGTAAAGCTGCGATCGTTCAAGTTGGCCACGGCCGAAGCGGACAGATCCCATTCTTTCCAGGCAGGAATCTCGCGAAGACGGTTTTTGCCGGCAGACAAGTAAAGAAGGTGTTGCCGCCCAATCAGGGGGTACAGCGAGGATTGCTGAAAATAGGGAATGTTAGGAGGGGTGAAGAATTCCCCCAGGAAAGTGATGCCGGTGCGGGTAGTGAACTTGGCTCCGGCCAACAACGCAGCCTGCTCGCGCCATGCGGCTTCCCCATGAATCTCCCAGGCTTCACCGAGCACACGCGTAAAGGTAAGGGCTCCGAAGGAATCGCCCCCACGATCGCGTCCGGCGATGAGCGCGGTGTCAAAACCATGGACGAGGACGTTGTAGCGGAATGCTGTTGTGTCACGAAGGCTGGTTGAGGTTGGCGCAAGCGCGGCTGAAGACCATGCAAGGGTGAATGCGTGTGGGCCATGCACGTAGTCGGCCTTCACCATGTCGCGCCCTTGATTCAAGTTGAGGCGGTCCGAGGGGTTTGTCGGCATGCGCGGCGGATCGAGAACACCGGCAGCCGTGAAGGCGTAGCCAGTTCCCCAGCGAACCATGCGGCGGCCTGCCATGAAGTCGAAGTCGCCGGCAGAAAGCCCAACGTAGGCTTCTTTGACGCGAAGCTGAGTTGTGGTGTCAGAGTATCGATCGCTGAGACCGATCAGCGAAGTGGAGAAGCTCCATTGAGGCTTGTAGCGAAGGGTGACGGTTGGCTCAACGAGCACTTGGTTCAACAGCTGCGGAAGAGGAACTTGAAGGCCGCCATAGACGGTAGCATCCTCAATCACGGCCAGCGAGCAGCGAAGATCCCGCCGTGCCTCCTGGGGTGGTGCGTCGGCGCTCGAAGATGGAAGAATTGCGGCACCCTCGGGAACCTTGGAGGACGGCGTTTCCTGGGCAGGCATCTGCAGTGTCGATGCAAGAAGGGTCGCGACAATGAGATATTTCGATTTCATGAGATCGGAGAGCGGCATCTAAAAGCGGTCGGTGCGGCCCTGATAGAAAAGCTTGTCGGGCAACTCACGCGGAGCGATTCCGGAGTAATCCAAAACACTGTGGGAGTTATGGCGGATCTCGTCGATGAGGGTCAAGCGCCGCAGTTGGGCGCGGCCGGCCACGGTCGCGAATTCGTCGAACGTTGCTGATTTGATGAGCTTTCCCGAAGTCAAGTGAAACTCGGCCTTCACCGGACGGTCATCCTGTGCGCGAACCCAATAGAGGATCTGCTGGTAGGTCGCGCCTTTGCGCTTGGCGGCGAGACCGAGCACGTAACAGTCTTCTGTTCCAACTTTCTCGGTGCGAAGATAGGTCGGCGTGTAGTCTGCGGAGTAGCTCGTGCGCGCGACATCGCCGTTCGAGGCGTCCCCGGAAAGGCGCTCGAGCGGCGTAATGCGAACCGGACGGCTGGTGTCTGGCAGGTAGACCCACATATCGTCAGACAACATAAGGAGGTGCTGGCCTTTTTCGCGAGGGCTCATGAATTCCACGTAGGTCTTCTCCGTACCCTTCTGCGAGACCTCGTAAAGTTTAACCTCATCGGCCTTTCCGGACTCGTAGGTGGTGATTTTGACGTTGAGTACGTACGAGGGCCATCCGTTCCGATAGGTGTCAGAATGTTTGAGGATCTGTTGCGCATCCGGTACGACCTGCGTCGCCGTGCGGCCGACGGCGACGCAGGTGGCGAGGAAGCCAACCAGAAGGATGGGCCGAAACGTACGCAAACCGGAACTCATGGGGTGCGTCGATGAACTAGACATGGGCGAGTGCCTCCGCAATCGGCAATCTCGATGCCCGGATGGCCGGGACGATCGATGCGAGCGCGAGTGAAAAGACGACGATGAAAGAGGATCCCACCATGAGCGCCGGGATGTGGAGGACATGGAAGGAAATAGGAACGGTAAGACCGGGCGGCGGCGGCATGTGCAAGCCGGAGAGATTGACCAGCGTGCCGAGCAAGTTGCCGCCGAGCACGCCAACAAGGGCGCCAAGGGAGCCAGTAAGTATGGCTTCTAACATGAAGAGGGCAACGATCCACGCACGGGGCGTTCCCATGGCAAGCATGGTGCCGATTTCGCGCGTGCGCTCAAACATGGCCATCAACAACGTGTTGACGCTGGCCATGAGCACCATGAAGAAGACAATGAGCCCAAGGAAAAGGAAGATGCCGCTGAACATGTTGCGGACCTGCAGATAGTAGGTGGCCAGATCGATCCACTTCTTGAGAACCATGGGTTGCTGAAGTCCCTGCAACTTCGGCGCAAGTGCCGCTGCCGCTACATCCGTATTCGCGGTGTCATCCAACCCGACGACGAGGTTGGTCACGCGGTCCGATTGCAGCAGCCTCTGCGCAGAGGCAAGGCTGATGCGAAGATAGCGCGCGTCCATTTCGTCGTAGCCGGTCTTCACGATTCCAGCAATGTCCACATCGACGCCGTTGAGAGCGCCATCGGAGGTGACCGCAAGTACGGTCAAGCCATCGCCAACCTTGACGTTCATAGATCTTGCGAGCCCCGCACCGATGAGAGCTTCAGTTTCGCCGCTCGCCTTGGGGCCGATATCGCGTCCAGACGTCAGCCGGGGCGTGAAGCCGAGCGAGTTCTCCGCAACAGGATCGACGGCCGACCCCATGAAGACGCTGGATTTGGCTCCGTTCGA
>Ga0302320_10021684_pt1 | contig 12730 bp, 12 predicted proteins | sample Bog_T0_3_FD_202130 | JGI IMG/M metagenome (GOLD analysis project Ga0302320, IMG submission 202130) | Peat permafrost microbial communities from Stordalen Mire near Abisko, Sweden - Bog_T0_3 | ecosystem: Environmental > Terrestrial > Soil > Wetlands > Peat | place: Sweden: Abisko, Stordalen Mire...
ACGGGGCGCGCCAGGCGCTCATGGACGTGACCATAAAGATCCCGGCGCGCAAGGTGACGGCGATCATAGGTCCCAGCGGTTGCGGCAAATCCACCTTCCTGAGGGCCCTGAACCGGATGCACGAGCTTACCCCGGGCACCCGACTCGAGGGGTCGCTGCGGCACTTCGGGCAGGACCTATACGGACCGGGGGTCGAGGCTGTTGCGATTCGGCGGCGGGTCGGGATGGTGTTCCAGAAGTCAAATCCCTTCCCGACGATGTCGATCGCGGAGAACGTCCTCGTGGGTCTCAGGCTCAACGGGGTCCGGGACAAGGCCGTACTCCAGGAACGTCTTGAAAAGTCGCTTCACATGGCGGCCCTCTGGGACGAGGTTAAGGATCTCCTTAACCGCCCCGGTACGAGCCTCTCGGGCGGCCAGCAGCAGCGCTTGTGCATTGCCCGCTCGCTCGCGGTTCAGCCTGAGACGCTCCTGATGGACGAACCCTGCTCGGCCCTGGATCCCCTGGCCACCGCGAAGATCGAGGAGCTGATCCAGACGCTCCGCCAGGACTACACGGTCGTGATCGTAACCCACAATATGCAGCAGGCGGCGCGGTGCTCGGACCGCACCGCGTTTTTCTACATGGGGCGCCTCATCGAGTTCGGCAACACGCGGAACATGTTCACCAATCCCAGCAACCCCCAGACCGAGGCCTATGTCTCGGGACGTTTCGGCTGAAGCCCAACCCAATCCCTAGATGACCCACTACGCCGAAGAGATGAACCAGCTCAAGGAGAGCCTGCTCGCCATGGCAAGCCATGCCGAGTCGGCGCTGACCCGCGCGATGCGGGCCATTGTCGAGCGCGACGATCTGCTGGCGCAGGCCGTCATGGACGACGACAACATCATCGACCAATTCGAGGTCGAGATCGACGACATTGCCATACACCTCCTCGCAAAGGCTCCGGTGGCGACGGACCTGCGGCTGACTACAGTTGCTATGAAGATCTCCCAGAACCTCGAGAGGGTGGGGGACTCGGCGGTTACGATCGCGCGGAGGGCCGTGGAGCTCAATACCGAGCCCCAGCTGAAGGCCTACGTGGACCTTCCCCGCATGGCGACCATGGCACTGGAAATGATGAGGGAGGCTATTTCCGCATTCATCAACCGGGAGCCGGACAAGGCGCGCGCGGTTGTGCGCAGGGATTCCGAGGTGGACAACCTCAACCGCCAGCTTCACCGCGAACTCTCGAGCTTCATGGTTGAGCGCCCCGCAAACATATCTCGCTGCCTCAATCTCATGGTTGTCTCCAAGTGCCTTGAGCGCGTCGCAGATCACGCGACCAATATCGCCGAGGATGTTGTCTACCTTTATGAGGCCGTCGACATCAGGCACTCTGGCCAAAAATTCCATGAAGACAAAGATACTGGTAGTTGACGACGAGCCCGATGCGCTTGAGGTCCTGGGCTTCAAGCTGCGGGAAGCCGGCTACACGCCCATCTTTGCCAAGGACGGAACCCGTGCGATTGCGATTGCACGGGACGAACGCCCCGACCTGGTCGTCCTCGACCTCATGCTCCCGGAGGTCGACGGGCTCGAGGTATGCAAGATACTTCGCCGGGACGCAACGACGGCCTCGATCCCTATCATCATGCTGACCGCGCGAGCCGCGGAAATGGACCGGGTGCTCGGTCTCGAGCTGGGCGCAGACGACTACGTCACCAAGCCGTTTAGCCCGCGCGAGCTGGTGATTCGCATCCGGAAGCAGCTTTCTCGCACGCGCACGGGCGATGACCAGGGCAGCCAGTTGAGGATTGGCGACATCCAGATCGATGTGCCACGCCACGTGGTCCAGGTGGGCTCCAGGGGCATCACGCTCACGGCCACCGAGTTCAAGCTTCTCGAGATCCTCGCAAGGAGGCGGGGCCGGGTTCAGTCGCGTGATCGGCTGCTCCAGGACGTGTGGGGATATGAAAATCCGATTGATAGCCGGACCGTCGACACGCACATGCGCAGGCTGCGCGAGAAGCTCGGGTCCGCAGCGCAGCACCTGGAGACGGTGCGCGGCGTGGGTTACCGCTTCGCCGCCGATGCCTGAGGCTGCGGATGGAAACCGCCCTGATACTGCTGATTGCCACGGTGGTCGCGCTTGCGGCCGCGTGGAGCCGGGAGCGCCTGCTTAGGAAGGCCGACACTGAGAAGAATCAGCGCGACGTCGCTGAGCAGCGGTCCCGCAGGGACCTGGAGCTTAAGGAGCAGTCCCAGCGGACGGCGGCACTCTTTGACCGCATGGTGGAGGGGTTGATCGTCGTGGATGGGGGTGGCCGGATCCGGCTTGCGAACCGCGCGGCGAAGTCGCTCTTTGGATTCGACGGCCATGCGGCGGGCAGGACGATCCTAGAGGCGACGCGCAACCATGAGGTGGCCGCCGTCGTTGCGCGCCTTGACCGGGAGCTCGAGGTGCTGGGCCACGAGCTTAGGATCGACTCGATGGATTCGCCCAGGTTCCTCCAGGTCAACGCGCTTGCGCTGCGCGACGCCGCGGGCTCAAACGACGGGGCGATCATCGTTTTCCATGACCTGACCCGGCTCCGGCAGCTCGAGGGCGTCCGGCAGGAATTCGTCGCCAATGTCAGCCACGAACTCCGCACGCCGCTCTCCCTGATAAAGAGTGCAGCGGAGACGCTCCTGGACGGCGCAAAGGACGACCCCGCAGCCCTTACCCGTTTCCTCCAGATCATCGACAAGCACGCCAACCGGCTCGCGCTCCTGATCGACGATCTGCTGCTTCTGTCGACACTTGACTCGGGAGGCCTACGGCTCGACCGCCAGCCCCTGGCGCTAAAGTCCACGGTCCAGGACGCCATTGACGACCTTCAGCCGCGCGCGTTGGCCCGAGATGTGACCCTTGTGAACCGTGTGCCCGGCTCCCTTTTCGCACTGGCCGACAGCGACCGGATCCGCCAGGTGATTTCCAACCTTGTGGACAACGCCATCAAATATGGCCGGGTGAGCGGCACCACCGTGGTGGAGGGAGGCCTGCTTGCCGATGGCCGCATCGAGCTGAGGGTGGTGGACGACGGCCCCGGCATCCCCAAGGAGTCCCAGATCCGCATCTTCGAGCGCTTCTACCGCGTCGACAAGGCTAGGTCCAGGGAGCAAGGCGGCACGGGGCTTGGTTTGGCCATCGTGAAACACGTCATCCAAGCCCATGGAGGAGAAGTCCGAATCGAGAGTGAGCCCGGCTCCGGGGCAAACTTTGTCCTTAGCCTACCTGCGGCCCCTGCGCCGGGCCAGGAGGCCTCCTAGGTCCTAAAGAACCCGCGAAAGCCATACAAAGCCTGCGCCAAGGAGTCCCGTTACCGGCAGGGTGAGAAGCCATGCCATCACGATGCGCTCCACGACGCCCCATTTGACGGCGCTCAGCCGCTTGGTGGCGCCGACACCCATGATGGAGGTCGATATGACGTGGGTCGTCGACACGGGAAAGCCAAGCATCGACGCCCCGTAGATGATGCAGGCGGCCGTCGTTTCGGCGGCAAAGCCCTGGACAGGCTGCAGCTTCACCAGCCGCTGCCCCATGGTCCGGATGATCCTCATGCCCCCACCGGCCGTGCCGGCCGCCATGGTCACGGCGCAGACGACCACGATCCACTTGGGAACGCCGCTCGTCTGCGGAATGCTCAGGAAGGAGGCCCACGCCGGTAGGCGGGAAAAAAGGCCCTGCCGTGTGGCCGTCATGAGGGTGAGCGTCACGATGCCCATGGTCTTCTGCGCGTCGTTGGAGCCATGGCTAAAGCCCATGAAACCTGCGCTGATTAGCTGTGCCTTCCCGAAAAAAGAGGAGACGAACCGAGGTCTTGCCCTGCTGAAACACACCATGATAAGGCTCATCAGGAGCATCCCGCCGAAAAAACCTATGAACGGCGAAGTTATCATTGGAAGCACCACCTTGGGCCAGAGGCCCGTGGTCCACTTCAGAACATCCCAGTTGCCGCCTGAACCTGCGATGGTTGCGCCGCAAAGCCCTCCGACAAGGGCATGAGACGAGCTTGACGGCAGGCCGAGCAGCCATGTGAAAAGGCCCCAGACGATAGCTGCGAAAAGCGTGCACAAGAGGACCGTCGTTGTGACCGCGTCCCCGTCCACCAGGCCCTTCGCAATCGTCGAGGCCACCGCCGTGCCGGAGAGCGCCCCGACAAGATTCCAGATCGAGGCCCACCCAACGGCTAGGCGCGGGGTCAGTACCTTGGTAGAAACAACGGTCGCTATAGCGTTTGCGGTGTCGTGGAACCCGTTGATGTACTCGAACACCAGGGCCGCGATCAGGACGAGAACAAGAAGCGTCATGGGGCGCTTCCGGTTACGAATGCTTCAGGGCCACTTGGACGACGATGTTGCCGGCATTGCGGCAGCGATCGACGGCCTGCTCAACCATCTCGAAAAGCTTCTGTAGGATGACGAGCTCTTTTGCGTCGCAGGGACCGCTGTAAAGGCCCCGAAGCTGCTCGAGCATCACCTTGTCCGCCTCGCCCTCCGCGAACTGAAGGCGGTCGTTCGCCTCCCGGATCGAGTCGAGGGCGACTCCTTTCCGGAGCTGCTTTACCATGAACGCGAGCGCCTCGGCCGCCTGGCTCATCAGCTGGGCCTGCCGGCTGAACATCTCGTGCGGCACGCGGCCCGGGTAGATCGCGAGGCGCTCGACGATCTTCTCGATCTGCTTGGGAATCCGATAAAGGGCAACGGAGAGGGCTTCGATGTCCTCACGGTCGAGCGGCGTGATGAACGACCGGCTGAGAGCCTCCGTCATCAGGTGCCGGATCCTTTTTTCCTTCCTCCGCGCCTGAATAAAATCATCGAGACCAGCGGGTTGCTTCCCGTCGTCCATCTGCTTCAGGAACTTCTCGAACAGGTCCACGCTGGCCTTTGCCTCTTGGGCGCCCTCCTCAAGGAGGTCGAAGAACAGTTCGCTCTTTCCGCTGAGTTTCGTGAGGAAATTCATGGCCCCATTTGTTACGGACATGTTACGGCCGTTGCGACGCAAAATGGCGCTGGGAGTCTGCCGCTCTTAGGCTCCGAGCCGCATCCGGGTCCAAAGCAACCCGACCCACTCGTGGACGGCCGATGTGCTCCGCGAAAGGGACTCGACATCAAAGCCGAACCTCCGCCAGCCCCCCGGGGTGCCGGCGGGCGCCGCCGACATGAAGTCCGCGGGACAGGGGACAAAGGCGACACCGGTCTTCCTGAAGAGGGCAGCGGCCCGCGGCATGTGCCAGGCAGAGGTCACGAGCGCAACGCGAACGCCCCCGGCCATGGATGCGATCGCACGGGATTCCTCCTCGGTGTCGTTCGCCGTCTCGAGCAGGGTGATCCGGGTCGGGTCAATACCCAGGGACTCGGCTGCCCGTGCTAGGACTGAGGCGTGGGAGGGCAACCCCGGGGCGGTGCCCGGTCCACTGACAATGAGCCTCGCTCGGGGAAGCGCTGAAAGTATACGGACGGCCTCGACGACGCGGGCCAGCCCCGATGACGAGAGCCGGCTAGTTGCCGGCAGTCCCGGGGAGTCGTTGTTTCCGCCCCCGAGGACCGCCACCACCTCGCATCCCTCCAGGAGCGCTGGCGCGCGCGAACCGACGGAGAATTCCGGGACAGCGGGATACTCCGCCTCGAGCGCGCCCAACAGGAGCGTGCTCACGCGCCTGTTGGAGAACAGGACGAGGAGGGCCGCGCCGCAGAGCGCCAGGAGTCGCCCGAGCCGCAGCCGGCGGGGTGAGAAGGTGAGCGCAAGTCCCGCGACCAGCAGCGCCGCGCAGAGCGGCAGCGGCATCATCCAAAACGAAACGACCTTCTTGAGCCAGAACACGATCCGGTTCAGCTCTGCGGCTTGAGCTGGGCCACCATCGCGGCGAACTCAGGATTGCGCTTGAGCCCCTGGAGGTCCGGGTCGTGCGACATCCACTCGAAGTCCCTGTAGCCGAGGCCGATGGCCTGGCGGAGCGAGCGGAGCGCGGCAGAGTTGCGTTTGCTCAGAGCCAGGCTGCAGGCCAGGTTGTAATGGGCCGTCGCGTTGGACGGCTGGAGCCGGACGAGTTTCCGGTCCATCTTTAGTCCCTCCGCGATTCTCCCGAGCTTTGTGTAGAGCCCGCCGAGGATTTCAATCACCTCGACGCATTGGGGGTCGTGCCGAAGCACGGATTCAAAAAATCCTATCTCGAATGCCGTGTCGCGCGCTGTGCCTTCTGCCATGGTCGATTTTAGTTCTTGTCCCGCCTGGGGCACGTCCCCGTGTCGCGAAGGGTGTTGCAGTGGGCGCTCACCTGGAGCCTCTGGGACACCGGCGAAAGCCCGAGCTTGGAGGATACCGTGCTGCCGTACCACTCCATGAAGGGGGCGCTAATCTCAAAGATGCGGTCGCAGTCCAAGCAGACGACCTGCGCGATCTGCGTGTTCTGCTCCAGGTTGGGCATGTAGAACTTCTCGCCGCTGCCGATATCTATCTCCCGGAGCAGCGCGCTCCGAGTCATGATGGGCAGCGTCCGGTACACGGTGGCCCTTGATACGGAGTCGTCGATCGAGCGGGCATAGTCCAGAAGCTGCTCCGCGGTAAAATGCTCCTTGCGCGCAAAGGCGGCGTCAAAAATGGCCAGCCTCTGGCTGGTTACCCGAAGGCCTTTTTGGGCTAGAAACTTTCTGAACTTTTCCCGGGCCGAAGGGATACTCACGGTTGGGACTGTCGCGCTTGGGGGGCCGGGGTGTCAATGCGATCCCTTCGTGCGCAAAGGGGATTGCGCGGCCCGCGGCGGCGGAGCCTAATCGCGGCCTCCCTCTCCCCAATGATCGTCGGCGTCCATCCCTTGGCCGGTTTCGACAAACTCCTGCACTACAAGGTGCCCGAGGAGCTTCGCTCGGCGTCTGTCGTCGGCTCACTGGTCAGGGTGCCGGTGGGCCGGTCCACGTGCCTTGGGGTCATCGGGACTGTCGGCCCTCCGAGGGACTTCCCCGTCGACCGGCTCAAGATGCTCATGGAGGTGGTCTATCCCTTCCCGGCCCTCACGCGGGACCTCCTTGAACTCGCGCGATGGATGGCGGGCTACTATGCGGCTCCCCTAGACACGGTCATTGAGTCGATGATCCCCGCTGCGGTGCGTCGGGGCATGAGGATCAAGGAGAGGCGCCTTATCAGCGTGGCGGCCAAATTGTCGCAGGAGGACCTGTCGGCTCTCGCCCGAAGGGCGCCCTCCCAGCACCGACTCTATACATTCCTTGCAAACCAGGTCAGGCCGCATTCCAAGGAGCTGGTGCTCTCCCGGACAAAAACCTCCGCCGCCTCAGCGAAGGCCCTGGTCGACCGCGGGGTACTCCTGGAGACCATGGCGCGGGTGGAGCGCCATGCATACTCCGACGACCTTGCCCACGGTGAGCTCGTCGCCTCGCAGCCTCACACCCTCAATGCCGAGCAGGGTGTCGCCGTCGCCTCCCTGGAGCGCGTCCTTTCGACGCGGCGTTTCGGGGTCACCCTCCTCCACGGGGTGACCGGGTCCGGGAAGACGGAGGTCTACCTTCGTGCGATCCAGGCGGCCCTGGCGTCGGGGGGGGGCGTCATCATGCTCGTGCCCGAGGTGGCGCTAACGCCGCAGACAGTCGCCCGGCTGCGCTCCCGCCTCGAGGCAATCGCTCCGGGCCACAAGTGCGTCGTGTGGCACAGCCACCTGGGCGAAGGCGAGCGCCTCGACGGCTGGCTGGCCCTGGCCTCCGGGGAGGTTCGCGTGGCCGTCGGCGCCCGTTCGGCGGTGTTCGCCCCCGTCCGCGACCTGAGCCTGGTCGTGGTCGACGAGGAGCATGAGCCGGCCTACAAGCAGGACGAGAGCCCCCGGTACCACGGGCGCGACGTTGCCGTCATGAGGGCAAGCCTCTGCGGCGCCCACTGCCTCCTCGGTTCGGCGACCCCGTCATTGGAGAGCCACGCGAATGCGTTGGCGGGCAAGTACTCCCTTTTGCGGCTCACGAAGCGCGTCGACGCGAGGAGCCTTCCCTCCTTCACGGTGGTGGACATGAGGATCGAGGTTGCGAAGTCAAAGGGCGCGACGACTCTCTCCCGGCCCTTGGCCGACGCCATGCGCCTCAGGTTTGAGCGCAAGGAGCAGACGATACTCTTCATCAACAGGCGGGGTTACTCGTCCTCGATGCAATGCCGCAAGTGCGGCAGCGTCGAGGAGTGCCCGCACTGCAGCGTCGCGATGACATACCACCGCACCGATGAGACGCTTCGCTGCCATCTCTGCGGCGAGCAGCGTCCGGCGCCGGTCCGCTGCCCGAAGTGCGGGGCCCCCGACATCCGCTGGCGAGGTCTTGGAACCCAGCGCGTCGAGGAGGCCGTCAGGCGGCTTCTTCCGGCCGCAAAGATCGAGCGGATGGACACTGACACCATGACCCGAAAGAACCGGTTCCGGGAGATCCTGGGAGACTTCCGCAAGGGCCGGATCGATATCCTGGTGGGGACCCAGATGATCGGAAAGGGATTGGATTTCCCGAATGTGACTCTGGTGGGCCTGGTCGACGCGGACCTCTCCATGCACATCCCCGACTTCCGCGCGAACGAGAGGACCTTCCAGCTTCTCGTGCAGGTTGCCGGGCGCGCCGGCCGCGGGGACCGTGCGGGAGAGGTGGTGGTGCAGAGCTTCACGCCGCAGGCCGAGGCGATCCAGTTTGCGCGCCATGCCGACTTTGACGGCTTTGCCGAGGCCGAGCTTGAGGTGCGGAAACGCTTCGGCTACCCGCCTGAGCGGCACCTGATCCGGCACCTGATCCGCGGTAAAAACCCGGACAAGCTCAGGTACTTTTCTGAGCAGTGGGCCAAGAAGGTCCGCGAGGCCCTCGATGGCCGCGTCGAGCTGCGGGGTCCGGCCCCCGCGCCCATCGAGAAGATCAAGGACGAGTACCGCTGGCAGCTGTGGTACTTCGTGCCCAGCGTCACGAAGGTGATCGCGGACCTGGCGAGGCTGAGGGACGCGTTTGCGTGGCCCGACGACGTTAAGGAGATGCTTGATGTGGACCCGATGAATCTGGTTTGATGCCGCACTACCGATGCTAATCCATGCCGTCTACTTCTGGCTCAAGGCCGACCTTTCCCCCGCGCAGCGCGCCGACTTCATACTGGAGGTGAAGAAGCTGTCCGCGGTGGGCACCGTCGATAAGATCTACGTCGCCAAGCCCGCCAAGATCGCGGAGCGGAGCGTGACAGAGCGCAGCTTCGACGTGTCCCTGACGATCGTTTTTAAGGACGGCCCCTCCCATGACGCCTACCAGGTCGACCCGGTTCACCTCGCCTTTGTGGAGGGGAACAACGCCTCTTGGACCAAGGTCCTGGTCTACGATTCGGAGGAGTGATCGCCACAGCCGGCCCTGCCAAAGAGGTAGTGGCTCACGATCCACTCCTCGCCGCCCTCGTAGCCCCAGAGCTCGGCGCAGCTCATGAAAAAGACCCGCCAGTAGGCCCACCATTTCAGGGCGTTCTTGGCCCCGTAGGTCTCGCTGAACAGGGGCAAGATCTCCTTGCGGTGCCGGTCCATGTTCCTGAGCCATTCCTCGGCTGTCCGCTGGTAGTGGGTCCCGCTCACGGTCCAGTCAGAGACCAATGACAGGCGCTCCTGGAACTGCATGAGGAGCTCGTGGGAGGGCATCTGGCCTCCCGTGAAGAAGTAGCGGGCCATCCAGTCCGTCTGGTCGCGCGCCACGAAGTGGTAGGCGAACCTCCTATGCGTGAAGATGTGAACAAAGAGCAGCCCCCCTGGCTTCAGCCAACGCGCCACGCCCGCCATGAGGGCTTGGTAGTTCTTCATGTGCTCGAACATCTCTATCGAGACGACGCGGTCGAAACGCCCCGCCTCGGCGTCGAATGTGTTCATGTCGCACGTCATGATGCTCAGGTTCCGGAGGCCCCTGCGCTGCGCCTCCGAGTCGATGTACTGCTTCTGAGTCCGAGAATTGGAGACGCCCGTGATCCTCGCCCCGGGAAACCTTTCGGCAACGTATAGGGAGAAAGAACCCCACCCGCAACCGAGCTCCAGGATCTCCTGACCGTCGGCGATGCGCCCGCGCTCGACATAGAGCTCAAGCATGGCCTCCTCAGCCCGGTCGAGGCTCTCGTCCCCCCGCGGGAAAAAGCATCCGGAGTACTTGAGTCTTTTCCCGAGGCACTTCTGGAAAAATGCGGTCGGCACTTCGTAGTGCTCCTCGTTTGCAGCACGTGTGTCCTCGGCGATCGGCCGGTGCTTGAGGTCGTGGACGTACGCCTCGAGGCGCAGCTTCGGGTCCTCCCCCGTGGTCTCCTGCCTTATCCGCTGGGCAAGAAGCCGGCGGATACCGACTCTAACGAGCCAGTCCGGCAGTGCGTTCTTCTCAAGCAGGGCGTCGATCATGCGCATGGTTTTCGTGTTGGCATCGGCACGAAGGCGCTTGTCCGTTCCTGGTAGCGGAGGTAGGCCTCGCCCTTGGAACGCACCGATTGCTCTTCGGTCGCCGGTATTCCAGTTACGCGAAGGAGCAGGAAAAGGATGCACGCCGGGCTGAGGATCCCCACGCAACCCCAGGGCGACGCCAGTCCGAACAGGAAATACGAGACCCAGATCAGCCATTCGAAGAAGTAGTTCGGGTGCCGGCTGTACCTCCATAGCCCAACGTCGCAAACCTGCCCGGCGTTTGCCCGATCCCGTTTGAAGCGCGAAAGCTGCGCGTCCGCCAGGGCCTCGCCGCTGATGGAAACGGCCCACAGGGCGGCCGCCCCCCATTCGAGGGGTCCGACCGCCGGGTCCGGGTTCGAGCATGCCGCCAGGAACGGAACACCGAGGAACACCACCGAAAAGGCCTGCAACTGGAAGAACCCCGCCATCTTGAGGGCAAACCGCGCGCCCCAGTCCTTCCTGAGCTGCTGGTAGCGTCCATCCTCCTCAGGATGCTTCCGCGCAATCCGGACGAGCAGGTGCGTTCCCAGGCGCACGCTCCACCCAACCGCCATGGCGGCTATCATCGCCCGGCGGACGGGCAAACCCGCTCCCAGGATTGCATAGGCGACGGCCAGCAGCGCGAACGAATAGGACCAGACGATGTCAACGATCCCGTAATTGTTGATCCACCGCGCCAGCACAAATGCCACGGCGAACAGGGCGCACAGGGCCGCCAAAGCCTCGAGAGAGAGGGGTAGGGCGCTCACCGTGACGTGGGTGTGGCAAGGGCCGCTGCAACCGTGACAGCCACACCCGCCGCAGCGAGGCCGATACCGAGCCAGCCGGGCCCTTTTTGGCGCGACGTTAGGATATCGGCCAGCTTCCCGTCCTTCGGCGCCCCGGCCAGGGCAGCCAGGCAGTAGGACGACATCGCGATGTTGCCCAGGGAAAAGATCGCAAGGAACCACGCAACTTTTGCGGACCACGAGGCTTCCCTCCAGAAGACCCAGACGTAGAACGTCGTGAAGCCCCAATAGGCGTCGAACAGGGTCGCAATGAACCAGGGATGGGTGGCAACAGCCTTCGGGACGCCGAAAAGGGGACACTGCAGGCCGGCCCAGGTCGTCACCCAGAGCATCGAGGCAAGCACCACCAGGAAGAGCGCGCGCAGGGCGGTGGTCATCGGCTTTCCCTCAAAGCGAGAGGTTATTGGGCCGGGTGTGGAGCGTCTGCACCACGGATATGTTCCTAAGGGCGAATGCGGCCTCGCAGTAGGCCAGGTAGTAGCTCCATTTGCGCACAAACCTCGCGTCAAACCCGAGCGCATGCACCTCGCCCGTGCGCTCCCGGAAGGTTTCCGCCCAACGCCTGAGCGTAAGAGCATAGTCTTTTCCGAGGTCCTCGACGTGGTTAAGCACCCAGTTGCCCTCGCGTGAGAGCTGATCGTTCACGCGGTTGAGCGATAGCAAGAGCGAACCCGGGAAGATATGTTTCTGGATGAAGTCTACGCCTCTGCGGAACTGCCCGTATCGGGAGTCGGGGCACGTGATGAATTGCATGGCGAGGAGCCCGTCGGGCTTGAGCGCGCCGCTCACGACCCTGCAGAAATCGGGCAGGTAGGCATGCCCCAGTGCCTCGATCATCTCGATCGACACCACCTTGTCGTAGGAGCCGCGTATGTCCCGAAAATCGTGCAGCCGGACCTCGACCCGCTCGGAGAGGCCCGCCTCGGATACCCGGCGTGTGGCGTGGTCGAACTGCTGGCGCGACAGGGTCACCGTCGTGACGCGGCAGCCGTGGGTCCGGGCCGCGTGCAGAGCCCATCCACCCCAGCCGGTTCCCACCTCCAGCACGTGGTCCTTTTGGCTAAGACGGAGCAGCAGGCAGAGCTGCTCGTTCTTTTCCCGCTGGGCCTCCTCAAGGCTGAGGCCGGGCGTGCTCCACCTTGCGGCCGAATACATCATCGACGGGTCTAGGAAGAGCGAGAAGAAGTCGTTTGAAAGGTCGTAGTGCTCGCTGATGTTTCGCTGCGCGGTGGCGCGGCTGCCGGGCCTAAGGACATGGCCGACCCGGTTCGCGAACCTCAGGAGGTTCAGCGCGATCGCCCGCGCGTGCCCCGAGCCCGACATCGTCGGGGCGTTCTCTATGTTCAGGATGAACCAGCTTATGACCGCGGCCAGGTCAGGGGTGGACCAGTCGCCGTCCATGTAGGACTCGGCAAATCCTATGTCGCCGCTAAGGACGCACTTTCTGAAGAAGGCCTCGTGGCGGACCCGTATGCGCGCCTCCCCGGCAATCCCAAGCGG
>Ga0302320_10021685_pt1 | contig 12730 bp, 8 predicted proteins | sample Bog_T0_3_FD_202130 | JGI IMG/M metagenome (GOLD analysis project Ga0302320, IMG submission 202130) | Peat permafrost microbial communities from Stordalen Mire near Abisko, Sweden - Bog_T0_3 | ecosystem: Environmental > Terrestrial > Soil > Wetlands > Peat | place: Sweden: Abisko, Stordalen Mire...
CGATGATGCCGATTCTTTCAGCGGGCAGATCCATGACGGCATCGGCGGCGCGCTTGAGGGTCTGTTCGTTGCTCGGCATGGCCGATTCCAGGAGCGGCAGCTTCACGTCCAAGCGGTTGGCGCGATAGGTGAGCGCGCGTAGATCCTTAGGCAGGCAGGAGCCTCCGAAGGCGAAGCCCGGCTTCAGGTAGGTGCGCGAGATGTTCAGCTTCACGTCTTCGCACAACGTGTTCATCACTTCCAAGGCGTCGATGTCGAGCTTTCCGCATAACGCGCCGATCTCGTTGGCGAACGAAATCTTCACCGCGTGGAAGGCGTTGCAAGCATACTTAATCATTTCCGCAGTGCGCAGAGACACCAGGCAGGCTTCGACACCCAGGCTGGCGTAGATGCTCGCCACTTTCTTCACGGCGTTGCCGTTGCGTCCGCCGACGACGACGAGCGACGGCTCCATGAAGTCCTGCACGGCGATGCCTTCGCGAAGAAATTCCGGGTTGGAAACTACTTCTACGTTGGCATGACCGCCCAGAACCGGCAGGACCACATCTTCGCAAGTTCCGGGAAACACCGTACTGCGGATGGCGACGATCAGCGGCTTGGACCGGGTCGGCAGGTGCTCGGCTACTTCGCCGATTACGCGCCGCAACTGATCTAAGCCCAGGTTGCCGTTTTTCTCCGACGGAGTTCCCACGCACACGAGCGCAATGTCAGCATGGCTGAGCCCTGCGGGCAAAGAAGTAGTGGCCGTCAGCAGACCGCTTTCCTTGCCATCGCGCACCAATTGCTGAAGGCCGGGCTCATAGAAAGGCGCCTGCCCCTTCATCACGCTGTGGATTTTATGATCGTCGCGATCGATACCGATGACGCGGTAACCAATGCTCGAGAGACAAGCGGCGCTAACGCACCCGATGTAACCCATGCCGAGCACGGCAACGGTTGGCTTGGTATTTGTTTCCACAACGTCTACCAGGCGATCGTATCCGGGAAGTACTGAGAAATCAGATCTTCATAATAGGGCCGTACGGCGTCAACCTGTGGACGGTCGGCGCTTTTCGAGTACAAATCGTATGGGTTGAACTTCCGCACCCAGTCGAAGAGTTTGCGGTCCTTGTCGTTCAGCAGGTGATCGTAGGCATTCTCACGATGGCCCGGATAGAAGGAGTGATAGCGGATCATGTACAAGGCCTCTTCAGGCAAGTAGTCCTTACAGACTTGGTACATGTACTCATCGTGCCCCCACGATAGGTCTACCTTGTCCATGCCGCAGTGTTTCGAGTACACACCCAGCCTGGTTTGATATTCGGGAACCTTCGAATCCGGGTTGTCGCGAAACATTTCGGGGAAGACGATTTTGTCGGAATAGGCGCAGCCGACCGGGAAAGTGTCGCCGACTACGGCCCATTGCGGTTCACCGAACAGGCAGAGAACCTTCCCCAGATCGTGGATCAATCCGGTGAGGATCATCCAGCGCGGGTGGCCATCGCGGCGGATGGCTTCGGCGGTTTGGAGGTTGTGCTCAATCTGGCTGAGATTGGTGTCGGGATCGCTGTCGTCCACCAGGGTATTGAGAAAGTCCATGGCTTGCCAAATGCCCATCCGGCGCCGCTGTTTGGCGCTGTACTGGAGCTTCTTCTGGAGGACGAAATCGCGAGTTTGCAGTGAATGATTCAGGCGGTAGAATTCGCGAACGCCAGCGGGGGCCGAATCGTCGAATTTACGGAAATCTTCCTCTTTGCGGTTGGGATCGTAGCGGTCGCCTACGAACTCATCCCACTGCTCCATTTGTTGAGTGGATGCCATATAGTTAGGATACTGTATTATGGCGCGAAATCTCGCGGCGTCCTTATTGGTGATTGTATGGAGCGCACCTCTTGCGGCAACTAACGACGCGAGCGCGCCGGTTCCGTCGGACAGCGCGCACACCACGGCCGCCGAGCGGTTGGCGTTGCTGCAACCGGCGTGCGGGAGTTCCGCTCAGGAAAACGGGTGCAGTTCGTGCCCACCGGGAACCGACTTTCCCAACGACCAGTTGAGCCTAAAGGGCGTGATCTATGGACATTTTCTTGATGCGCATTCAGATGACGCCGCAGCCGGATTTTTCGGTTGTGAATCTCATGCCTCTGGATTTGGCGGTGTACTGCTGCTATCCAGACAGAACAGCGCTTGGAAATTAGTGTCCGTTCGACCCGCTTCCATCGTCGACGACTGCAAAAAACTGCAAGGGCGAGACGGTCACGACGTACTGATTTGCTTCGGGCAGGACCAGCACCAAGGGATTGGCAGTAGCTTTCTCTACCTGCTTGATTTCGAACGCCCATGGAACCAGGAGGAGGGGCTGGACATCTTTTTAATGGTCACCAATTCGGCCGAGGCTTGCGTGCCGATATCGAGTCCGCAGGAAGGCCTGGTGTCCGAGACTATCGAACGTGTTTTGTTTAGTGAACCGGGCAGGATTGTGGTGGAGGCGCGCTTGGGCAGTATCAGCTCAGCCAGATTTAAGGCGGTGGCCAGTCATTGCCGCGCTGGCGACGCCACTCCCTATCCGCTTGGCTTACGTCTGGCCACGGTCGCGAGGACATATGCGTTTTCTTTTGATGGCCGGCGCGTGGCGCCATTGCTAGGGAATCCTCCTCTGGTGCGTAACGAGACGATCGCACCGGAGACCCATGCACTGCTGCCTGGCTTGTACACGGCCCCGGACGGCAGCTTTACGATTCCCGTTCCGTATACGTTCACGATCATTCGCAATCCGCGCAGTTCTCCGAGTTCAGTGTGCAATGCTTCGGCCCTGGTGTGTCTGGTGGATGCCGATGCCAAGATTCCGGCGGCCATCGAGATTTCGAGGATCGAAGCCGGCAGCGAGACAGCTTGCTTGCGGCCCGAACACCTACCTGGGCGGTCGAGTCACTTTGTACCGGGCGATTATGGATATTCAGGCCAGTTGACCGGGGGACCCGGGCGGTATGAGTTCTGGACAGGCGCCAGCGATGATTATCAAGTGGATCAAAGTGTCAATCGCGTTTGGCATGGCCGGACCTGTTACCAGGTTGCGGCTAACATCGCGCATAAGGAAAATGCCGTAGCGAATGACGATCAGATCGGGCAGGATTTGGTTCGTGTGGCGGTTGAATTTCGCTTCCGCTGAGTCTTACAAAACGTCGGCGAATCCGCGCTTTAAATGCCGAAAGAACAGACCGCCTACGATGAATGAGGTAATGGAAAAAGCGGCCACGACCAGCAGATCGTGCACACTCGGGAAGCGATAGGACAACAGGCGGTCGCGATAAGCGCGGACCACGAAGGCGAGCGGATTCAGGCGCAGCAGAAACCGGCCCTTCGGCGGAAAACGCTGCTCGTCGATCATGATGGGCGTGATCCAATACCAGAACGTCAGGACCACGGAAACGACCTGGGCGGTGTCTCTCAAGTAAACCTGCAAGCTGGAAACGATCCAACCGACACCGACTGAAAACAGGCCGATCAGGATCATGTAAATGGGGAGCATCAGCAGCCACAGGCTGAAGTGGCCGATCATGATGCCGATGACGCCGATGGCCAGCGCTAGCGCTAGGAGATGATTCAGGAGGGACGATAGAAAAATGGAAATAGGAACGATTTCCGCGGGGAATACGGTGCGTTTAATTAGATTGCTGTGATCGAGCAGAGCCGACGCGGAGCGCGTTACTGTTTCCTGAAATAGAAGCCATGGCAGGAATCCGCAAAACAGGAAAAGCGAGTAATTCTGTGTGACTTCGTTAGCCGGAAGGGGAATATGCAGGCACAGCTGGAAAACAAATACCCAGCTTGCCAGCAAGACCAAGGGGTGGATCAGCCCCCACAGCCAGCCCACGGCGGAGCCGACGAAGCGCTGCTCGAAATCGCGGCGAACCAGTTGGTAGATCAACATCCGCTGCCGCACCAGGTTCTTCGCGAAATGCCGGCCAGGAACACGCATCGGCGCTCAGCCGCGTTCGCCGAACCCACCGTTCGTGCGGTCCTTCGAAGACAGAACCAGACGGTAGAGCGCGGATACGAGTTGAGCTATCGCATAGCCCAATAAAAATAGGAGGGCGATTTCTAAGAATTGCATGAATTCTTCATTATAGGCCTTCCGCCGATTACACTCTGATAAACTTGGAGGCATTCCAAGCCGGGAGGCTACAACATGTTCCGCTTCGACGCCGATCGCCCCGTAGAGTTCTGCGACGGACTCCGCCGGCGCGATTTTCTTCACGCCGGAGCACTGTCGATGCTCGGACTGGGGTTGCCGCAGTACTTTGGCCTGAAGGCGCAAGGCGCCGTGGCTAAGGATAAAACCGACATCAATTGCATCATGCTGATGCTGGTGGGGGGACCTTCGCAGCTCGATACGTGGGACATGAAGCCGAATGCCCCGATAGAGATTCGCGGACCGTACAAGCCCATTAAGACCAACGTGCCGGGCATGGAAATCTCCGAGAATTTCCCGCGGATGGCCAAGCATGCGGATAAGTACGCGCTGGTGCGGAGTATGTACCATACCGCCGCCGCGGTCCACGATACCGGGCATCAGATGATGCAGACCGGGCGGCTGTTTCAAGGCGGCATCGAATACCCGCACATGGGTTGTGTGCTGTCGAAGCTGAAAGGTCCCAAGGGCGACGTCCCGGCTCATGTTCTAATGCCGCATCCGATCGGCAATACCGGCGGCAACATGCCGCACGGGCAGACCGCCGGGTTTCTGGGCAAGGGCTTCGATCCTTTCGTGTTGAATGCAGATCCGTCTGATCCGAATTTTCGGGTGCCCGATATGCTGCCGCCGGACTATTTGAATCCAATGCGCGTGGACCGGCGAAAGAATTGGCGCGAGGCGGTGGATAAGAACGTCAGCATGTTCGAGACGTCGCAGGACGCGCGGCTGCTGGATTCCACGTTCCATCAGGCTTACACGCTGATGTCGTCGCAGAAGGCTCGCGAGGCTTTCGAATTGCATCGCGAGCCGGCGGACATTCGGAACAAATACGGGATGAACCGTTTTGGGCAGAGCTGCCTGCTGGCTCGGCGACTGATTGAAGCGGGCGTGCGGTTCGTGACGATTAATATGTTCGAGACGGTGTTCGATGAAATCACCTGGGACATTCATGGCTCACGGCCGTTCAGCCCGATTAGCTGTTATCGGGACTTGGTGGGTCCGATGTTCGATATGGCGTATAGCTCTCTGTTGGAGGATCTGGCCCAGAGAGGGTTGTTGGATGAGACTATGGTGCTGGCTACCGGAGAGTTTGGCCGCACACCTAAGGTGAATCCGGCGGGTGGGCGGGATCATTGGCCGCAGTGCTGGACCTTGTTGATGGCGGGCGGCGGCGTTAAGGGCGGGCAGGTTGTGGGGGCTTCGGATGAGACGGGCGGTGCTCCTAAGGACCGGCCCACTACGCCGGCGCAGATTGCGGCTACGGTGTTTAAGGGATTGAATATCGATTTGGCAACGGAACTGCCGGGGGCGCAGGGTAGACCGATTCCATTGGTGGATCGGGGCGTGGAGCCGATTTCGGAGTTGTTCGTATGAGGTTAGCCGCGCTTTTGTGCGCTACTTCGTTATTCGCGGCGGATGGGAAGCTTCAGATTTTGCCGTCAGCGGTGACTCTGTCGGGTCATGAGGCCCGGCAGCAGTTGATTGCGGAGGAGACGGCTGGCTCTTATCAGGAAGACTGGACCGAACAAACGAAGTGGGCATCGTCCGATCCAGGGATTGCGACGGTGGACGCTCGGGGGTTGGTTAGCCCGGTCGCCGACGGTGAGGCTACTGTTACCGGCACAGCTAAGGGACTGACTTCGACAGTTATGGTCAAGGTGACTGGCTACACTGCGCCTTTTACCTGGAGCTTTAAGAATCATGTCATCCCGGTGATGACGAAGATGGGTTGCAATCAAGGCGCATGCCATGGGGCGCTGGCGGGCAAGAATGGCTTTAAGCTGACACTGCGCGGCTATGATCCGGACGTGGATTACGACACTCTGACGCGCAGCGCCGTGGGACGGCGAGTGTCACTGGAGCAGCCTGCAACCAGCCTGGTTCTACTGAAGCCGACAGCGGCGATCCCGCATGGCGGCGGAAAGCGCTTCGGTACCGATTCGTTGGAATACCGGGTGATTTCCGAGTGGATTGCGGCTGGCGCGCCTGCGCCGGGTGCGAAGGACCCGGATGTGATTGGACTGGAAGTGTTCCCGGCGGCGGCGACGTTGCAGGAAGGCGGCACTCAGCAATTAGTAGTCCGCGCGAAATATTCCGACGGCCGCGTGGACGATGTCACTCGCTGGGTGAAATACTCGTCGGCTAACGAAGGCGTGGCGAGCGTAGACGATGTTGGTCATGTGAAGATGAACGGCCCGGGCGAAGCTGCCGTTACGCTATGGTATTCGAGCCGGGTCCTATATTCCCGGCTGACAGTTCCCTACCCCAACCAGGTTGCCGCCGATGTCTACGCGAACTTCCCGCGCCACAACTATATCGACGATCTGGTGATCGACAAGCTGCGCAAGCTAAACATTGCGCCGTCGAAGGCGGCGGACGATTCGACGTTTATTCGCAGGGCTTATCTGGATGCGGCGGGAGTGTTGCCGAACGCCGAAGAGGTCGAGAATTTCCTCACTGATAAATCAGCCGATAAGCGGGCCAGACTGATCGACCGGTTACTCGAGAAAGACGAATTTGTAGATTACTGGGCTTATAAGTGGTCCGATTTAATGCTGGTGTCGAGCCGCAAGTTGCGCTCGACAGCTATGTGGTCGTTCTATGACTGGATTCGCGACAGTGTGAAAGAGAATAAGCCTTGGGATCGGTTTGCGCGTGAGCTTCTAACGACCTCGGGCAGCAGCCGGCAGAACGGCGAGTTAAATTATTACGTCCTCCACAAGGATCCTATCGATCTGGCGGAGAACATCACTGAGGCCTTCTTAGGACAGCGTATCACTTGCGCGCGCTGCCATAATCATCCGCTGGAGAAGTGGACTCAGAAGCAATATTATCAGTTCGCGAATCTGGTTTCGCGGGTGGGGATTAAGAATTCGGATGCGGGCGATGTCATAGTGTATGCGAAGACGTCGGGCGACATCAATCATCCCCGGTTGCTACGTCCCCTGGCGCCGACTCCTCTTGACGGAACGCCGCTGTCGCTCGATTCGACCGAGGACCGGCGAATTGCACTGGCAAACTGGCTGACGAGCCCGAACAATCCTTATTTTGCGCGGTCTTTCGTGAATCGCGTTTTTGGGAACTTCATGGGGCGCGGAATTGTGAATCCGGTCGACGATGTTCGCGCTACCAATCCGGCATCGAATGAGGAACTGCTGAGCGCGTTGAGTAAGGATTTTGTCGATCACCGTTATGACGTCAAATACTTAATTCGGACCATTATGAATTCGAGCGTTTATCAGTTAAGCTCGGAAGCGAACGCTACGAATCAGAACGACAATATCTTCTATTCGCGCTACATCATTAAACGGCTGCCGGGCGAAGTGATTCTCGATGCGTATTCCCAGGTCACTGGTGTACCGAGCACCTTTGGCGGGTATCCGGCGGGAACTCGCGCCATGCAGTTGCCCGACACACAAGTGAAGTCCGAATTTCTAACTATCTTTGGCCGGCCGGCGCGGATCATCTGCGACTCGGGCGAGCGGTCGTTCGATCCGACGATTGCGCAGGCGCTGCATGTGATCAATGGCGATACGCTGAACCGAAAGCTGAGCGCGCAGGATAGCTATATTTCGCTGTTCCTGAAGCTGGGGTTGTCGGATTCCAGAATGCTGGATCAGGTTTATCTGTCAGCTTTCAGCCGCTATCCGACGGAAGCGGAGAAGGCGTCACTGCTGAAAGACATCGAAAGCGCGCGGCTCGCGAAAGGCACGCCGGAATCGATCCGCGAGGCCCGGCGGCAAGGTCTGGAAGATATGTTCTGGGCGCTCCTGACTAGTAAAGAGTTCCTGTTTAATCACTAATGCTGCGAGCCGTTGTTTTTCTCGTGCTTGGGTCCGCGGCGTATGCGGGCGAACCGACCTACAACCATGACATAGCTCCCATCCTGAATGAGAACTGTAGCGGATGCCATTTGTCGAAAGTGAAGATGGGCGGACTGAATCTGGAAACCTACGACGGCATGATGCAGGGTGGGAGCACCGGAAAAGTGATTGTCCCCGGCGATAGCAAGACGAGCCGATTATATCTGATGATTACCGGCGTGATCACTCCGGCCATGCCAATGAATTCCACGCGGTTGCCCGCGGAGAAGGTGGAACTTATTAAGGCTTGGATCGATGCCGGCGCGAAGGCTCCTGCCGCGGGCGAGACCGTGGCCGCGGGACCCGCGATTCCGACCATCAAACCGCTCGCCGGATTAAAGCCGCAGATCTTCGATCTCGCGTATTCTCCCGATGGCAAGCTGATCGCGCTCGCTGGATTTCAAGAAGTGCGGCTGGTGGATCCCGCGACTAAGCAGGTGGTCACCCAATGGACCGGTGAAGCCGACGCGGTGCGCGCCATCGCCTTCTCGCGCGATGGAAGGTTTTTAGCGGCGGCCGGCGGCTTACCCGCGAGATCGGGTGAAGTGAAGATCTGGGACGTCGCGCAACGCAAGCTGCTGCACACCATCCGCGGCCACGCGGATTGCATCTTCGCGGTCGCGTTCTCGCCGGACGGAAAATCGATCGCGACGTCGAGTTACGACAAACTGATTAAGCTGTGGGACGTGGAATCTGAGAAGGAAGTAAGAACTTTTAAGGATCACATCGACGCCATTTATGCGCTGGCGTTCACGCCTGACGGCAAGCGTCTGATCTCCGGCGCGGCTGACCGGACGGTGAAGATTTGGGATGTCGCCACGGGCGAACGGCTGTATACGCTGTCCGATCCGCAGGATGGCATCAACACGATCGCGCTCGATCCCACGGGAAGATTCGTCGCCGCGGGCGGATTGGATAAGACGATTCGCATCTGGGAACTCGGCGACAAGAGCGCCAAGCTGGTGAATACTTTAATCGCGCACGAGGACGCGATCCTGCGCTTGGCCTGGTCGCCGGATGGCCAGCGACTGCTATCCTCGTCGGCCGACCGTAGCGTGAAGGTCTTCCATGCCGCCGACCTGAGCGAACTTGGGACGTTCCCGCAACCCGACTGGGTCTATGGATTGCAGTGGTCGCCGGACGGGAAAGCGTTCGCCATCGGCCGATTTGACGGCAGTCTGGAAATGGAGTGGACTAATGAAACTATCGATCGCAGCCGCACTGCTTTGCGCAGCGCTCCCGGCCGCTGAACTCGACCGGCCGTCGGGAAATCGCACCACGCCGCCGACGCTCGATTCCATCAGCCCGCGTGGTCTTTCGCGCGGCACCACTACGGAGCTGACGTTGGAAGGTCTGAATCTGGCGAAGGCCAGCGCCATCTATTTCAGCGAGCCGGGCGTCACGGGGAAGATCCTGCGCGTGAAGGAACTCCCGGATGGTTCCGACCTTCGCTTAGGCTCGAACGGCACGCCTTCGACGGTGGACTTGGGTCCGTTGCCGCCGCGCAATCAAGTGACTGTGGAAGTGGATGTATCGCCGGACGCGGAGATCGGACCGGTAGGATTTCGGTTGCAGACGCCGTTGGGGACCACATCGGAAGGGCGCGTCCTGATTGAACCGTATTACGGCGAGAGCGCCGATCGCGAACCGAACGATACGCCGGATCAAGCGGTGGAAACCTTTCTTCCCACCATCTTGACGGGCACGATTTCGAAGCCCGGCGACATGGATTACTTCAAGATCGAAGTGAAATCCGGCGAGGAACTCGTGTTTGAAAATGGAGCGCAAATGATCGGCTCCAGCCTGCAACCGGTGGTCGCGATTCTGGCGGAGGACCAAGCCGTGTTGACGGAATTTGGCGCGGATGGCGGGATGGACACGGTCTGGTTCGCGCACCGGTTCCAGAAAGCGGGCACCTACTACATTCGCGTTTCCGATTATGCGCAAAGTGGGAGCGGACGCAACTTTTATCGAATCATAGTCGGCGGATTTCCGGTGGTGACGCGCGCGTACCCGTTGGGCATGCAGGCCGGTCAGATACGGGAAGAGCATCTCTATGGGTGGAATCTTAAGCCGGCTGTGCTTCGCGTGGAGGGCAAGCCGAGCGAGGGATACGAGGACATGCTGCGGCTGCGCCCGAATCATGCTTTTAATGAGGTGAAGCTGGCGGTTGGGGTGGAACCGGAAGTTGAAGCCGCGCCCGACAACGACTCCATTGAAAAGGCGCAGACGGTGTCAACTCCCGTGACGGTAAATGGCCGTCTGGACAAACCGGGCGCTTTTGCGTTTTACAAGTTCACTGCGAAGAAAGATCAGAAGCTGATTATCGACGTAAACGCGCGCCGGTTGGGATCGGACCTTGATTCCTTTTTAGAAGTGCTGGACACCAAGGGCAATCGAATTGAGCGCGCCACGGTGCGTGCCACATGGGAAACGAGCATCACTCTGGCGGATCAGGCATCCACTAACGTGGGTCTGCGCATTTCATCGTGGAGCGATCTGAAACCGGGCGACTTCGTTATGATCGGCAACGAAATCGTCCGTATCGACCGGCTACCGAAAGGGCCCGATGAGGATACTTTCTTCGAGCAGTTTGGCGGTCAACGGCTGGCGTTCTTCGACACCACTACCGAAGCGCACGCGGTGGACAAGCCGGTGTACAAGATTCAACTGCATCCTCCTGGATCGAAGTTCAGCAATAACGGGCTGCCGCTGGTTCATCTTTATTATCAGAACGACGACGGGGGCCCTGGCTATAGCAAGGATTCATTGATCCATTTTGTTGCGTCAGCAGACGGCGAGTACATCGTCAAATTGCGCGACATTCAGGGGCTGGGCGGCGAGAATTATGGGTATCGATTGACGATCCGCGAACCGCGGCCGGACTTTCGTTTGGCCGTGAACGATCGCAATCCGAATGTGCCCGTGGGGGGTTGCATTCCTCTCACTGTAACGGCTCGCCGCATGGACGAATTCGACGGGCCGATCGAGGTCGGGCTGCAGGATCTGCCCTCTGGATTCACCGCCACGCCGGGCCTGATTCAATCGGGACAAGTGAATAGCACCATGTTGCTCTGCGCCTCCGCCGATGCGAAGCTCGATCGAGCCGTACCGCTGAAGATCGTTGGCAAGGCGCACAGTATTACGCGCGAAGCGAATCCTGACGACCGCTTGAAACTTATCTCGCTAATGACTGCGCCGGATGTTCAGATGATTGCTGAGACGAAGGAACTCACCATCCCGCAAGGCGGAACCGGCAAGATCACCGTGAGCATCCAGAGACGGAATGAATTCGGGGGCCGGGTGCCGATTGAAGTACGCAATCTCCCGCCGCACGTGCAGGTGCCGGATGTCGGCCTGAACGGAATCCTGCTGAACGAAAATGAAACCCGCCGCACGTTCACCATCGAGGCGCTCGCCGATGCCAAGCCGGGCGAGCAATGGATCTATGTGGGCGGCGATGTGGAGACACGCTCCAATCTTCCGTCGGTGTACGCCGCGCCGGAACCGATTAAGCTTAAAATCGTAGCCAAGTAGCTCTGCATGAAATACGGAATTAATACCTTTCTTTGGACGGCTAGTTTTAACGAGTCGAATCTGGATTTGTTGCCGCGCATTAAGGCCATGGGCTTCGATGGCGTGGAACTGGCACGATTCAGTTTCGACGATTGTCCCACTGCGCCGATTCGCCGGGCGCTGGAAGAGAACGCCTTGGAGTGTACGTTCTGCACCGCGCTGACCGGCCGGTTGAGTCTGGCGAATGAGCAGGCTCCGGCGGCGCTCACGTTCCTGCGCGATGCGATCCATTGGGCAGCGGAGGTGGGCGCAAAGACGGTGGCTGGGCCGTTTTGTTCGGCGGTCGGCTATTTGCCGGGGCGGCGCCGGACGGAGGACGAATGGCAGCGGGCCATCGAGGGTCTGCGGAGCCTTACGCCGGTCCTGGAAGAGACTGGCGTCGCGCTGGCCGTTGAGCCCTTGAACCGGTTTGAGACGTTCTTCCTGAATACCGGCGCGGATGCCGCGGCGCTGTGCGATGCGGTGAATCATCCGCAAGTGGGCGTGCTGTTCGATACCTTTCACGCCAATATTGAGGAGAGGAGTATTCGGTCGGCGCTGGTGAAAATCGGACGGCATTTGAAGCACGTGCATACTTGCGAGAACGATCGCGGTACGCCGGGCAGCGGTCATGTGGCGTGGCCGGAGTTGTTCGATTCGCTCGGGCGGCTGCATTACGATGGATGGCTGGTGATTGAGAGCTTTGGTTCCAGGGTGCCGGAGATCGCTACAGCGGCGTGCATCTGGCGAGATTTAGCGGTGTCGCCGGAGGCTTTGGCGGAGGATGGACTGAAGTTTTTGAAGCGCAGTCAGGCGCGCGCGGCTGAGGTGTAAGCCCGATAGCGGGATGATAAACGTTAGCGTTCTGGATCGGATTCATGGCTTGCGCCCTGCTCGATCAACTGACCTCTAAACTCAATGCTGCTCACTTAACACATTGAACGGACAAACCCACGGCTCTTTCCGAGTAGCGCGTGATCCGGCCAGAGCCCTACTTCGGCGGGATGCCGACAAACCGGCAACGTGGTTTTCGCGAGATGAAATAAACACCAGGTTAGATTAATGCGGCCCTTATCGGAGTAGCGCCGCGGCAGATCCGGCGGGCAGGTGTGGCGACCGTTTCGCGAAGGTTGCCCAAACA
>Ga0302320_10021686_pt1 | contig 12729 bp, 10 predicted proteins | sample Bog_T0_3_FD_202130 | JGI IMG/M metagenome (GOLD analysis project Ga0302320, IMG submission 202130) | Peat permafrost microbial communities from Stordalen Mire near Abisko, Sweden - Bog_T0_3 | ecosystem: Environmental > Terrestrial > Soil > Wetlands > Peat | place: Sweden: Abisko, Stordalen Mire...
GGAAAGATCGTGCTGGGAGAATAGATCCGGTTTCTTCCTGAAAAGAAGGGCGCATCGCCACAGGACTGGTAGGTTCCAGGTCTCTCTAGAATTAGAAGATCGGAGCGCAATCTAATGAACAGTCCTAATCAAATGGCGAAAGCCGGTGTATCGGCAACGCGGCTGGCTGGCTCCCGATCGCGCGCCACGGCTTTCACCCTCCTCTTGACAAGCATTGTTCCTACGGGAATCCATGCTGCAAGCGGGGTATTGATGGGAAGCGGAACTTCGGCGGATCCCTACCAGGTCTCCGACTATGCCGACCTCGCCGCCGTGGCGACGGGAAGCTATTCCGGTTCGGCCACCTATCGATTGATGGGAGACCTGGACGCATCGCCTTCCGACACCGCACATGCCGACAGCGGCATGGCTCCCATCCACCTGCTCGGAGTCTTCCACGGAGGTGGCCACACCATCAGTGTGCTCTCGATCCACCGGCCTGGCCACGACGCCGGGCTGTTCGGAGTCGTGGAGAGCGGCGCGGTGGTGGACAGCCTGGGTCTGGTGGGAGCATCCATCACGGGATCCCACAACGTGGGGGCCTTGGCCGCCACGAATCTCGGGAGCATCCTGGTCTGCAACTCCAGCGGTTTCAACACCGGAGACACCGCCACGGGACATGTGGGGGGTCTGGTGGGGACCAACTCGGGGAGCATCCGCACCAGCTTCTCCACGAGCACCGACTCCGGAGACAGCGGGATCTCCGCAGGAGGATTGGTGGGATCGAACACGGGGACCTTGGAATCGAGCTACGCGACCGGTACCGTCACCGCGGGGAGGTTCGCCGGAGGATTGGTAGGCTCCAACGGTGGGACCCTGAATTCCTGCCATGCGACGGGAGCGGTCTCGGGCACCAACCCCAACGCGCGTTTCGGCGGTCTGGTGGGAAGTTCGTCCAGTGGACGCATCCACGATTGCAACGCCTCGGGCGCGGTCACCGCCTACGGCGACTCCGTGGACCTGGGCGGCCTGGCGGGACTGGGTTTTGGTGACGACATCGATTCCAGCTACTCCACCGGCGGGGTGACGGCCAACGCCGACCACGCCCTGGTGGGAGGGCTTGTGGGCAACGGCACGGGGGAGACCATCCGAGCATGCCACGCCACGGGCGCTGTGACAGCCACCGGCATGGACGCGGCCGCGGGCGGCTTGTTGGGAGCCGGCACCATGGACAGCATCGGGTCCTGCTACGCCACGGGCGGAACGACCGCCACCGGCGGGAAAGCGACCGTCGGAGGTTTGGTGGGCACAAGCGATTCCACCACCATGGCCGTGTGCTACGCCACGGGCGCGGTGACCACGACGGGCACGAACGTCCTCGCCGGAGGCCTTGTGGGGAACGCCGGTACCGGAGACACCATCCGCTACAGCTACGCCTCGGGTCCGGTGACCTCCACGGGCACCAACGCCTTCGCGGGTGGCTTGGTGGGTCTGGACAGGGGTCTGATCGACGAGACCTTCGCCATCAGCAAGGTGGTGAACAGCGAAAGCTCCTTCCTGCCCGGGGGCCTCGTGGGCAACGACTCGGGCGTCATCCTCGCAAGCTACTGGGGGCTGCAGACCGCGAGCGCCATCATGGGGGTGGGCTACGGAGTTTCCGGGGGAAGCGCCACCGGACTGATCACCGTGGACCTGGCGATCGCGTCGAGCTTCGCGGAGTGGGACTTCACGAACACCTGGATCCTGGGCGGTGCCGACACCGTTCCGACCTTGCGCGCACTGGCGGCCTCGTACAATTCCACCCAAGGGATCGAAGCCAAGGCCATGCGCAAGCCCGCCCCCTATGCCTGGAGCGTGGACGGGAAGCGGTTGACAATTTCCGCACCAGGACGCTCCTTCCAGGTGGTGGCGTTCGACTTCTCGGGACGGATCCTCGCCAGCGCCTCCGGCACGGGCATGGCGAGCCTGGATCTGCCGGCTTCGCGGTCGATGGTGGTGAGCGTCGCTTCCGGCGATCTGCGCGAGAGCTTCGCGGTGCCCATGGTGCGCTAGGCTCCTCTTCGCCGCTTCGAATCAGGTGAACGACCCGGGCCCGGAAGTAATTTTCCGGGCCTGAATCATTCCAAGCATTACGGTCTGGCCCGGGCGATCAACAAGGCGGGGTTCGCCTCGCGCAGTCGGGCGGAGAAGCTCGTCGCTCAAGGCCTCGTGACCTGGAACGGCCGCATCGTCCGCGATCCTGAGTGGCTCACGACGGAAGGGGACCTGATCCTGGTGGAAGGCGAACCCCTGGTGGCCTCAAAAAAGGTCTACCTGATGTGCAACAAGCCCCGGGGACTGGTCACCACGGCCGACGACAACAAGGGGCGCCCCACCGTCTTCCAATGCCTGGAAGGACTGGGTCTCCCGCACGTGGGACCCGTGGGTCGGCTGGACATGGCCAGCGAAGGGCTGTTGCTCTTCACCAACGACACGCGTTGGGCGAGCGCCCTCCTGGATCCGGCCCGGCGCGTACCCAAGACCTACCACGTCCACATCGACGGGATCATCGACCAGGAGACGATCTCCAGGATGATGCAGGGAGTGGTGGACGAGGGCGAACGTTTGCAGGCGATTTCCGTCCAACTGCTGCGGGCGGGCCAGAGGAACTGCTGGATCGAGATCGTGTTGCAGGAAGGGAAGAACCGGGAGATCCGCCGGATGCTCAAGATCTTCGGCCTGGAGGTGCTCCGGCTGATCCGGGTCCGCATCGGGGCGCTCCCGCTCGGGGACCTGGAGAAGGGCGCCGTGCGAACCCTGACGGAGGCGGAAGTCGAGGGGTTGCGGGTGGCCTGACGCCCGATTTTTTTTCGCCTGACGGCGCGCCAGTTTTCTTTGCGCCTTGGCAGGCGCAGGCTTTCTCTGGGGCCTGCCCGGCCCCAGTCCCCGGCCAGGGGAGAACCCAGGCCTTCTCCCCTGGACCCCGCGCCTTCGTGGTGGGCTGCCGCCCCCCACACCCCAGCGCCGGAACCGTTCACGCGGGAAGGTTGGCGGTAAGTCAAAATCTGCGCGCCCGCCTGCACGGCGATGCGCCGTGGAGGCGGGAGGGTTTGATACCGTCTGGTTAGGGGAGTGGGGGATTCAGCAACGAGGGCATCTGGCCAACGTTGTTGTAGGGGCGATTAACGAATCGCCCCGGATTGGGAACACGTTGCGAGTTTCCGCCGGCCTCGTTTGGTATCTGAAGTTCCGAGATGCCATCCATCCTGTCTTGGAGGTCAACATGCCCCAGCCCAACGCGATCCTGTTCTATGTCGTCGATATCGCCAGGAGTTCGAAGTTCTATTCCGATCTCCTCGACCTGAAGCCGACCGTGGCGTCTCCGTTCTACGTCATGTTCAAGCTCGACAACGGTTTCGAGTTCGCCATCTACGACCGGAAAAAATTGCAGCCGCCGGCCGCCGCCATGAGCGCCTCGGCGGAGTTGTGTTTCATCGTACCGGACAGCTCCGCCCTCGATGCCTTGCATGGGCAATGGGTCCAGAAAGGGATCGAGATCATCATGGCCCCAACCAAGATGTATTTCGGTGGCATCCACTTCATGGGCCTGGATCCGGACGGCCACCGCCTCCGAGTAGGCACGCCGGACTGACCGGACCGGACCCGTCGCCAGACGGAATCCGTCACACCAGCTCGACCACCAGTTCCGGGTGCACCCTGGAGCGCAGGACGCTTTCGATGTAGAAGAGGGTTCCGGAGACGGAGCTGGGGCAGCTTCCGCAGGCGCCCTGGTACTCGATGCGGGCGGTCTTGTCCACCACTTCCACCAGGCGCAGGCCCCCGCCGTCGGAGGCCAGACCTGGGCGCACCGCTTCGTCGAAGATGTGGTTGATCTTCTGGACCTTGTCGTCGTAGGAATGCTCGAAGAAGTTCTTGTCGTAGTCGTCGCTCGAGGTCATTCCGGCAAGCGGGGACGTGGGACGCTCGGACTGGGTTTCCAGGCCTTCCGTCGCCGCCTCCAGGACCTGGTTGATCTGCGGGATCAGGATGCCCCAATCCGCGAAGGGGTCCTTGGTCACGGTCACCACGTTGGAGACGAAGAAGATGGAGACCACCTCGTCGATCTCGAACAGGCGTTTGGCGACGGGATCCTCGCACAATTGGCGGTCGCGGAAGGAACGGGAGCCCGCGGCGACGATCTGTCCGTCCAGGACGAACTTGATGGCGTCGGGATTGGGTGTCGGGTCGTTTCGTGTGACTTTCATATGGTACCAAAAAGGTACGAATTCAAAGGCCGCCGGGAAATCAGGAAATTCCCACCAGCCGCAGCCCCTGGACCACGGCCACGGCCAGGACCCAGGCGACCAGGATGAAGGATGCCATCTGGCCCAAGGCGAACTTCGTCGACCCCGATTCGCGGCGCACCACCGCCACCGTGGAAAGGCACTGCAGGGCGATCAGGAAGAAGACCACCAGGCCGGCGCAGGTCGCGAAGGTGAAGATGTGCGCCCCGCCGGGCAGGACCGCGTCGCGCATTGCGTGGACGAGGCCCTGGGTGGCGTCCTTCGCGCCGCCCACCGAGAAGACCACGGCAAGCGCCGACACGAACACCTCCCGGGCGGCGAAGGCGGCCAGGAGCGAGATGCCCACCCTCCAGTCCAGGCCCATGGGACGGAGGAGCGGAGTGAGCCAATGTCCCGCCGTCCAGGCGATCGAGGCTTCCCGGGAGGGGAGGTTCATCAGCGCCCAGAAGAGGATGGAGATGGCGAGGATGGTGCCCCCGGCCCGGCGCAGGTAGCTTACGGTGCGGTCCGCCGCGGAGACCACGGCGTTCCTGAGGATGGGCGTTCGCCAGGCGGGAAGCTCGATCTGGAACCCGGTGGGAGACGGATCCAAGCCCAGGATCTTGCCGCCCGCGAACGCGGCCACGGACACCATGACCAGGCTGGCGAGGTAGATGGCGGTGAGGGCCAGGCCCCCCGCCCAGGCGTGTCCGGGCGGCACCAGGAAGGCCAGGAGCAGACCCCACACGGGCAGGCGGGCCGAGCAGCTCGTCAGCGGGATGACAAGAAGCGTCAGCATGCGCTCCTTGCGGCCGGGGATGGTGCGGGCGGCCATGGCCGCCGGGATCGCGCAGGCGAATCCGGAAAGCAGGGGCACGAAGGACCTGCCGTTGAGGCCGATGGCGGAAAGGGGACGGTCCACGAGCACGGCTCCGCGCGCCAGGTAGCCGGAATCCTCCATCAGCCCGATCAGCAGGAACAGGATGGCGATCTGCGGGACGAACACCAGGACCGCGCCCACGCCCGCGACGACCCCGTCCACCAGGAGGTGGGAGTACCACGCGTCGGGCATGTGCGTGGACAGGAACGCCCCCGTCCCCGTGACGGCCCAGTCGATGGCGTCCTGGAAGGGCACGGCGGCCGCGAAGACGCACCAGAACAGGAGGGACATGGCCGTGGCGAAGAACACCAGCCCGAAGAAGGGGTGGAGCGCCGCGCGGTCGATCCGGTCGCTGACCGAGCGCTCGGACGTTTTCTGTCCAAGAATCAGCGAAGATTCGACCAGGGCCTCGGCGGTCCGGAAATCGGCGCGGAGTTCCTCCTCGGTCACGCCCTCGGGAAGGTGGGGGAGGGGAGATTCCCCGACCAACCGCTCGTCCAGCACCGAAAGGAGGGCGGGAAGGCCGGCTCCGGTGCGCCCGTCCACCGACACGACAGGCAGACCCAGGCCAGCGGAAAGGAGGTCGGGATCCAGCGCGCGACCCTTGGCCCGGGCCAGGTCGTTCATGGTCAGGGCAACCACGGGTTGGATCCCCGCCCGCAGAAGCTGCTGCACCAGGACCAGGTGGCGGGTGGGCTGGGTCGCGTCCACCGTGGTGAGCACCACCTCGGGAACTTCCGACGTTCCCGGCACCAGCTTGGAAACGCCCACAAGCGTGCTCACGGCCACCCGTTCGTCGGCGGTCCGCGCCACCACCGACACGATTCCCGGGGTGTCCAGGACCACGACGTCGGCGCGGCCCTTGAGCCGTCCCACCGCGTAGTCCACCGTGGCACCAGGGTAGTTCACGGTCTTGAACCGCGATCCCGTCAGCTGGTTGTAGAGGCTCGTCTTCCCCGCGTTGGGCGGCCCGAAAAGCACGATGCTGCGCGTGCCCGGCCCGACCTGCAGCGGAGCCGGCGAGTGGTCACATGAAGATGCAGTCGGCATCGCTTCTCCGCAAGGCGACGGTGGTGCCGCGAAGCGCGAATGCCAGAGGTCCGCCGAACGCGGCCCTGGCCACCAGCTTCACCTGCGCCCCGGGAGTGAAACCCATCTCCTGGAGGCGGAACCGGAGTTCCTGGTGTCCCTGGAGAGCCCGGATCACGGCGGAGTCCCCTTTGTTCATGTGCGTCAGGCTGGTCATTTCGTCGTCTCCCTTTCCAGCAGTATAGCATGATTTGAGAACGATTCTCAGTATAGATGATATCTGATAAAAAGATCGCATAATGTTGGACAGAATGCAAGGGTTTCTCAAACCTATTTGCAAACAGGTCTGGTTCTCAACCGCTTCTCGCCAGGGCCGTCGCACGGTAGGCTACTTTCGGTGGTCGCAGCAAGGAAGGATCGGAGGCATGCCGAATCCGCGCCGGCGAGGGGAGGTACGAGTCTTGGCCAAGGCCGCGAGCGCCGAAGAAACGCCGATGATGCGGCAGTACCTGGCCATGAAGGCCAGGGTGGGGGAGGCCATCCTGCTCTACAGGATGGGTGATTTCTACGAGACCTTCGGGCAGGATGCGGTGGATGCGTCGCGGATCCTGGGACTTACCCTCACGGCCCGGGGAAACGGCGCCGCCGAGAAGGTCCCCTTGGCCGGCTTTCCCCACCACCAACTGGAGCGCTATCTGCCTCGGCTGGTGACCGCCGGACGCAAGGTGGCGGTGTGCGAACAGATGGAAGATCCGGCCCAGGCCAAGGGGGTGGTGAAGCGCGAGGTCACCGAAGTCGTGAGTCGCGGAACCGCGCTTTCCGAGGCGTGCCTGGACGAACGCACGGACAGCGTGCTGGCGTCCATTCTTCCCGCGGAAGGGGACGAACCCTGGGGAATGGCGGCATTGGATCTCACCACGGGCCGTTTCGAGGCCATGGAAGGACAACGGGACGCCGTTCTCTCCGAGCTGGAGTCGCTCTCGCCCGTGGAAGTCCTCTGGCCCGAGAACCTTCCCGGTCCTCCTCCCGAACTTGCGCGGTTGGAGGGCGAGTGGACCACATCCGCCGGGTTCTTCCCCGGGACCGCCGCCGCCTGCCGATCCCTGAACGAACATCTGGGAACCGTGACCTTGGAGGGATTCGGCTGGCAGGCGGAGGAGGCCTCGCTCCGCGCCGCCGCGGCGGCCTTGCGCTACGCCTCCGACGAGGGGCGTCGGTTTCTGACCCACGTGCGCGGCTTGTGGCCCCGCGGGAAGACCGCCCACCTCCGCATGGACGGCTCCACGCTCCGCAACCTGGAGATCCTCCGCCCGCTCCACGACGAAGACCGCCAGGCGAGTCTCGCGGGGCTTCTGGACCGGTGCTCCACGTCCATGGGGTCGCGGCTGCTGCGCCGGTGGCTCGCGCGCCCGCTCCTGGACCTCTCCTCCATCGCCTCCCGCCAGCAGGCGGTGGAGTCGCTGCGCTCCAACTCGCCCCGCCTGGCCGAGTGGCGACGGGAATTGTCAGGAATTCCCGATCTGGAACGCCTGTGCGGGAAGATCGCCACCCAGCGCGCCCACGCGCGGGACCTCGTGGGCGCGGCGCGCGGACTTTCCTCGGCCGACCGCCTTGGCGAGGCCCTGAGGAGGTCCGACGACGGCTTCCTGGAAGCATTGGGACGCCGGTTGGAGGGGCTGGCGCCCATCGCGGCTCCCATCGAAGCCATCCTGGTGGAGTCGCCGCCCCTGTCCACCCGCGAAGGGGGATTGGTGAAGCCGGGGGTGGATCCGGAGATCGTCCAATTGGAGGAAGGGGCGAGGGCCGGCCGCGAGGCGCTCGCGGCCCTCCAGCAACTCGAGCGCGACCGGTCGGGAATCCCCACGCTGAAGGTCGGGTACAACCGGGTCTTCGGCTACTACATCGAGATCACCAAGGCCAATGCCGAACGGATTCCGTCCGACTACCAGAGGATCCAGACCCTCACAGGGGCCGAGCGCTACACCACCCCGGACATGAAGCGCTGGGAAGAGCAGGTCCTGGGGGCGGACGAGAAGATCCGCGAACGGGAATACGCGCTGTTCTGCGCGCTTCGCGACGGATTGGCGGCCCACCTTCCCCGCATCCAGGACGCTTCCGAGGCGTTGGCGACCGTGGACGCGCTGGGATCCTTCGCCGCTCTTTCCGAGGAGTTCCGCTGGGTGCGTCCGGAATTCCACGAGGGGTCGAAGCTGGACTTGCGGGGCTTGCGCCACCCCGTCCTGGAGGCCCTGCACCCGGATGCGCCCTTCGTCTCCAACGACGTTCTCCTGGATGGAGACGGCCCCCAGATCCAACTGGTGACCGGCCCCAACATGGGCGGAAAGAGCACCTACCTGCGCATGACGGGCCTGGCGGTGGTGATGGCCCACGCCGGATGTCCCGTGGCCGCCGACCGGGCCCTGGTGCCGCTGGTGGACAAGGTGTTCACCCGTGTGGGCGCGGCCGACCGCCTTTCCCGGGGCCAGTCCACCTTCCTGGTGGAGATGATCGAGACCGCCAACATCCTCCACAACGCCACGCCCCGCAGCCTGGTCCTCTTGGACGAAGTGGGCAGGGGGACCAGTACCTTCGACGGACTTTCGCTCGCCTGGGCCATCGCGGAATCGTTGCACGAAAACCCCGCGATCGCGGCCAAGACCATGTTCGCCACCCACTACCACGAACTCACGGTTCTTTCCGAGCGGCTCCCCCGGTTGGAGAACCTCCAGGTCCTGGTTCGGGAACACGAGGGCCGGATCGTGTTCCTGCACCGGGTGGTCCAGGGGGCTTGCGATGGATCCTACGGCCTCCATGTGGCACGGATGGCAGGTGTGCCGGAGGATGTACTGGTCCGAGCGAAGACCGTCCTGTCCCAACTCGAGGCGCAGGAACTCCAGATCGGGCGGAAGAAGCGGACCCCCTCCGAGCCGACCTCCGACCGGATCCAGTTGTCGCTCTTCTCCTCGGACCCGTCCTTGGAAGAGGTCGGAACCCTCCTGCGCGCGGCCGAACCGGAGCGAATGACCCCGCTGGAAGCCCTGCTTTTCGTGGAAAAACTCAAACTCTCTCTGGGTTAGGTGGCGATTCGGCCGCGGAAATCTTAAACTTGGAAGAAGCGCAAGTCGCCGTGGTCCAAGGAGTTGCGAGGACAGGCGATGCCGGGAGGCTTCATGAATCGCACGAGGATTTCGCGTCTTGCCGTGGCTGCGCTCGCCGGGGGCCTCGCCGTGGGCATCGCCGAGGGCACCACCCACGATGTCGTCAAGGGCGACACCATGTGGGACATCACCGGTCATTACCTGGGCAACCCCTTCCTCTGGCCGTCCATCTGGAAGATCAATCCCCAGATCAAGGACGCGCACTGGATCTATCCCGGCGACACCATCCATCTGGACACGAACGGTCGACGAGAAGACGGGGTTGGCAACCCCATGGGAGGCGATACCGGGGAGGTCTCCTCCCGAGGCGATTACGGACCGGATCCGCTGGCGGGATTCGAACTCAGTCCCGGTTTGCAGAAGGCCCCCAACCTGGATTCCAACATGAACGGCGTGGATCTCATCGTCCCGCCCACCAAGAGCTATCTCAGCGAAGCCGTCATGCTGATGGCTCCGGTACTGGTCCCCACCTCCGAAAGCGGGAAATCCAGCTACCAGGGGCGGATCCTCTGGGACCCGGACTACGGGCAGCAGGAAGTCCTGGTGGGGTCCACCTTGGGCACCGACGTCGGATCCGACCAGGGTCTCAAGGTGGGGGATCGACTGGTCATCGTGGAATCCGGAGACCAGGTGGCCACCTTGACCGTTCCGGAGCTTTCGGGACACCTGGAACAGGCCCGTGCCATCGCCGTGGTGCTGGAGGTGCGCCAAAAATCCTCCCAGATCCAAACGGAGAGGGTGTTCGGACGCATCACGCGCTCCGCCATGGTCCGTCCGTTGCAGATTCCCGCCGCTCCCTACGTGGTCGGTTTCAAGAAGGTGGACGAGAGCAAGCCGGACCAGGTGCTGGCCAACACCCGTCTGGGTCGGACGCAAATGCCCGGGAGCTACATCCTGGTCGGGCGCGGACAGGCCTCGGGGGTCTCCGAGGGCGACGTGTTCGAATTCATGGATTCCGGCCTGGAGCGCGGAATCGCGGCCATGCGCGGCTACGGGCTGGTCGTCAGGACCACCGCCTCCACGAGCACGGTCATGCTTGTGGGCACAACCCCCAAGCCCATCCTACCGGGTGACAATGCCTGGCGCATCCGCGCCGCCTCCCACGGCTGAAGGCAAACGCTTGCGACGGATCCTGTCCGTGAACGGGGAGATCCGTCCTTCCGTGGTGGTGGGGATCGCCACCTTGACATCGCTGTTCCTGCTGGTGCTGGGGATCGAGCTGGTCGTGGTGCTGCTGTCCCTGGCCAAGGTCGAGATCTTCCGTTACGTGTTCGGATCCGCCTTCTTCTCCCGGCTCTCCCACTGGAACCTTCCGTGAGTCCGGAACCCATCCTTCTCCTGGACCCCGACCCCCGACTCTCGCTTCTGCTGGGAGCGTCCCTCTCGCGGCCCGTCCTCGGGTGCCGAAGCGTGGACGAACTCGTCGACAACGCCCGGTCCGGCGCGGCGTTCGCGCTGGGCGAGGTGGAGATCTCGGGCGGGCTCGACGGGTTGAGGGCCTTGGGACGCCTGCGCAGGGAGGGAATCCCCGTGGCGCTCTGGACTTCCACCGCCGTGGACGGTCTGCTTCCGCCAGCGCACGAGGAAGGTCTGGGACTGCTCCTGACCAAGACGCAGCCGCTGCTGCTGGAAGAGATCGCCTTGGCCGTGGATCTTTCCGAACGGGGATGGTCACCGGGCATCGGCAAATTCCTCGGGAAGGGAGCGGTGGTCATGGGACGGGAATCGGCGAATTCGCTGGGCCAGGTCTCGGCGCTGTGCCGGCAGGTCCAATCCGGACTGGACGGGGTCCTGCGCCTGGGGCGGCGTCTGCGCCTGGTGCTCGACGAACTGCTGTCCAACGCCATCCACCATTCTCCGGGGGGATGCGCCGTGCTCGAATGGGGCCGGGACGCCATGCGGCACGTGTTCGTGGTTCGGGACGAAGCGGGGGCGTTGTCTCCGCCCGAGGTGCTCAGGCTCCTGGACCGCCACCTTCGCGCCGAGGGACTTCTGGATCCCCGCGGACGGGGGCTCCACCTTTCGCGCATCTACGCCGATCGGCTGTACGCCACCGTGGTGCCGGGCCGCGCCACCGAGATCGCGGCCGTCTTCTGGAATTCGCCGGGAGCGCACGAAGGATTCAAACCCGTCTGGCTCCTGGAATCCAAATTCGCGGGGAGGACCTGAACCCCACCATGGGCATCGCCGACAACAGCTGGGTGGCCGATCGGGCCAAGTCCTACGACTGGTCGCGCTCCGTGGGGGTGGTGGAAACCCGGATCCTGCGCTGCCAACTTCCGGAAGGCGGGTTCGTCTGCGAATCCGGACAGGCCTTGGAAAGCCTGGAGATCGCCTACGAATCCTACGGAACCCTGGACGCGGAGGGCGGGAACGCCATCCTGGTCACACCTCCCCTGACCGCCGGTTGCCACGTGGCGGGTTTCCACGGTTCGCAGGAGAACATCCGCTCCAAGGGATGGTGGGACGAGATGGTCGGACCCGGCAAGGCGGTGGACACCCGGCGTTGGTTCGTGGTCTGCGCCAGCATGCTCGGCGGCTGCGCCGGCACGACGGGCCCGGCATCCCTGGACCCGGCCACGGGCAAGCCCTTCGGGAGCGGTTTCCCGGACATCTCCATCGGGGACATGGTGGAGGTGCAGCGGCTGCTCCTGGACCATCTGGGCATCGGCTCCCTCTACGCCGTGCTGGGCGGTTCCATGGGAGGGATGCAGGCACTGGAATGGAGTCTCCGCCACCCCGACCGGGTCGAGCGCTGCGTCTGCGTGGCGGCGGCACCGTCGCTCTCCGCCCAAGCCCTCGCCTTCGACGTGGTGGAGCGCGAATCCATCCTCAACGACCCCGGCTGGGCGGGCGGTGAATACGTCCTTCCCGACGGACCGACCCGGGGCCTTTCCCTGGCGCGGCAGATCGCCCACATCACCTACCTCTCGGCCCAGGGCATGGCCGGGAAATTCGGCAGGCGGATCCGCGAGGACGACCAACCCGACCGCTTCCACACCGCCTTCGAGATCGAGAAGTACCTGGAGCACCAGGGCGAGAGGTTCGTGGAGCGGTTCGACGCAAACAGCTACCTGCACATCACGCAGGCGATGGACCGGTTCGATCTGGCCTCCAGCTACGGCCGAAGCCCGGATCCCCTTCCCGCCGACCAGGATCCCCGGGAACGCCAGGCGGCGCAGGAGGCCGCGTCCGGCAGGCGTTTGCGCGAAGCCTTCGAACGCTCCAGCTGCAGCTACCTGATCGTGGCCCTGTCGTCGGACTGGCTCTTCCCCGCTTCGGAGTCGTGGCGGGTGGCCCAGGCGCTGCTGGAACTGGGCAAGCCCGTGTCCTTCTGCGAACTGGCGAGCCCCCACGGACACGACGGATTCCTGTTGGAGGTGGACCAGCTCGACCGGGTGCTGACCTCGTTCCTGACTCC
>Ga0302320_10021688_pt1 | contig 12728 bp, 12 predicted proteins | sample Bog_T0_3_FD_202130 | JGI IMG/M metagenome (GOLD analysis project Ga0302320, IMG submission 202130) | Peat permafrost microbial communities from Stordalen Mire near Abisko, Sweden - Bog_T0_3 | ecosystem: Environmental > Terrestrial > Soil > Wetlands > Peat | place: Sweden: Abisko, Stordalen Mire...
ACTCCGCGAACCGAACGCCAGCCAGTAATCACCCCCGAGCCGCCCGAATCAGCTCCGCCGCATTCCGCAACGCCTCTGGAGTAAGCGTGTGCCCGCTCAGCATCCGCCCCACCTCCTCCGTGCTCCTCACCCCATCCAACTCCTCAATCTCCGCCACCGTCCGCCCATCCCGCTCGAACTTCCCGACCCTGTAGTGATGATCCGCGAAGCAGGCGATCTGCGCCAGATGCGTTACGCACAACACCTGATTCTCCGCCGCGAGCGTCTTCAGCCGCCTGGCTACTCCCTCCGCCGCGCGCCCGCCGATCCCCGCGTCGATCTCATCAAAGACCAGCGTCCGCGGCACCGCCGATTCCGCCGTTCGCGATCCCAACAAACAACTCTTCAGAGCCAACGCGATCCTCGATAATTCGCCGCCCGACGCAATCTTCTCCATCGGCTTCGGCTCCTCGCCCGCATTCGCCGAAACCAGGAAATGCACACGATCGGCGCCCGTCTCCGACCAACTCGCCGGCTCCACATCGATGCGGAACGCGGTCCGGTCCATCGCCAGCGGCTTCAACTCGCGCTCCACCCGCTGCGCCAGTTCCACCGCCGCCGACTTTCGACGCGCCGTCAATTCGCCCGCCGCCTGCTCATACTCGGCCGTAAGCTTCTTGAGCTCGCGCCGCAAAGCTTCGAGGCGATCGCCCGCCGTCTCCACCTCCGCGATCTGCCGCGCGACGTCCTCGAGAAACGCGAGGATCTCCTCCACCGAACCGCCATACTTGCGCTTCAATTTGTCGATGGCCGCCAGGCGCGTCTCGATTTCTTCGAGCCGCAATGGGTTCGCCTCCACGCGCCCCAGATAATCGCGCAGCGAATACGCCACGTCCTCGATGGCGATCAGCGCCGGCTCCATCGCCTGTCGAACCGCCGCCATCGTTTCGTCGATGCGCGCCAGATCGTCCAGCTTCTTCGCCACCGCGCGCGCCACCGACCACGCCGATTCGGGAGCCTCATACAGGGCCTCGTAGGCAGTCCCCGCCGTTTCCAAAAGCCGCCCCGCATTCTGCTGCACGCGCCGCTCGGCATCGAGGGCCAAGTCCTCACCCACGCCCAATTCCGCCGCTTCAACCTCGGTGCGCTGAAACTTCCACAAATCGAGCAGCCGCAATTTCTCCTGATCGGCGCCCTCCAGTTTGGCGATCTCGTCCGCCGCCTGCTTCCACGCAGCGAACAGCTCCCGCACTCGCCCGCGCAACTCACGCGCGCAGGCAAACGAATCCAGCATGGCGAGTTGTGCCGAAGCCTCAAACAGCAGTTGCTGATCGTGCTGCCCATGGATGTCGCCCAGGTGCGCAGCCAACTCCCTCAGCAAAGTCACCGTAGCGGGGCGATTATTCACATACACGCGGCTCTTGCCGTTGGGCAGAATCTCCCGCTCGAGCACCAATTCGCCATCCACCACCTCGAATCCCGCCCGCTCCAGCACACGCAAGGCCCGCTCCGGAGCTTCGAAGACGCCCGATACGCGCGCCCGTTCCGCACCGGACCGAATGGTCTCCGCCGAAGCCCTTCCGCCCAGCAGCAGACCCAACGCATCCACCACAATCGACTTGCCGCTCCCCGTCTCTCCAGTCAACAAGTTCAGACCTGGATGAAATCGTACGCGCAGGCGATCCACCACCGCGTAATTCTCAACTACCAGCTCATGCAGCACTGCAATCGATTATCTCCAACTTTTTCACACGTTTCTGCGTCTATCTGGTTGACCGGAAGCCGGATTTTCAGAGCGTCACATGCTAGATTCAGGATGGAGGAGAAACGTTGCCGAGTCCGCTTGCGGCTCTCTTGTTACAGCAATCGCCGATTAATGGGGAACTGAGCGGTATATGGGACCTGATCAGCAAGGGGTCGTGGCTGGCGGATGTCGTCCTTTTCATTCTGGGGCTTTTTTCCATCTTCTCGTGGACGATCATCTTCTCTAAATGGTCGACGCTGGGCGGCGCGAAGAAAACCGACGCCCGGTTTCTGCGCGCGTTCCGCAAAGCCAACGGCATTGAGGCCGTCATGGTGGCGAGCGAACAGTACCGCCCGTCGCCGCTGGTTGCCGTCTTCGATCACGGGTATGAAGAGGTGGCGCGGCAGGTGAAATCGCGCGGCTCGCTGGCCAATCGGGACTCCATCACGCGCTGCCTGCAGATCGGCACCAACCAGCAATTGTCGCTTCTGGAACAGAATCTCGGCTGGCTTGCAACCACGGCGTCGGTTTCGCCGTTTATAGGATTGTTCGGTACTGTGGTCGGCATCATCCGCGCGTTCCAGACGTTACAGGGCGGATCGGGCGGCGCCAGCCTCAGTTCCGTCGGCCCCGGCATTGCCGAGGCCCTTACGGCAACGGCGGCCGGACTCTTCGCGGCCATCCCGGCTGCCATGTTCTACAACCATTTCGGACACCTGCTCAAGGAGATTGGTTCGGAGATGGACGATTTTTCGCTCGAGTTCCTCAATCTGATCGAGCGCAGTTTCGGAGACTAACCGGGCATGGCGATTACGGTGGGAGGAAATACCGGCCGAAGGTCCCGCGGCGCTCCGCCGCTGGCCGAGATCAATGTGACCCCGTTCGTCGATGTGGTCCTCGTGTTGCTTATCATTTTCATGATCACGGCGCACGCCATGGAGTCGGGTGTCGAAGTGGAGGTTCCGAAGACGCGAACCGTGGCCGCTACGACAAAGGAATTGCCTATCGTTACGATCACCAAGGCCAGCGAGATTTTTCTGGGCAAAGATCCGATCCGGCTGGACGATCTGCCGGCGCAGATACATAGCCGTTATCCGGGGCAGACGGCGGTTTATATCAAGGCGGATCGCGAAACCAATTGGGACGTTGGAGTACAGGTTATGAACGTCCTCGGCACCGCGAAATTCGGCATCAATGTGGTTTCGCAGTTGGATGAAAGAAGACGCTGACTTGGATACGCCGGACATTTACGGTGCACGTCAGCCGCTCGGCAAAGCCTTCATGGGGTCTTTGCTGACGCATGGATTATTCCTTGGCATCGTGTTGATGTCCGGACTCTTCAATCTGAAGGAAAATTGGGGATCGCCGCACGCCAGCAGCGGGTCCGTGGGAGTCAACATGGTGAAGACCATTCCAATCCCACGACACGAAGGCCCGGTCAACCCCCTGGCCAACGACACCAAATCCATCGCTCCCCAGGAGCCCGCGCCGGTGAAGCCGAAGCCCCAGATGAAGCTGCCCGAGCCGAACGCGATTCCCATCCCCGACAAGATGCAAAAGCCGAAGAAGGTTTCGCCCAAACCGCAATCCGCTACGCTTTTCCGGCCTCAACAATACCAACCCAATCAGGTCTACTCGCAGACTCCGCAGGCGGCCAATTCGCCGATGTATGGGATGAAGGGCGCGGGCGGCGTCGATATCGGACCGGCCACGGAGCTGGGCGATCGTTTCGGTTGGTACCAGACCCTGATGAGCGACCGCATCTCCCAGCATTGGGATCGCGCGGACGTGCGTGCCAGCCCCTCGCAAAAGTGCGCCGTATCGTTCACGATTGCGCGCAACGGCACGGTGAGTAACGTTCAGATCACGCAGCCCAGCGGAAGTTATTTGCTCGATACTTCGGCCAAGCGCGCCATCCTCGATTCCAACCCGCTGCCTGCTCTGCCTAAAGAGTACGAGAAGAACCAGGTGTCGGTAGAGGTCTGGTTCCAGTTGAGGCAATGATGAAGAAGTTGGACATGCGGCGACAGCCGCGTTGGCTCTGTCCTGGAAGAACGCGGCTATCGCCGCATGTCCTGGTCTTCCTTTCTCTCGGCTTGGCTTATGGCCAGCAAATCACTACCACCATCGTCGGCAACCAAGGCAAGCCCGCTCTGGCCGTACCGCAGTTCAAGGGCGCGGGCTCGCAGCAATTCATGTCGCAATTCAACGCCACGCTCTTCGGCGACCTCGAAAGCTCCGGCCTCTTCGACATGAAATCCCGCAGCCTGTATCCGCTGCACAATCCCCAGCAACCAGCCGATCTGCGGCCCGAAGACAACCATCAGGGCTTCGCACTCACAGACTGGTCCGGTTCGCCCGTCGGCGCCTCGCACCTCGTATTCGGCTACACCGCCGCCCAGAACGGCGTCCTCGTGCTCTACGGCTTCGTTTACGATGCTCGTCAGCAGAATCCACGATCCGCCCAACTGCTGGCCCAGCGCTACGTCGGATCGCTCGACGAAGCCGGTGCCCTCAAAGTGGCCCACGAATTCGCCAACGACATTATCCAGAAGTTCGGCGGCAGCGGATCCCTGCTTGGCAGCCGTATCTACTTTTCATCCAAACGCTCCGGGCACGACGAAATCTGGGTGATGGATTGGGACGGCGCCAACCAGAAACAACTCACTCACCTGGGAGGCCTGGCGCTCTATCCCGCCGTTTCCCCCGACGGCGGCCGCGTGGCTTTCACCACCTTGTCAAACACGGGCGCACGCCTGGTGATGGCCGACACCGCAACCGGCCGCGTGATTCCCTTCGCCAGCCCGCGGGCATCCGTCAACGCCAACGCCACCTTCACGCCGGATGGCAAGACCATCTACTTCGCCTCCACCACGGGAGGCACCGCAGAACAGATCTACTCCGCCGCAGCGTCGGGCGGCCAGGGACTTCACCGCATCCTATACAGCAAGGCGATCGCGGCCGAGCCTAAGGTAAATCCGAAGAATCCTTCGCTGATGCTCTTCGTCTCCGGGCCCGGCCCGCAGCAGATTTACCGCATGTCTTCGGACGGCGCAGGCATAGATCGCGTGACCAATGGCCAGGGCGAAGCATCCAACCCATCGTGGAATCCCGACGGCGAACACATTGCCTTTGCCTGGACGCAGGGCTACGCGAAGGGAGCCTTCAACATATTTGTCATGGATGTGGCATCGCACTCTTATGTGCAGTTGACGCACAATGAAGGCAGGAATGAAAATCCCGTCTGGGCGCCCGATGGCCGCCACCTTGTTTTCATGTCGAGCCGCAACGGGCGCGAGCAAATCTACACCATGTTGGCGGACGGATCGCAGGTGAAACAATTGACTACGCAGGGCACGAATCGATATCCGGTGTGGGGGGTAAAGTGATGAAAAAAACTTACCGGCTGCTGATCCTGTCGGCGTGTATCGCGCTCGCCGCGGGAGTTATCTTAGCCCAGGACATTACCGCGTGGATCAACGGCGTGGGTGGCAAACCGGCGCTGGCGGTCACCGATTTTCGCGGCACCGGCGCGGCGCAGCCCCTGATGTCGACCTTCAACGGAACGCTCTTCAGCGATCTGCAGAGTTCCGGCCTTTTCAACATGGTTGCGAAGAGTCTTTTCCCGCTCAATAATCCTCAAGTGCCCACCGACCTCCGGCCCGACGACAACAAGCAGGGTTACGCCCTCGGCGATTGGGCAGGCGCGCCCACTGGCGCGTCACACCTGGTCTTCGGCTACACCGCGGCGCAGAATGGCCTGCTGGTGCTGAACGGTTACGTGTTCGATACTCGGCAGGAGAACGTGCAGGCGGCGCAACTGCTCGGTCAGCGCTATGTCGGGACTCTGGACGAAGCCGGCGCCACCAAAGTGGCCCATGAATTCGCCAACGACATCATTCAGAAATTCGGCGGCAGCGGATCTCTGCTCGGCAGCCGCATTTATTTCGTCCGCAGCACCATAAAAAACATCGACGAAATCTGGGCCATGGATTGGGATGGCGGCAATCAGAAGCAGCTCACCAATCTCCATTCGACCTCCATCATGCCCGGCGTTTCGCCCGATGGCACGCGCGTGGCCTTCACCACCTACGCCAAAGGCACGCCGCGCATCATGATCGTCAACACCGAGAACGGGCGCCTGCTGCCTTTTTACAACCAGGAAGCCTCGCTGAATACCACGCCGAATTTCACTCCCGACGGCAAGCAGATCTACTACGCCTCATCAGCCGCCGGCCTGCCGCAAATTTTCTCCGCCGCACTCGATGGGGAGAATTTCCACCGCGTCTCCTATCGCGACGCCATTGAGGTAGAGCCCAAGGTCAACCCGAAGAATCCCGATATTCTCTACTTCGTGAGCGGCCCCGGTCCGCAGCAGATCTACAGCATGACGGCCGAAGGCGCCAACGTGCAGCGCGTGACCAATGGCGAGGGCGAAGCTTCGAACCCTGCCTGGAATCCCGACGGACAACATATTGCGTTCTCCTGGACGCGCGGCTACGCGGCCGGCGACTGGAACGTTTTTGTGATGGACGTGGGTACCAGACAGTACGTACAATTGACCCACAGCGAGGGCCGTAACGAAAATCCCAATTGGGCGCCGGACGGCAGGCACATTGTCTTCGCCTCCACGCGCAGTGGGCGCTCGCAGATTTATACAATGCTGGCAGACGGCTCGCAGGTCAAGCCGCTGACGCAACAGGGGACTAACAGATATCCCGTATGGGGAGTTAAGTAACCGAACGCCATTATGAAAACTTACGCGCCGTTCCGATCCAGCCCGCTGCGGGCCAGTTTATCGTTCATGCTGCTGTCGGCGGTATTCATCGCCGGCTGCGGCAAAAAGGCACCCATTCCCCCGCCGCCGCCTCCTCCATCAGGTGGCGGGACCACGGCCGCTCCTGCCGGGCCGGGGACGCCGACAGTGGCCTCATTCACCGTGGAGCCGGCCTCGATTGAGCGCGGTCAATCGGCCGTCGTGCGCTGGTCGGTGACCAACGCAACTTCGGTCTCGATCGATCACGGCATCGGCACTGTAGAGGCCACCGGCAGCAGTCGCGTGGTCCCCACAGACACCACGACTTATACGCTGACGGCCAGCGGCACGTCGGGTAACGTGACCAGAACGGCCACCGTGACCGTGACCGCACCCGCCCCGCCGCCCGCGCCCGTCAGCAATAATGCCGGCAGCGCCAGGGGCACGCTCGACTCGCGCGTTCAATCCGATCTGCAGGATGCCCTCTTCGATTACGATTCGAACAATATTCGCGACGACGCGCGCCGGGCGCTGACTGACGATGCGGAAGCGCTGAAGCGCATTTTCGCCGATTTCCCCGGGTCCACCATCAATGTGGAAGGGCACTGCGATGAGCGCGGATCGGCTGAATACAACCTCGGTCTGGGCGACCGGCGCGCCTCGGCCGCGCGCGATTTTCTGGTCCAGTTGGGCGTCCCGGCCGACCGGCTGAAAACCATCAGCTACGGCAAGGAACGGCCGGCGTGTACCGAATCGAATGAGGCTTGCTGGCAGAAGAACCGCCGGGCGCACTTTTCTTCCGGCCAGTAAAGCGCAACAATAGGGCTAGACATGCGTTACTTTCGAACACTTGCCATCGCAACGCTTCTTCTCCCTGGCGGCGTCCTGTTCGCCGCCAGCAAAGAGCAAATGGAAATGCAGCGCGATATCGCCCAGTTGCAGGACCAGGTTCGTACGCTGCAGAGTTCCGTCGATAAGAACATGGCCACTCTGCAGACCCTGGTGCAGCAGGCGCTCGACGTGGCGAGGGGCTCAGCCACGGGCGTCAGCGTGCTGCAAAACAGCGTAACGCAGACTCTGGAACGGCAGCTTCGGGAGAGCCTGACACCCGTCGCGGGGCTGGCCGCAAAGGTCGACAATACCAATAACGATGTCGCCGAGGTGCGCAATTCGGTGGCTGACTTGAACGTGGCGGTCAACAAGATCCTGCAGATCCTGACCGACATGAACAATACGTTGAAGGTGCTGCAGGCGCCTCCCGCCCCGCCGCCCGGATCGTCGTCGGTGGCTCCCACGGGTGGAGGCCTTTCGAGCGCGCCGCCGCCCGCCGCCACGATCTTCGGCGACGCCCTGCGCGATCAGAATGGGGGCAAGCTGGATTTGGCGCTCTCCGAGTATGCCGACTTCATTAAGTTTTATCCGAATGATCCTAACTGCGCCGCCGCTCAGTTCAACATCGGGGAGATTCACTATTCACAGCAGAAGCTGGATCTGGCCGCGGAGGATTTCGACGCCGTGATCGAGCGTTATCCGGATAACACCAAGTCCGTCCCCGACGCTTATTTCATGAAAGGGATGGCGTTGAAGCAGAGCGGGCATTCGGTACCGGCTGCCGCCACCTTCAAAGCGCTCATTGCCAAGTTCCCGCATTCGGATAAGGCGGATGAGGCCAGAGACCAACTGAAAGCCCTGAATGCCGCTGCGGCGCCGGCCAGAAAGAAACCCGTAGCCCATTAAAATGGACAGGCGGAACGCCTGTCCCACATTGGTCTTACTGCTGCTGCTGTTGCTGCTGCTTGGGTTCGCCGTCGGGGTGGGGCGGAGGCGCGGCGGCGGTTTCCTGCAGGATCTCCTGGCCTTCTTCGTCGACGGCGGGACGCACCAGTACGTCTACAGATAAGCTCTGGCCCGCGTGGCCCTTATAGACTCCACGCACCGGCGGAACATCGCCATAATCGCGCCCATAGGCGATCCTTATGTGCTGTGTCTCGACGAACGTTCCCACCGTGGGGTCTAATCCGAACCAGCCGATATCGGGAACGAAAGCCTGCACCCAGGCATGCGATGCGAGGCCGCCGATTACGCGCTCCATGGCGCCCTGTTCGTCGGCGGTCTGCCGCGGGACGAGATACCCCGAAACATACCGGGCCGGAACCCCGCGCGTGCGCAGCAGGGAAATCAGCAAGTGCGAAAAATCCTGGCACACGCCCGCCTGCGTTTCGAGACTATCCGCGACCGATGAATGCACGTGTGTCGCGCCCGGCTGATAGCGGAAGCGCTTGTGGATCAGCGCCGACGCCGCCTGCGCGAAGCCGTACACGGTGCCGTCCGAATCCTTCTCCGCCTGGCAAACCAGTTCCCCGATGGCGGGCAGGAACGGACAATACTGCGAGGGCGAAATCCAATCATAATAATCGTCGACCAGAGAATCGCGCAGCCGATCAAAATCGGGAAGCAGCAGAATGGAAGGCGCCGGGATGTCCTGCGGATGGACCAGCACCACGGCTTCCGTCTCGACCCGCAGCGCGCGATGTTCCGGCAGAATATGAAACAGGTGCACCCAGTTGCCGAAAAAATCCTGGTGCCCGATGGCCTTGGCCTGCGGATTGGTGGAAACGCGAAACGAGAGGCAGCTCTGGCTCTCGTCGTGCCGCGGGCGCAGACGCAGTTCGTTGTAGCTCTCCGAAACCGGGCCGTCGTAAGAGAACTGCGTGACGTGAACGAATTTATAGCGGTTCAAGCGACCACCGCGTAATACAAATAAGTCTGGGTAATTTCCGCGCCGATGATGCGGCAGGTATCGAGAAGATCTTCAAGGAAGTTATGCAGGCCGCTCGAGAAAATCTCGTCGATACTGTCGTAAGTGAGGCGTTCATGAGTCCGGCTGGTGAGCCGTTCCGCTTCATTGGCGTAAGTGCCGGGGACCGATCCGCTGATCGAATACAGGGAGTTCTGCAGGATCCCGAGATTGAAGCGCACCGAACGCGGATGGCGCGCATCGAGCAACAGCAGCTCCGCCACCTTATGCGGCTCGATCAGTGTGTACTGGCGTTTGTAAAATTCGTAAGCGGCGACGGATTTCAATACCGCCATCCACGCGTGGCTGCGCGCCTCGTTCAGAATCTGCGGGCCTTCGAGCAGCTGGTGATAGTGGACATCGAGGATGCGTGCCGTCATCTCCGCGCGTTCGAGGGCGCAGCCGGCCTGCAGGAAATGCCAGCCTTCGTCGCGCGCCAGAGTGGCATCGCACACGCCATGAAAACGGTGCCCCCCCTTCTTGACGGCATCGCAGAAGCTCGATAAGTCTCCACCGTAATCGCGCAGTTTATTGATCTTGTGATACAGGCCGTTGATATCTTCCCAGAGTTCGCGGGAGATGCGGTCGCGTATGGTGCGGGCGTTTTCGCGCGCGCAGATGATGCACTGGCCGATGGAATTGGGGTTATCTTCCGAATAGCCGAGGAAATCGAAGGCCGCCTGGGCGTTGGCCTCTTCGTATTTTTTATAGAATCTGGTGCGTTCGCCGGTAATGGTAATGAGCGGATCCCAGCGCAGCTTATACGTGTCGGGAGGCTGCTCCAGCAGCATGTGATAATTCACGTCCAGAATGCGCGCGGTATTGTCGGCGCGCTCCATGTAACGGCCAATCCAGAACAGCGAATCGGCGATTCGCGAAAGCATCATTATTCTTCACCCCGCAGCACCCAGGTATCCTTGCTGCCTCCGCCCTGCGACGAATTCACCACCAGCGAGCCGCGCTGCAGAGCCACGCGCGTCAGGCCGCCGGGGACGATTGTAACCTTTTCTCCGTCATACAGGCAGTAAGGGCGCAGGTCGACGTGGCGCGGGCTCATGGAGCCGGTAGCCGCATCGAAAGCGGGGCATCGCGACAGCGGAATCACCGGCTGCGCGATGTAATTCCGCGGATCGGCGATCAGGCGTTGGCGAAAATCTTCGATAGTTTTCTTGTCCGCCGACGGACCCATCAGCATCCCGTAACCGCCCGATTCACCCACGGCCTTGACTACCAGTTCCGGCAAATGCTCCAGCACGTAAGAGAGCTGTGTGGGATTCGAGCAAAGATACGTTTCCACATTATGCAGAATCGGATCTTCCCCGAGATAATAGCGGATGAACTGCGGTACGTAAGCGTAGATGGCCTTATCGTCGGCGACGCCCGTACCCACCGCATTGGCGAGCGCAATGTTGCCGGCGCGATAGGCGTTCATCAGGCCCGGCACCCCCACCAGCGAATCGGCGCGGAATGCCAGTGGGTCGAGAAAATCGTCATCCACCCGGCGATAGATCACATCCACGCGGGTCAGCCCGTGGATGGTCTTCATGTAGACGACGTCGTCGGCCACCACGAGATCCCGGCCCTCCACCAGTTCGATGCCCATCTCCTGGGCGAGGAAGCAGTGTTCGAAATAGGCGCTGTTATAGAGCCCGGGAGTCAGTAGAACGATAACCGGTCGGTCGGCCGAGCGCGGCGACAGGCTGCGCAGAATCTGCACCAGTTCGGCGGGGTAATGATCGACCGGCAGCACTTCCAGCAGTTCGAAGGCGCGGGGGAACGTCCGCCGCATCACCAGGCGATTCTCCAGCACATACGAAATGCCGCTGGGAGAGCGTGCGTTGTCTTCAAGGACCAGGTACTCGCCGGTGCGCGAATCCCGCACCAGATCGGTGCCGCAAATGTGGATATAGATGTCGCGGGGTACCGCAAGGCCGACCATCTCGCGCCGGAAATGCTTGCAGGAATAAACCAGGTTGCGCGGCACGATCCGGTCTTTAAGGATGCGCTGCTGGCCGTAAATATCCTGCAGATACAGATTGAGCGCGGTGACGCGTTGGGCCAGGCCGCGTTCGATCAGATCCCATTCCGAGCGCGGGATAATGCGCGGCACCAGGTCGAAGGGGAAAAGGCGCTCCGTGCCCCGGCCGTCGCTGTAGACGGTGAACGTGATCCCCTGCACCAGGTACGAAAGATCGGCCAGTTTGCGCCGCTCCTCGTAGATCTCGAGCGGCATGTTGGCGAGCTTCTCGTACATGGGCGCGGAGCTCGGGCGCGGCTGGCCGCTGGGCGCCACCATTTCGTCGTAAAACGAGCCGGGATCGTAGCCGTTGAACAGAAGCTGATTGCCTGGATGGAGGATAGGGGCCGTAGACATGGCGATCTTATCGAAGACCGGCACATCGAGCTACGGGGGTCGCTGCCGTTATCGTAATTTGTAATTGTACCGGACGGGCCGGTTCGGTGGGGAAGCGGCGTCGCTGCGCGTCCTAATACAAACGCATTATGGACGAACCATCGAGCCTGCGCCCATCATGAAACAATGTCGAAAAAACTGTGCCGGGCCGTGCTGCTTTCGGCACTCACGATCGCGGCCGGGCCATTCCTCCAGGCGCAGGATATGTTTACTCCCGTCCAGTTCGGGCCAGTGACCTTCACGGGCAGCATTCGCGATCGCGTCGAGAATTGGGAGTGGTTCACTCCCACCACCGGCAATCCCAAATACACGCTGGACGATGCCACCATTCGGCTGGGAATCAGCGGAAATCTCCAACCCTTCGATTGGATGGCTGAGATCGAAACCCCGGCGTTGCTGGATCTCCCCACCAACGCGGTGGCTCCCGGAGCGCAGGGGCAACTTGGCCTCGGCGCCAGCTACTACGTGGCGAACGGCAAGAAGACCGGTGCGGCGATGGTGTTTCCCAAGCAGCTTTTTCTGCGCTTTCATAATGTGTTTGGCCGCGAAGCCGGTACACTGCAACTGGGCCGGTTCGAGTTTTTCGATGGCGCCGAAGTCAAATCGAAAGATCCCACCGTGGCGGCGGTCAAGCGCGACCGGATCCAGCAGCGGCTCATCGGCACGTTTGCGTTTACGGCTGTTCTGCGCGCCTTCGATGGCTTCCACTATTCTTACGACACGCCGAAGGTGAATTACACTCTCGTCGGAGCGGTTCCCACACGTGGCGTGTTTCAGGTGGATGGCTGGGGATGGAACCATGTCGCATTCAGTTATGCCGCCACCACGCGACAGCTGCACACGGCGTCTACGGAGGGAGAATTCCGCCTCTTCGCCATTTATTACGATGATTTCCGCCCCGATACCAAAACGGATAACCGTCCGGCCGCCGTGAAAGCCGCCGACCATGCCAACATTCGCATCTGGACCGTGGGCGGACACTATGTCAACGCGCTGACGACATCCGCCGGCATCTTCGACGTGATGGGCGAGGCCGCAT
>Ga0302320_10021689_pt1 | contig 12728 bp, 13 predicted proteins | sample Bog_T0_3_FD_202130 | JGI IMG/M metagenome (GOLD analysis project Ga0302320, IMG submission 202130) | Peat permafrost microbial communities from Stordalen Mire near Abisko, Sweden - Bog_T0_3 | ecosystem: Environmental > Terrestrial > Soil > Wetlands > Peat | place: Sweden: Abisko, Stordalen Mire...
GCAGCCTGCTGCAGTTCGTCTACGGCTCGGCTACGCCGGTCTCGCCCGTGACCGGCTTCGGGTCGCTCAATTTGCCCGTCGGCGTCGCGTTGGACAGCTCAGGCTGCATCTGGGTCACGAACTCCGGCAGCAATACCGTCACCAAGTTCATCGGCCTGGCTGCGCCGGTGGTCACACCACTGGCCGCCAACGTAGGACCCTAGTCCTTCGCTGCCCTCCCCCACCCCTATTTTCCCTAAAGTTCGCAGCAATAAGGACTTAGGGGCGGACCTCTCTGTACATAACTTCTGTACAGAGGTGTTCCAGCCCCTCACCAGGCTGGAAGCCGCCGTCTTTCCACCACTTGTACCTCCTATTTTAGAGGCGGTGTCAAGCCCTGTTGTAGCTCCACTGGCCAAAAGGGCCCGGTTTGCGGTACACTCGGAGATGGTGCGTGTCCCTTCCGCCGCCTTTTCTTGACCTTGGAGTGTTTTCCTACTCCAGCCGAGCGGAGGCCATCAGAAGCCCACGAAACAGATGCACAGGGAAAGCAAGGCAGATTGGGAAAGTCCATGTCCGCATGGCCCAGTCGAGGAGAGTGTTTGTCGAAGGAAGATGCAATTGAAGTCATGGCAGTTGTGGTTGAGACGCTGCCCAATGCGTTATTCAAGGTCGAGCTGGAGAACAAGCACCAGGTTCTCGCGCACGTCTCAGGCCGTATGCGCAAAAACTTCATCCGCATCCTCCCCGGCGACCGCGTGGCCATTGAGCTGAGCCCCTACGATCTGAATCGCGGACGCATTGTGTACCGGTACAAGTAAGAACGGGTTGTTGGTTGCTGGTTGTTGGTTCTTAGGAACGGCGACATATCACCAACAACCTGGAACGAACAACTAAGAACCAGAGGTTTTTCAATGAAGGTCCGTGCATCCGTAAAGAAGATCTGTGACAAGTGCAAGGTGATCCATCGCCGCGGCGTGGTTCGCGTCATCTGCGAGAACGCCAAGCACAAGCAGCGCCAGGGCTAAAGAAAGACAGCAAGATGTCTTTGCTGTTGTTCTTTGACCTATAGCTTTTACGGCCCCACCGGGCGAGTTCGCCGAAGTTAAGGCGTGCGATGAACCCGGAGGAGACAAGAGCCATCAGCACCACGCGATCGCCCAGGTCAGCCGTCAACCAACAACCCGCTTACCGGAAGATTCCGGAAGCCAACCGAAAGGCACACCATGGCCCGTATCGCCGGCGTCGACCTGCCCGGAAACAAGCAGGTTCGTATCGCCCTCACCTATATCTTCGGCATCGGGGACCCCCGCGCCCTCTCGATCCTAGAGAAGGCCGGCGTCGACCCCTACGCCAAGATGGCTACCCTCGACGAGGACCAGCTCAACAAGATCCGCAACGTCATCGAGCAGGAAGGCAACATCGAAGGCGACCTCCGCAAGGAAGTCTCGCTGAACATCAAGCGCCTAATCGAGATCCAGTCCTACCGCGGCCTGCGCCACCGCCGCAGCCTGCCGGTCCGCGGCCAGCGCACCCACACCAACGCGCGCACCCGCAAGGGACCGCGCAAGGGCACGGTCGCCGGAAAGAAGAAGGTGACCAAGTAATGGCCAAGTCCCAGAACAAGACCCCCGGCGCTGCGAAGGTCGGCAAGACCAAGAAGTTCAAGAAGCGCGAGCGCAAGAACGTTCCATTCGGCCTCGTCTTTATCCAGGCGACGTTCAACAACACCATCGTCACCATCACCGACCAGCAGGGCAACACGCTCAGCTGGAAGTCGTCCGGCTCGCTCGGTTTCCGCGGCTCCCGCAAGGGCACTCCGTTTGCCGCGCAGCAGGCAGCGGTGAACGCCGCCAACGCCGCACGCGACCACGGTCTGCGCTCGGTGGACGTGCGCGTCTCGGGCCCCGGCTCCGGCCGCGAGTCCGCCATCCGCGCGCTCGCTGCTGCCGGCATTGATGTTCGCAGCATCCGCGACGTTACGCCGATGCCGCACAACGGCTGCCGTCCACCGAAGCGCCGTAGAGTTTGAGTACGAGAAGCGATTCCACCCCGGACCGGGACGAAGCCTGCCAGGCGTAAACCGGTCGTCACTCGAAGCATCGAATCAGGAGAATAGAAATGGCACGTTACACAGGACCCGTCTGCCGCCTCTGCCGCCGCGACGGAACCAAGCTCTTCCTCAAGGGCGCCAAGTGCTTCACCGACAAGTGTCCGGTGGAGAAGCGCAACTTCCCCCCAGGCCAGCACGGCCAGTCCAAGAAGATCAAGAAGGTGGTCGGCTACGGCCTGCAGCTTCGTGAGAAGCAGAAGGCCAAGCGCATCTACTTCACGCTGGAGACGCAGTTCCGCGCCTACTACGAGAAGGCCGCCAACAAGACCGGCGTCACCGGCGAACTGCTGCTGCAGCAGCTGGAGACGCGGCTGGACAACGTCTGCTACCGCCTGGGCTTTGCGATGAGCCGCCGTCAGGCACGGCAGGTCGTCCGCCACGGGCACGTGCAGGTGAACGGCCGCAAGGTCAACATTCCCAGCTTCCAGTGCAAGGTCGGCGATGAGATCGCAATCCGCGAAGGCTCCAAGCAGCTCGTGATGCTGGAAGCCGCCAAGGACTTCGCCTCCGGCCAGAGCCGCGTCGGCTGGATCGAAGTGGCCGCAGACAATCTTTCCGGCAAGATCATTGCCCTGCCCACTCGGCAGGACGTGAACCTGCCCGTGAATGAGCAGTTGATCGTCGAACTTTATTCGAAGTAAGAGTTGAAGTTCGGGGCGCAGCGGAGGAGAAGCAGATCCTTCGCTGCACTCAGGATGACAAACAGAAGAACAAGAGCAACACCAACCGCACCACCATCAGCACCGCAGAATGCCTCGCGGGTGCGATGAAGAAAGGAACACCCATGCTTTGGAGAGGTTTTCAAAAGCCCAAGCGTCTCGCCGTCGATCAGGAGACACTCACCAACAACTTCGGCAAGTTTTCCGCGCAGCCGTTTGAGCGCGGCTTCGGCACCACCATCGGCAACGCGCTGCGGCGCACGCTGCTCTCGTCCATTGAAGGCGCGGCGGTCACCGCGGTACGCATCGAGGGCGTGCTGCACGAGTTCCAGTCCATCACCGGCGTAGTGGAAGACGCGACCGACATCATCCTGAACCTGAAGCAGATTCCCTTCAAGCTCAACGGCGAGGGTCCCAAGGCGCTCTACCTGCGCGCGGATGCCGCCGGCGTGATCCTGTCGGGTTCGATTGAAGCGGACTCCGACGTCGAGATCCTCGATCCCAACGTCTACATCTGCACCATCAGCGAGGGCGGCCGCATCGACATGGAGATGCGCCTGAAGCGAGGGCGCGGTTACGTCTCCGCCGACAAGAACTTTGACGGCGACCTCGGCATCGGCTTTATCCCGGTGGACTCGGTCCACTCGCCGGTCCGCAAGGTGAACTACCTTGTCGAGGCGGCGCGTCTTGGTCAGATTACCGACTACGAGAAGCTCACGCTGGAGATCTGGACCAACGGTACGGTGCTACCCGCCGACGCGCTGGGCCTCTCCGCCAAGCTACTCAAGGACCACATGACCATCTTCATCAACTTCGAGGAAGAGCTCGAAGCCGGTGCCGACGGCCTGGGTGACGGTCCGCAGATCCGCAATGAGAACCTGAACCGCTCGGTCGAGGAGCTGGAGCTCTCCGTGCGCAGCTACAACTGCCTGAAGAACGCCAACATCGCGACCATCGGCGAGCTAATCCAGAAGACCGAAGCCGAGATGCTGAAGACCAAGAACTTCGGCCGCAAGAGCCTGAACGAGATCAAGGAGATCCTTGCGCAGATGGGCCTCTCGCTCGGCATGAAGATCGACGAGCAGGGCAACCCGGTCCCGGGTCCCACGTCGGTTCTTCCGGCCGCAACGCTGGCCGCCAGCTACGGCAACTTCGACGACGAAGACGAGGACGAGGACGAAGACCTCGAGCTCGCCAACGAGCCGGAGAGCTTCTAAAGGTCACTGCGACCTATAGACCTTGTCATCCTGAGCGCAGCGAAGGACCTGCTTCTTCGCTGCGCTCTCAACCCGCACCACCCGCAGTCCGGCTGACAGCTCAAGCTGAGCCGAAGGAGATCATCATGCGCCACCGTAATGGCGGATTCAAGCTGGGTCGCAACACCAGCCATCGCCGCGCCCTGCTTCGCAACCTCGTCACGTCCATCATCCTGAACGACCGCGTTCACACCACCATTACCAAGGCCAAGGCCTCGCGCCCCATCGTCGAGAAGATGATCACCCTCGGCAAGAACGGCAGCGTGCACGCCCGCCGCCAGGCGCTCGCCTACATGATGACTCCGGAGTCGGTCGACCGCCTCTTCGCCATCGTTGCGCCGCGGTATGAGACGCGCCCCGGCGGCTACTCGCGCATCGTCCGCACCGGCGTCCGCAAGGGCGACAGTTCGGAGATGGCGTACATTGAGCTGCTCGGCGCCGAGCAGGAGCTCAGCGAGAAAGCCAGCAAGCGCGAAGAAGTCCGCGCCAAGCGCCGCGAAGAGCTGCAGAAGCAGCTCGAAGAGGCCAACGCCGGCACCGAGGGCGACAAGCCCAAGGAGTAGTTCCCCTGCACAGCTTCCAGCAAAGGCGTGCCTTCGGGCGCGCCTTTTGCTTTGCCCGATTTGAAGTGTCATCTCGACCGAAGCGAAGCGGAGTGGAGAGAACTGCAGCTTCTTCGTGCGGATACATCTGCTACTCTACTGCGCTAAACTAGCCTTATCCTTTATGTCCATCGTTGAACTCCAGAACATCCGCAAGGTCTACGACACCAAAGTCGCAGTCGAAGGGCTCTCCCTGTCCATTCAGCCGGGGACGATGTTCGGCCTGCTCGGCCCCAACGGCTCGGGCAAGACCAGTTCCATCCGCATGATGATCGGTATGACCATGCCGGACTCCGGCTCAGTCAGCCTCTTCGGCCAACCGTTCGACCGCGCCGCGCTGCACCGCGTGGGCTATCTGCCCGAAGAGCGCGGCCTGTATAAGAAGATGAAGGTGCTCGACCAACTCATCTTCCTCGGCCGGCTGCATGGACTCAGCGAGGAGACTGCGCGCGCCCGCTCGCTGGCCTGGTGCGAGCGCATCGAGATTACCGAGGCCATCGACAAGAAGACCGAAGAGCTCTCCAAGGGCATGCAGCAGAAGATCCAGTTCATCGCTGCGCTGCTGCACGACCCCGAACTGGTCATTATGGACGAGCCGATGAGCGGTCTTGACCCGGTAAACGCCGCGCTGCTGCAGCAGACGCTGATCGACCTGCGCAAGGAGGGCAAGGCCATCCTCTTCTCCACGCACCGTATGGACCAGGTGGAGAAGATGTGCGATGAGATCGCGTTGATCTCGCGCGGCAAGCTGCTGCTCTCCGGCTCCATGCGCGAGGTCAAGGCTGGCTACCCGCGCAACCGCCTGCAGGTGGCCTTCAGCGGCGATGGTGGTTTCATCCGGCATCCCGCGGTTGCCGAGGTGACAGTCGAGGCGGGTGTCGCCGAGCTTACCTTGCGCGACGAGGGGGCCGCGCAGCAGATCCTCGCGGGCGCACTCGCGCACGGCACCGTGATCACTCGCTTTGAGGTCATCGAACCCACCATCGAAGAGATCTTTATCGAAAAGGTCCGTGCCAGCTTCGGCGACGTGGAAGCAGGAGGAATTGCCGATGCCTAACGCACTGCACAACATCTTGCTCATTGCCCGCCGCGAGTACACCGAGCGGATACGGACCAAGGGTTTCCTCATCGCTACAGTGCTCATCCCGACATTGATGGGCGGCGGCATCTTCGGAATGGCCGCTATCGCCTCGCACAGCGCCACGAAGTCGCACATAGCGGTCGTCGCCTCGCAGACGCAGCCGGCCGCCGACCTCAAGCACGAGCTCGAAAACGGGAAAGACACCAAGATGACCGTCGATATCGTCGCGCCCACGCCGCAGGTATTGTCCGCGCTCGACCGGCAGGTTCAGGACAAGCAGCTCGACGGATACCTTGTCATTCATCAGGACGCACAGCCTGCAACCTTCGACTTTACGCCGCGCTCCTCGGCGGACATCGCCACCAGTAGCGCCATCAAGGACGGACTGCACAGCGTTCTTTCCCATGAATATCTGGCGCAGCACGGCCTCTCCGCATCCGATATCGATACCTTCATGCAACCCGTGACGCTCAACATAGTGGGCAAGGGAGGCCACAAGGGCGACTCCACGGCCTCGTTCATCGTTGCGTACATTCTCTTCTTTCTCATGTACATGGTCGTACTGCTCTACGGCATGAACGTCGCGCGCTCCATTATTGAAGAAAAGACCTCGCGCGTCTTCGAAGTTCTGCTCGCAACGATCAAGCCCGACGAGCTGCTCGCCGGAAAGATCATTGGCGTCGGTTCCGTCGGCCTTACCCAGGTGGGCATATGGATGGCCGCAGCCGGCCTGTTTGCCGCGCGCGCCGGCTCCATGAGTGCGGTGACCATCAGCGTGACGCAGGCCATCTTCTTCATCGTGTACTTCGCGCTCGGCTTTGCTCTCTACTCCAGCGTCGCCGCCGCGCTGGGGGCCATGACAAACTCCGAGCAGGAGCTTCAGCAGTTGAACATGTTTCTCATGATCCCGCTGTTCTTCTGCATGTTGATGATCCCGGTGCTGATCGCCAATCCGAACTCCACGCTGTCGCGCATCGTCTCGCAGATACCCTTCTGTGCGCCGCTTCTGATGAACTTCCGCATCTCGCTCTCGATGCCGCAGCCCTGGGAGATAGCTCTCTCGATGGCGCTCATCGTTATTACGATCTATGCCGTGCTGTGGGTTTCTTCGCGCATCTACCGTGTCGGCATTCTGATGTACGGCAAGAAGCCCAACCTGCCGGAGATTCTGCGCTGGCTGAAGTACAGCTAGAGCGCGCCCGCCATCCTTCAACAAAGCGAGCTGCCATGCAGATTGATCTGGAACGCCACGAACCCGCGACTGAAGCTGTTCGCTCGCAGGTCTGCATTGTGGGCGCGGGCATCGCCGGGCTTACGCTGGCGCACCGCCTGAGCGGGCAGGGCATGGATGTGGTGCTGCTGGAGGCCGGCGGCCAGGCCATTGAGGCGGAGAGTCAGAGCGTCTTCGAGGGCGCACAACTCGCGGGCCAGCCGGGCCATCCGCACCTGGGCACCACGGAGGGCCGCTACCGCGTGCTGGGCGGGTCGTCGCTGCGCTGGGGCGGGCAGTTGCTGCCGCTCTCCAGAGAGCCCGACCCCGCCTGGCCCGTCGCCGCCGCGGAACTTGAGCCGTTTCATGCCGAGGCCGAGCGTCTGCTCGGCGTCGACGACCTGCCCTTTACGGCGGAGGAGTTCTTCCCCGCCATCCACAAGGACCTGCCGCCGCTGCTCGCGCAGCTTCCCCAGGTGACGGCGCTGATCTCCAAGTGGACGCCGTTCCGGCGACGCAACTTTGCCCAGACGCTGGGCCGCGATCTGCTCGCCAAGGGGAGGGCCCGCGTCTATCTCAACGCCCAGGTGGTGGAGCTTCTGCTGGCGGCCTCGCGCTCCCGGGTCATCGCCGCGCTGGTGCGTACCCGCGGCGGCGATGTGGTGCGGTTTGAGGCCGACCACTTCCTCCTCGCCGCCGGCACCGTGGAGACCGTACGTCTTCTGCTCGCCTCGCGCAGTGTCGCACCGGACGGTGTCGGCAACGGTTCCGGCCAGGTGGGCCACAACTTCCACGATCACCTCTCGCTGCCGGCCGCCACCATTACGGGAACGGCGCGCACCCGTATGCTGCGCGAGCTGCGCCCGTGGATTCGCGGCGCCACAGTACACTCCCTCAAGTTAGAGCCCTCGCCGCAATGGCGCGCCGAGTTCCGGGTCAATCCGGTGGTCGCGCAACTGACGCTGGAGGAGTTCGAAGGCTCCGGCCTCTCTGTGGTCCGCGATCTGCTCACTGCGCTGCAGCACGGCGATGTGAGCGCGGCACTGGCGAACCACGCTGCGCGCCTTCCCCCCGGCGCTCTGGATGCCCTCCGTCTGGTCTGGTCCGCGGCCTGGCAACGCCGCCGCTTCGTCTCGCCCAGCACCACCGTGAAGCTCCACCTGAATGGCGCGCAGGACACGCCCAGCCGCTCGCGCATTACTCTCGGCAAGCAGCTGGACGCCTTCGGCCTGCCACAGGCCGTCGTGGACTGGCGCATCACGCCGCACGAGCTGGAGTCGCTGAGCCTCTTTGCCCGGCATCTAGGCAAACATCTTCCCACCGAAGGGGTCCAGTGGCTGCCCGGCGTCTTCTCTCCGGATGCGCCGGTGCGCGGCCTGATGCTCTCGCGCATCCAGGACTCGCTGCATCCCATGGGCGGCGCCTGCATGGGACTCGACCCCCGCTCCAGTGTTGTGGACCGCAACCTGACAGTGCATGGCATCGACAACCTCTCCATCGCCAGCGCCGCGACGTTCCCCAGTGGCAGCTCTCCCATGCCTACCTTCCCACTGATGGCGCTCTCGCTGCGGCTCGCGGAGTACGTGACGGCGCGCCTGGCCTCACAGGGGCGCGCCTGAGTCCCACAGGCGGGTACGCAGAAGCTCCAATTCATCCGAGGAGAACCGCTTGCTGTCGATCGCGGCGACGTTCGCCCGCACGCTCTCCGGATGCAGCATCGAAGGCACAATCACGTCGGGCCTCGCGGTCTCCCGCAACGACGCGAAGACCACCTCCGCTAGCCGTTCGCGGGCATCGCCACGCAGCTTCTCACGCAACGCGGACGCCACGCCGGCGTCGTTCGCTATCGCCGCCAGAGTCTGCAGCGCGATGCTTCCGCGCGTGATCCCGCCGAAGGGATGATTGACCATGCGCAGCCGCTTCGGCTCTGCTTCCTGAGGCGGCAGGCGCGCCTCCAGCGGGTAACCCGGAAACTGCATCACGCTCAACAACTCCGGCCCCTGTGACAGAAAGATTGCGGCGTCCTGCGGCGCAGCGGAGACGCCCACGTGCCGCGCCTTTCCCTCCCGCACGATTGTCTCCAACTCTGCCATCAGGTCGTCCTGCGCCATCAGGCTGGCGGGCGCCTCATGCGCCAGCAGCACATCGACATAATCTGTGCGGAGCTGGCGCAGACTCTGCTCCAGCGAGCTTCGCAGCGTCTGTACGTCGAAGCGGGGCGGCGGAGCCGCAACCTGGCCGCGTACCCGGCCGCGCGCGGCAGGGAACACCTTCAACGCCGCGCGCACCAGCGGCCGCGCCCGGCTCTTCCAACGCGGCAGCGAGTGGGGCACGATGCCGAACTTGGTGACGACAATCGCCTGGTCTCGCCGCCCGCGCAGGAACTCGCCGAGCAGACCTTCGGCCTCGCCGTAGCCATAGCTGCGCGCGGTGTCGTAGAGGCGGATGCCCGCATCCCACGCAGCGTGCATAGCTCGCACCGAACCGCCCCGGCCCACCCTGCCCAGCACGCCGCCGCATCCGAATCCCAGCGCCGGCGTGGTCTTTCCATCCCAGTCGAAGGTTCGCATCTGCCCCATGCTACGCTGCGCCGCCCGTCCAGCTAAACTCATCTTCATGCCTTTGTTCTCCCGCAAACAGAAGCTGCTGCTCGCCATCGTGCCGCCGGTTGCCGCGCTGCTCATCCGCGCGCTGGGCGCGACCTGGCGCTACCGCGACGTGCAGGCGCCGGAGACGCCGCTGGGCCACACCATCGCTCCGCCGGTGATCTTCGCCTTCTGGCACTGCACCATGCTGGCCTGTGCGATTCGGTTTCGCAACCTGGGCATCGCGATCCTCATCTCGCAGTCGTTTGACGGCGAGCTGATCGCACGCATCGTGGAGCGGCTGGGGTTCGTCGCCGTGCGCGGCTCCAGCACGCGGGGCTCGTCCAGCGCGCTGCGCGGAATGCAGCAGGCCTATGCGGAAGGCCATCGCTGCGCCTTCACGGCGGATGGTCCGCGCGGCCCGGCGCGCATCGCCAAGCCCGGCCCGGTGCATCTGGCTGAACTCACCGGCGCAACCTGGCTGGGCGCGTACCACGCGGAGTCCGACCGCGCCTGGCACCTGAAGTCGTGGGACCGCTTCATCATCCCCAAACCGTTTGCGACCATTACCTTCGGCTGGCCCGCGCACACTCCACCGGACCTCGCGCTGCTGCAAGCCGCGCTCGATGAAGCTGTTGCGAAGGCCACCCTGTCGCCTAAACCCTGAACCCTGGCCCCTCGTTCTTATGCTGGTCTCCGACTTCCACTACGACCTACCTGAAGAGCTCATCGCGCAGCGGCCGCCCGCGATGCGCGGTGCCAGCCGCATGATGACGCTCGACCGCCGTAGTGGTGCGTTCGCCGAACGGCTCTTCGCGGACTTGCCCACGTTGCTCCAGCCTGGCGATCTGCTGGTTTTGAATGACTCGCGCGTGCTGCCCGCACGTCTCTTCGCTACGCGCGGAGGCCTGACTACTCAACAGGGCAGCCCCGCGCCGAGCGGCCGCGTCGAGGTGCTGCTCACCCAGCGCCTCGCCTCCGAACACAACGACTGGAGCGCGCTCGTGAAGCCCGCAAAGAAGGTCTCGCCCGGCGAGATGCTGCACTTCGGCGATCCTGCGCTCACCGCCAGCGTCCTCTCCGACGGCGAGTTCGGCGAGCGCACCCTGCGCTTTGCTCCGGTGCCGGACTTCCATGCTGTGCTGGAGCGTATCGGGCATCTGCCACTGCCGCCCTACATCCACCGCGATAAGTCCGAACCGAACACGCCCGAAGATCGCGAGCGTTATCAGACCGTCTTCGCCGATGCACCTGGCTCAGCCGCCGCGCCCACCGCCGGGCTGCACTTTACTCCGGAGATACTTGCCGCCCTCAATCAGCGGGGGATCGAGATCGCTCGTCTCACACTGCACGTCGGCCTGGGTACCTTCCAGCCGGTGCGGGTAGAGCGCACGGAAGAGATCCGTCTGCACGCCGAGCCCTACACGCTGCCCGCCGCAACTGCTGCCGCGCTGAACCGTGCGCTGCACGAGGCAAGGCGCATCGTCGCCGTCGGCACCACCGTGACGCGCACGCTGGAGCACATCGCCCGCGATGCCGGGAACGCGCCCATCGCCGCGCACTCCGGCACGACCAGCCTCTTCCTGTCGCCCAGCTTGAACGGCGACTTCCGGCTCGTCTCCGGTCTGCTCACCAACTTCCACTTGCCGCAGTCCACGCTGTTGATGCTGGTCAGCGCCTTCGCGGGCCGCGAGCACGTCCTTGCCGCCTACGCTCACGCGGTGGCCGCGCGCTATCGCTTCTTCAGCTACGGCGACTGTATGCTCATCCTCTGAGCGCTTTCCTTTGCGAAACTTTGCTCCCTTTGCGCACGTTGGGTGAGCGACTTTGTTTCTCTCACCTAGCCTCGTAACATCTCATCAGGTACCGCCATGTCGACCTCTGCCAAGCCGCCCATCTACCTGCTCGACTCGATGGCCTTCATCTTCCGCGCCTACCATGCGATGCAGCGCTCGCGACCGATGACCACGCGTACCGGCATCCCCACCGCAGCGACGTATGTCTTCGTCAACATGATCAACAAGCTCCGCAAGGACTTCGCGCCGGAGTACCTGGCCGCGGTCTATGACGTGGGCGCGCCGCTGCTGCGCCATGAGGCCGCGGCGCAGATGAAGGACGTGCAGAAGTTCAACATCAAGACGCAGCAGTTCGAGACCATCGAGTACGCCGGCTACAAGGCCAACCGCGCCGAGACTCCGCCCGACCTGATCCAGCAGCAGCCTTACATCCGCCGCGCGCTGGAGGCGTTTCGCATCCCCATCATCTACGCCGAGGGCTACGAGGCCGACGACGTCATCGGCACGCTGAGCTGCCACTTCAGCGCGCTCGGCCACCACGTGTATGTCGTCTCATCGGACAAGGACATGATGCAGCTCGTCAACGAGCACGTCAGCATCCTGAACCCGACCAAGGACAACCTCATCCTCGATCGCGCCGGCGTGGAAGCGGTGCTGGGCGTGCCGCCGCAGCGGGTGATTGACGTGATGGCCCTGCGCGGCGACGCCATTGACAACATCCCCGGCGCGCCGGGCATCGGCGACAAGGGCTCGGTCGAGCTGATCCAGACCTTCGGCTCGGTCGAAGCCGCGCTCGACCGCGCCGACGAGGTGAAGAAGAAGACCTATCGCGAGTCGCTGCAGAACAACCGCGACAACATTCTGCTCTCCAAGGAGCTCGTCACCATCCACACCAGCGTGCCGATGGAGTTCTCGCTGGATGCGATGCGCACCCAGCCGGTGGACAACGCCGCATGCCGCGCGCTCTTCACCGAACTCGAGTTCACCTCCCTGCTGAAGGACCTTGCGCCGGACCTCGCTGCCGCGAGCACGGCCTACAACCTGAAGCCCAACGCCCAGGAACTCGCCGCCCTGCTCGCCGAAGCCCGCGCCGCGGGACATCTCGCGCTGGCCATCGCCGCCACTGCACAGGCCATCGCGGAAGAAGTGGTTGCTGAGCCATCTGCCGATGCTGAAACCGAGCCCGAACCTCCACCCGCCGAATCCATGTCGCTCTTCGGCACGCCTTCTGAGGAAGTCGTTTTGAAGGGGACGAGCTTCAGCCCGTCCGATAGCGCTGACAAGGATGACGGGGCTTCAGCCACGGAGGGAACTGCGTTACGCCTCGGCCTGTCGGTTGAGCCCTCACAAGCTCTTGAAGTCGATCTCACGAACCCCGATCTCATCGAAGCCCTCGCCGACGCGGCACTCCCCAAGCAGGTCCACGACCTGAAGGCCGTGCTGCGCG
>Ga0302320_10021690_pt1 | contig 12727 bp, 4 predicted proteins | sample Bog_T0_3_FD_202130 | JGI IMG/M metagenome (GOLD analysis project Ga0302320, IMG submission 202130) | Peat permafrost microbial communities from Stordalen Mire near Abisko, Sweden - Bog_T0_3 | ecosystem: Environmental > Terrestrial > Soil > Wetlands > Peat | place: Sweden: Abisko, Stordalen Mire...
CGGCGCAACTGAAAGGGGCGAAGGCTGTGATCTCATCGCTGTGGGAGGTTGACGACAGCAGCACGGGTGAGCTGATGGGCGATTTCTACAAGCGGTGGGTGGTGGGCGGAGGCAAGGTGACGAAGATGGAGGCGCTGCGCGAGGCTCAACTGGACCTGCTGCTGGGTAAGGTCAGGCCGCAGGCTGGCGTGAGCGCCATGGGGTTCGGCACGACCGGGGCCGAACACGACGAGGCAGCGGGTTACGCGCATCCGTATTACTGGGCGCCGTTTGTGCTGATGGGAAACTGGAGATAGAGGTTGAGCCAGTTTATCGGACGCAGGCTGGGCGAGAGTTGCCTTCAAGCTTCGAACTGACGAGCTACGAACGGGTCGGTGCACCCGCTATCGAATAGAGTGACCCCGGACAGAATCGGGCGGTCCAGACGGGTCGAGCGCCACGGCAATGGTGCTGGCAGCTCCCTGACAACAGGCTGCTGCCGGCTTGATTGAGCAGAGATCGACTTGAACCTCACAGCGTGGCAGTCGGCAACCGCAGTGGGCATTCCGGTGAACTTCACTGACTCCGCGGATCCGTGTTCCGATCCCGTCGCAATGCATTAAATACACAAGCATATATTTCATTGAATCCACCAAGTCACTAAATCAGATTTTGGCTTGAAATCGAGTTTCACCGCAGTCTGTCAGGCACACCATTCCACCTCATGGCCGCGCCGCCACCTCCCTGCGAACGTAAAAACTTCCAAGCCTTGGTCAAAAGGGCTCATACACGGGCATACGGGCCACGCTAAGGTTCTGACGAACAAGGAGCAAATCTCTTCCATATTCAATATGAATATGCATAGGACGAGAAGGCTCATCTATCGGAGGTTACGCGTGAGACAGGCTGCGGGTAATTTTCAATTTGTATCTTCAAGGAGTTGCGTGATGCTCCTTGCAATTGTGGTTCTAATACCGGGATATTCGATCCAGGCCCAGGAATTCCGGGCTGTCATTACCGGGCAGGTGACTGACCCTTCAGGTGCCGTGATTAAGAATGTTACCGTGACGGTTGTCAACAATGCGTCCGGCACTTCCTATACGAACGAGACAACTGACAAAGGTGTGTACTACATTCCCTATGTACTTCCCGGAACCTACACGGTCACAGCCTTGGCGACTGGATTTAAGATCGCGGTTCAAGACAACGTCCTCCTGACGGCATCGCAGTCGTACGCTCAGAACTTCAAGCTGGATTTGGGACCGGTCAGCGAAACCGTGGAGGTGACTGGCGCTCCACCGGAGATTGAGACCGCCAGCGGTTCCGGCGGCACTGTCATTGACGAGCGAGAATTGGAGAGTGTACCGCTCAATGGCTCGCAGGTCTATATGTTGATCGGCACTACACCCGGAAGCCAATACACCACAACATCCTTTGGACCGGGGGTCGGGAATTCAGGAACCCGCGGTTGGGACGTTACGAATTCCTACACCCTGGGTGGAGGAATCGTCGGGATGAATCAGTTCACGCTCAATGGAACCAACATTACCCAACAGAGCAATGGGGCCGCTGGCTCCTGGAACGTAGCGCCCAACCTGGCTGCCGTTGAAGAAGTCAACGTGATGACCACGACCTACGACGCCCGTTACAGCCGAACCAGCGGCGGGACAGTCAACGTGGTGACAAAAGGCGGATCGAACGCGTTCCATGGCAGTCAGGACGAGGCTTACGAAGGCGCCTTGATGAACGCTGACACGTTTCAAAATAACCTCGCTGGACGACCTCGGAATGGAATGGTGCAGAACCAGTTTCACACAGCAGTTGGGGGCCCGATCCTGAGAAACAAGCTGTTTTTCTTCTTCGGCTTCGAAGGGTACAGGGAATCGCTCGCGGGAGTCATCAAGACGCATGTGCCGCCGGCTTATCTGCGGCCGGGGTACAACGGAAACGACGGTGTAGATTTTGGCCTGGTTGGGGCAATGGATCCCTCCGAGTTTCCGACAGGTCTCCCGATTTTTGAGCCCGGAACCGCTTACTGCCTCGACGGCGGTCCGGTAGACTCCTGCAATGACAATCATGTGGCAGAAGCGCCGTTTCCGGGCAACACTATTCCCGCTGCGCTGATCAACTCCACTGGGGCCGCGCTCCTCAAGTACGCCCCTCTGCCGAACATATCCAGTGCCCAGAATCTGGCAAGCGGCGACAACTACCTGGGTGCTACACCGGATCTTTACGGGTATAACCAGCCCTTGGCCCGCGTAGACTATAACCTGACCGACAAGACCAAACTCTACAGCTTCTTTGAGTGGCAGAAGGGCCATGAATTCCGCACCAACAACGGGCTCTCCGGAGTTGCCGCCAATGGCAACATAAATTGGATACGGGAAAACTGGGCAGCGACGCAGGACATAACCCACGTCTTTTCAGCGACCCTTCTCGGCGATTTCAAATTCTCGTTCACTCGCTACTGGACTGCCACGCCGGATGGGGATATAGCCGCTGCAGTGAATCCCAGCACAGTCGGACTCAACATGCCTCTTCCACCAACCACCTCGCAGGAGGACCTGCCGGAGATCACGGTTGGCGACAACTGGAATTCCGGGATCATCGGGGGCGGCACAGTTTTTGGAAACCAGCCCGGACAGGATGTGTGGAACAATATTGGCTTTGATACGGACGTCACGAAGACGTGGGGGTCGCACAATCTGCACCTCGGCGGCACGATCTATGAGTTTCAATACGCCGATCCTGGAGATTTCGGCTCCGCGAACGGAAATTTTGGCTTTGGCTCGGGATTTACCCAGTACAACCCTCACAACACCGGCTGCTATCCAGCTACACCGGGAGGCGGCAATTCCAACAATTGCACCAGCTCCAGTGTCGCGAACGGCTCCGGATTGGCTTCCCTTCTGCTCGGGTATCCCACGGGCGGAAGCATTGCCTGGAACAACACAATCTTCGAGGGCCAGCCAGTCTTCGGCATCTATGCTCAGGACGATTGGCGCGTGAACCACCGCCTGACGCTCAATATCGGAATTCGCTACGATGTGCAGCGCGGCTTGCGGGAGCGCCACAATCACCTCAATCGCGGACTCTGCCTTACCTGTGTAAGTCCCATCACGAATGATTCAACCTACCAGGCCAATATCGCCAATATCAGCAACAATACTGCCTGGGCTGCAGCGGGCATTACTGCCCCTTCGACGGTTTATGGCGGCATCCAATTTGCCGGAGACCCTGGCCAGTCGCGGGATGCCTATGACACAGATTGGGGAAATGTTGGTCCCCGCCTCGGGTTTGCCTTTGCCCTCGACCCCAAGACAGTGGTTCGCGGTGGTTTCGGCATGATGTATTCCTTCGGTCTGGAAAGTGGTTCGAGCGCTGGCCAAACCCAGTCGACAGGCTACATTGACAGCCTGGATGGAAACAACCCCACCAGCTATTTTCAAGGAGGGTCACCCTTCCCGGGCGGTCTCGACAAGCCTGAGGGCAACTCGCTGGGACTTTTGACGGCCGTTGGAAGTTGCTGCCCGCAACTCGATTTCCCTGACCGGAAGATTCCGAGGGAGAAGATGTTTTCAGTCGGTGTGCAGCATGAATTTCCAGGAAAGATAGTGTTGGACGCGAGATACGCGGCCAATTACTCCAGTAAACTGCGCACTTTTCTGTGGGTAAACGGCACAGCGACTCTGGCGGCGGAAAAGGCGGCGGTTTCCAATCCTGAGATCTGGGACCAGCAAGTGCCCAACCCCTATTACGGTGTAGCCTCTATGATTCCAGGAGGGTGCGGTCAAGGCACCACGGTGGAGGCCATCGATTTGATCCTGCCGCTCTCGCAGTTCTGCTCCGCTGGAGGCGCTTCTCTTGTCGGAGAATACAACGCGCCCCTCGGGCACAACTGGTATAACGGCCTGGAGGTCAAAGCCACTAGACGAGTTCAGGGCACAGGGGGCAAAGGCCTCACATTCCAGATCTCCTACACCCGGTCCAAAACAATCAATGGCGACGGCTATCAGAACGGATGGCCAAACCAGGATGCGAAACAGCAGCATTGGATCGCAGGCACGGATCGCCCGAATGTTTTGGGCATCACCGATGTGTGGGACCTCCCCGTCGGGAAGAATGCCTTGCTCTTCTCGAACCCTTCACGGCCCTTGGGATTGATCATCAATAACTGGACACTCAGTTCCGTGGTTGCAGCGCAGAGCGGAACTCCAGTAGGGCTCGATTCCGGGGAGTATTACTCCTGCTCTCACAGCTTTGCTCCCGATGGCGGAGCGTCCGTTGGAAAGGGACGCTGGTTCTATACGAACGAAAGCTGCTGGCAGAATATTCCTCAATGGGGAAATGCGGACCTCCCAGGTGTAACTGGTCAGATACGCACCCCGCAAATGGCGAATTTTGATTTTTCACTGCAAAAGACGACACCGATCAGAGAAGCTGTGAATTTCGTGCTCCGTTTGGACGCTTTCAACGCGTTCAACTCAGTGCTCTTCCCGGGGCCGAATACAAATCCCGGAGCCGGTCCCGCAATCTATACGCAGGGAAATGGGTGGAGCGGTTTCGGCACCGTGAACGAGGTTCAGCAGAACTTCCCGAGGGTGCTTCAGGTCTCGGGCAAAATCTCATTCTGACCAATTGAGTGCCACAGGCACTTGCTTCCGTGCCCTTGGGCGCAGGAGCCGGTGCCGTATGGCCCGAGCTTGTGCTTGAAGAAGGGGAGAGTGCTCCACAGGAGACAATCCATGGTAGGCCATTCCTCAGCGACCTGTTGCGCATCTGAAACATTTGCGAAGTCTTTAGCTTTGAGCGATCCGCCTGCCACATTGAAGGTCAAATCAGGGATGATGGAATTTCCACCTGGGCGCAAGGGGGAGAAATCATGTTGAAAGGGATAGCCAGACAAAGTGTGATTCTGGGGGGACTATGTGTCCTCGGTGTGGCAGCCTGCGGAAGCAGTGGCGGCAGTGGATCCTCCGCACCTCCGGCACCCCCCAGTTACTCTCAAGAGGCAACGGACGGTGTCCAAACGCTGCAACAATGGTACTCACAGAGTTCGGGCCTCTATGCATCGCCATCGGGGTGGTGGAATGCCGCCAACGCAATTACCGTGCTTTCGAACTACTCCCGAGCCACCAGCAGCACCCAATATCTATCTGCAATTGCCAACACATTCAAGAATGCGAACAAGGCAAATGGCACCACGAACTTCACCAACACATATGACGATGACGAAGGCTGGTGGGCGCTTGCGTGGATTGACGCTTACGACCTAACTGGCACTCAGGCCTATCTAGCGATGGCCGAGACGATATTCGCGGACATCGCCACCGAATGGGACACGACCACATGCGGCGGAGGGGTATGGTGGCAAAAGCCGATCAATTACAAGAACGCCATCGCGAACGAACTCTTTCTCACCGTTGCTGCTTCACTGGCGAACAGAACCACCGGGAGCACATCGGCGGCCTACCTGGCGTGGGCGCAGAAAGAATGGACATGGTTCAAGGCTTCCGGCATGATCAACTCGCAAAACCTGATCAATGACGGGTTGACTTCGACAAACCCAAACGCCTGCGCAAACAATGGCGAAACGACATGGACCTATAACCAGGGGGTCATTCTGGGAGGGCTGGTGGAACTCTACAAAGCTGACCGGGACCCCGCGCTATTGCCGCAAGCGGCGGAAATTGCCAATGCGGCAATCGCCAACCTGACAGTGAATGGCATTCTGGTTGAGTCAACTATTTCCGGAAACGATGCGCCACAGTTCAAAGGCATTTTCGTCCGCAATCTAGTGCCTCTGTATAACGCCGTTCCCACTGCTCAGTACAAAGCATTTGTCGATGCGAATGCCAACAGCATCTGGGCAAACGAACAAGGGCCCGGCTATGAGTTCGGTGCTTCGTGGCAAGGTCCCTTTGACTCAGCCGACGCCACTCGTCAATCTTCTGCGCTGGATGTGCTGGTTGCGGCAACGGCGCTTCAATAACACAATGAGAGATTCTTCATTGCGGCACGTACATGAACCGGCGAATTCATCAATTCGTTACGCGTTTGGGGGAGTTGCATGCGAAAGCTCTGCACGACTTTGATTGCGGCCTCAATGCTTGTGCCTGTTTTGCCTGGTGCGGCATTCGCGCAAACCACTGACGCGCCGGACCTCAGCAGGCAACCGACCCTCTATGTTGTTGGATACGCGCATCTCGACACAGAATGGCGTTGGGAGTATCCGCAGGTCATCAACGAGTACATTCGCAAGACTATGGAGGATAACTTCAAACTGTTCGAAGAGTATCCGCACTACGTCTTCAATTTCAGCGGGTCTAACCGCTATCGCTTTATGAAGGAGTACTTTCCGGCCGATTTTGCGAAGGTGAAGAAGTATGTCGACGAAGGACGGTGGTTCCCCGCCGGTTCATCCGTGGAGGAGGGCGACGTGAACGCGCCCAGCGCGGAAGCCATCATCCGTCAGATTCTGTATGGAAATAATTGGTTTCGCCACGAGTTTGGCAAAGCCAGCGCCGAATACATGTTGCCGGACTGCTTCGGATTTCCTGCCTCCCTGCCAACAATCCTGGCTCACTCCGGCGTAAAAGGCTTCTCAACACAGAAATTGGTGTGGGGTTCTTCGGCCTCCGCGGGAGGGTGGCAATCGCTTGAAAAAACGCCGGAGGGAACCCCGTTCAATGTGGGCATCTGGGTTGGACCCGATGGAGAAAGCGTCCTTGCCGGACTCAATCCTGGCAGTTATAGCGGGGGCATCGAGACCGATCTCAGCAAACCGCTGCCTTCGGAACCGAGCAATCCGGTGTTTGCGGACATGGAGAAGAAGATCGGTGCGTTGCAGGGGAAACTGCAGCAGGTCCGTCAGAGCGGTCAGCCAGCCGATCAGAAGGACGCAGAGGAGTTCCAAAGCCTCCGCAGCGAACAGGCTGCTCTTATCAGAGAACAGCGTGATCGTGATCATCAACGATATCAAGGCGATTGGGCTGCTCGCGTCGTGCAGAACGGCGAAGCTAGCGGAGTGTTCACGGACTATCACTACTTCGGAACGGGCGATATTGGCGGGGCACCGAATGAAGAATCGGTGAAACGGCTTGAAGCCATTGTCACGCGGGGGAACGTCGGTCTTCCTCCGCCTGGAGGCTTCTTCGCGTCTGGCCGGCAGCATCCCGAGTGGGCCGCGGTAAAGGTGGGCGATGGCCCGGTTCATGTGATTTCCGCAACCGCCGACCAAATGTTCCTCAATATCACGCCCGCAGAGGCCGCTGGGCTCCCGCGCTACACCGGTGAACTGGAATTGACGAATCACTCCGCAGGCTCTCTGACATCACAGGCTTACCAGAAGCGTTGGATTCGGCATGAGGAACTGCTGGCTGATGCGGCGGAAAAGACGTCGATTGCCGCGGAATTGCTGGGTGCGCGTCCGTACCCGCTGCAGCGGCTGAACGATGCCTGGACACTTGCGATGGGCGCACATTTTCATGACCTTGCGGCTGGAACTGCAACGCCCAAGTCGTACGAGTTCGCATGGAACGACGACGTGATCGCAATGAATCAGTTCGCGGGTGTGCTGAACAACGCCATCGAGGGGGTCGCCGCGACGTTAAACACTGAGACAAAAGGGGTTCCGGTGGTTGTTTTCAACCCTCTCAACATCTCCCGCGAAGATGTTGTGGAAGCCAGCGTCGACTTCCCGGACGGCACGCCCAAGGCAGTGCGCGTGAGTGCTCCGGATGGAAAGGATGTTCCGGCTCAGATTTCGGGCGGCAAAGTGATATTTGTAGCCAGTGTGCCGTCGGTCGGTGATGCGGTCTATGATGTCCAACCCGCCGCTGAGATGGCTGTTTCTTCATCGTCTCTGAAAGTATCTAAGAATGGATTGGAGAACGAGTATTACCGCGTCAGCCTTAACCAGGATGGAGATGTTGCGAGCATCTTCGATAAGCAGAGCGATAGAGAATTGCTTTCCGCTCCCGCGCGTCTCGCCATCTCCTACGATAATCCCGCCCAATGGCCGGCCTGGAACATGGATTGGGATCAGGAGCAAGCTGCGCCGAAGGCATTCGTCGCCGGCCTGGCGCAGATTCGAGTCATTGAAGACGGCCCGGCCCGTGTGGCGATAGAGATTTCACGAGAAGCCGCAGGCTCGCGGTTCGTTCAAACCATCAGCCTATCGGCGGGCGACGCAGGAAAGCGCGTCGAGTTTGGAAACGTGGTTGACTGGAATACTCGGGAATCGAACCTAAAGGCGACCTTTCCGCTCACTGCCTCGAACGAAATGGCGACCTATAACTTGGACATTGGCACCATCGATCGGCCTACAGCAGAACCGAAGAAATTCGAAGTGCCTTCTCATCAATGGGTCGACCTCACTGACATGAGCGGGAAATTCGGCACGACAATCCTGACCGACTGCAAAAATGGATCGGACAAGCCGAACGACCACACCATTCGTCTTACACTGATCCGGACCCCAGGCACAACCGGAGGCTACCACGACGAAGCAACGCAGGATATCGGACATCACGAATTCGTTTACGGCATTGCTGGGCACACTGCCGGTTGGCGGGAAACGCAAACCGACTGGCAGGCGCAGCGATTGAACGCTCCGCTGATCGCCTTTGAAACATCGAAGCACGAAGGCGCTCAGGGCAGGATTTTCTCCTTGCTCAAAGTCGACAACCCTCGGATACGGATTCTAGCAGTCAAGAAGGCGGAACAAGGGGACGAAATCATCGTGCGGCTGGTCGAACTTGATGGCAAGCCTCAATCCAATGTGCGAATCTCCTTTGCTGCTGCGATCACCGCTGCACGCGAAGTGAACGGGCAGGAGCAGCCACTTGGAACAGCAACCGTGGCTGGCGGAGCACTAGTGACGTCGTTTGGCGCCTATCAGCCGCGCACCTTCGCGCTCCGGTTGACCGCACCTGCCGCCAACGCCGCAGGCGTGCGCTCTATCCCGGTGGCACTGTCCTATAGCCTCGCGACAGCCAGCAACGACGGAGATAGCTCGACGGACGGTTTCGACGGCAAGGGCGATGCGTTTCCGGCGGAGATGCTGCCCACACAAATCCTTTTCAACGATGTCCGGTTCCAGTTGGCTTCGTCCGGGACCGGCGCCCCCAACGCAGTTGTCGCGAAGGGGCAGACGATCGGCCTTCCATCGGGCCATTACAATCGCGTCTACATGCTGGCGGCATCGGCCGATGGCGACCAGAGGGCGACGTTTGAAGTCGGCGGCAAGAAAGTCGACCTGACTATTCAAGACTGGGGTGGATTCATCGGCCAGTGGGATGACCGGGAGTGGAGTGCGTTAGACACCTCGCATGACAACTATGGCGAGATGACGGGGCTGAAGCCCGGCTATATCAAGCGAGCGGACCTGGCATGGTATTGCAGCCATCACCACAACGCATCGGGGCAGAACGTGGCCTATGCCTATTCGTATCTGTTTGGATATGAGATCGACCTTCCGCCCGCTACGAAGACCATCAGGTTGCCAAACAACGACAGGATTCGCATTTTGGCAATCTCTGTGGCCGATAAGAATCCGGAAGTCAAGCCGGTCCAGCCGCTCTATGATGTGCTTCCTTCGCCGAATGCCGGGCTCAGTGACTTTGCGCTTTCTGCGTCGACGGGTGGCATATCGGTTCCGCAGGGAAGAACAGCCACCACCAAAATCATCGTCATGCCAAGGGGTCGTTTCAATGGCAAGGTCAATCTCGCCGCTTTGGGGCTTCCGGCAGGGGTGACCGCCGCATTCAGCCCTGCAAATGCCACCGGAACAGGCACCTTGACGCTTAGCGCAAACATGTCAACGCCTCCGGCAAACACCGCTGTCACCATTTCCGGTGTTTCGGGAAGCTTATCGCACACGTTCGCAATTGGCGTGACGGTTACGCCGATCCTGGCCGGTACCGTGGCGGTCGATCTTTCTTCTGCTTATAACGTCACGGGCATTTATAGCGACGGCTCGACTTTTGCGCCCTCTGCCGGTCTCGATCACGGTGGCTCCGCCCTTTCCGAGCAACTGCTTGGTACTGAGCAGATAGGTGACGGCGTCGTCTTTCACCTCGGACCTGGCAATGCGCCTGATGCGGTCACAGGCAAAACAGTGGTACTTCCGGCTGGCAGATTTGCCAGTCTCAAGTTCCTCGCGGTAGCCGTCGACGGCAATCAGGAACTGCAGACGTTCACCGTCAACTACTCCGACGGCACATCCTCTTCGTTAACGCAGAGCCTCTCCGACTGGGCCGCGCCTGGCAATCTCGGTGGCGAGTCAGTGGCCGCTGAAATGCCTTATCGCCTCACGGCAGAGGGCTCAAAGGATGCGAACGCATTCTTCGCCCACGCCTATTCCTTCGCTCTCGACAGCAACAAGACTGCGAGCAGCGTGAGCCTGCCGAGTAATGCGAATGTTCTGGTGCTCGCCGCGACCCTCGTGCCAGCGGTGAAGTGAGCGTTCTCGTTGCGCTCCGTGAAAGAGTTGAGATCGGCGCATGACTGCGATTCGATTTTTTCTTTTACCGGGTCACGGCTATGGGGTTTGGGTCGCTCGATAAGGTTAATTCGCCGCCTTGAATCAACCTCGGCAGCTTCTTTTGTAGCGGTTGCTCTCCGAGGAGTGCGGTCTCTTTTTGCCCTCCGTTTCCGGCTTTGGATGGGAGAAGTTCTTATGATCACTGCGCGTCCTTCGGCCCAATGCCTGGCCATCATTCTGCTGCTTGGAAGCTCCCTTGTTCCGTGGCTGTCGGCTCAACGCGTGCTCACTCCCGGCAAGCGGCCTGTCGACTACGCCAACGGACTGGTTGGCACCGCGCCGCTCGACGATCAGAAGTTAATAGGCAACGCACCGCCGCCGGGCGAACAGCTCTATTCAGGCTTTACCTCGCCAGGAGCGGTGCTGCCTCACAGTTCAACAGAATTGGCGCCCATCAATGCGAATCTGGACTTGAACTATCCGGCTGGAGTCAGAGCACCCTACTTTTATCCGAACCGGACGATAATAGGCTTTTCAAGCGGATCCGAAGACGGCCCGGCTGTCATGCCGGTGGTTGGCGACTGGACGGTTCCCCCGGAAAGGAGCGGCTCTGTCTATGACAAGGTTCGGGAGAAGTCATCGCCTGGATACTACAGCGTATATCTCGATGACTTCCGAATCAAAGTCGAAATGACCGCGACCACTTGGACAGGTATTTACCGCTTCACGTTTCCTCAGGCAGAAAATGCGCACCTTCTGCTGGACCTTGGCCGTTCTGGAGGAGGCATCGAAATCGTGAACGACCATACCGTGCGCGGAAAGTCCCGTGGCGGAACCTTCTTTGTAGCGGAATTCTCGCGACCGTTTGCGGCGTTCGGCACATTCAAGGAAACTCCACCCGCACAGCCGGAAAGAGACCAGTCACTGCTCGGAGACAACGATGTAGAGCCGGAAATCCGCACCATCTCTGGAAACTTCGCCGGAGCCTATCTGCGATATGGCACCGCAGAGGCCGAACAGGTGCTGGTTAAGATTGCATCCGGACTCACCTATCGGATGGCCGAAGACAGAATCCAAGCCGAAGATCCGGGCTGGGACTTCGATCGCGTGCGAAACCAGGCCGAGCAAATATGGTCGAGAACTCTCAACCAGATTGAAGTGGAGGGCGGCACGGAGAAGGAGAAGATGCTGTTCTACTCCTGCCTCTATCACTTCTTTGCGAGCCCGCGCCTGGTTGCGGCCAAAGGGGAACAGTTTACCGGTCTGGACGGTAAGGTCCGAACCGCCGCCTACGACCGCTACGGTCCCGTACCTTTCTGGAATACAGGACGCAATCAGATTGAACTGCTTACGATCGTTGAGCCTGCCGTGAAGCTTGACATCCTTCTTTCGCAACTCGACATGGCTCGCGAATCCGGCTACATGAGCACGTCCTTCCACGGAGACAATGCCGTTTTCATGTATCTGGGAGACTGGGAGCGCGGTCTGAGCTTCGATTGGTCCACGGCCTACGATTCCCTTCGCAAGAATGCGATGGATGCAAAAGGGCCCAGAGCTTACCTTGCGGAATACATGCGCAACGGTTGGATCTCGGATGTCATTCCCGAAGGCAATCCCAGCCCCCCCTACGCCGGGGGCAAGGCCGGTGTCGCGACCACCCTCGAATACAGTTGGGACGACTACGCGCTTGCTCTCTATGCCAGAAAGCTCGGCAAGGAAGACGATTACCAGATGTTTTTGAAGCGGGCGCACAACTATCAAAATCTGTTTGATCCCGCCGCGGGTTTCATGCGCGGCAAAACCGAGGATGGCAGGTGGATTTCTCCCTTCGATCCGCGTGAGCCCTATTACAACTTCATGATGAAAGAGGCTTCGGCTGGTCGACACAATGGCTTGTTCCTCACGATGTTCAGGGACTGATTGACCTGCTCGGGGGACGCGAAAGATTCTCGGCCAAACTGGACGAGTTCTTCAATACGCCCTACAGCGCGAAGGGAATCTGCAGGGACTGCACCGGCGTGATTGGGCAATATGTGCAGGGCAATCAGCCCGACCAGCAGGCCACCTATTACTACGACTGGAGCGGTCAGCCCTGGAAGACTCAGGAATTAACGCGACGAATTCTGCGCCTAATGTAGTCGATCCTGAAAAAGTGATTCTCAGGCAGATTGAAGGTGAGTATTGCGGGTCTGGGGGCCTTGCAAGGTGAGCAGCCCGTTCCATACGCTCATCAGGCAGAACAGAAAAATGCGCCAAAAAGCT
>Ga0302320_10021691_pt1 | contig 12727 bp, 14 predicted proteins | sample Bog_T0_3_FD_202130 | JGI IMG/M metagenome (GOLD analysis project Ga0302320, IMG submission 202130) | Peat permafrost microbial communities from Stordalen Mire near Abisko, Sweden - Bog_T0_3 | ecosystem: Environmental > Terrestrial > Soil > Wetlands > Peat | place: Sweden: Abisko, Stordalen Mire...
AAACCAACCACGCTCGTTGCTTACAAACTTGGGCCCGACATTTTGAAAGACGTGGGACGAAAACGTCCTTTGTAATCGCTTGCTGGAAATCAAGGAGAAGATACCGTGATCACGTCCGGATGTCAACATATTAGAACGCTACCATACTACAGAGCCTCCAGCAGCAGATTAGCTGTGCTGCGTCTCCCATCTCCCGTCTCCGACTTGCAATCGGCTAGCAAATTAAGTTTCCCCAGGGTTTCCCCAGGCAAACTGCACGATGCGAGTGGGACCAGTGAAGAGACGCCACTCACATCGCACACATGAAGGACCGGACTTGAGGCAATTGAGCTAGGGAAGTCTGTCATCATTCTGAAAGCGCGGCAAGACTTAATCGTTCAACTTACGTTGAAATTGTTTGTAGAGTCCCAAGATGAATTACCTGCGTAGCTAGAAAGCGTTTCAGCAGTTAGTCATCGGGGTCTACGCTTGTTTCCAGCTCTTACGGCGCACTTCCGAGGCGTAACCTTGACCTGTTGCAAGTGACCGCAGCCAAGCCTCTCGGGCGCGTTAACTATGATTGCTGATACGGCCCAAAGCGCACGGATTGAGCCCGCCAGTTCACTCAATGCCTGCAGGTGCAATCAGGTAACGCCTGCAGACAAGGAGTGCATTCGGATCAGTGCTTTGAGTCGACCAGATAGTACGACGTCACGAGAAAAACACTAACTACTTTGTTTGTATTGCTTCATGCCTTTGGAGCATTGTGCTTCACGCTTTCTTACATGGGATGCGGCATCAGCTAACCGGCATTACATTGGCCAAATCTGGCACGCCAATCCTGAGGGGAAAGCGGGGCTGCAAATCGGTGGGATCGGGAGACTGGGATTCGTAAGTTGGGTAGGGCGACGCCATGGAACGCTACTCCGTCGCGGACGGGTTTGAGAACCGGGTCTCCGGCGACCTGCACTGAAGGTCGCCGGGGTCAGTCATAGGAATCGTACGAGTGCGTACTTTATGAAATCGGAGACGCGGCTTGTACGTTGCAATCCAGGTTACTTGGCCTGCTTCAGCAACGATACTGCGGCGCGCAGAGCGAGCAGGTAGCTGTCCACCCCAAAGCCGACGACCGAACCCCGCGCGATCGGAGCAATCACTGACAAATGGCGAAACTCTTCCCGGGCATGCACATTTGACATGTGGACCTCGACAATCGGCACCTTTAAGATAGCCAGGGCGTCGCGCAATCCATAGCTATAGTGTGTCCAGGCACCGGCATTGATCAACACCGCGTCAACCTTATCGTTGTGGGCCTGATGGATCTTATCGCAAATCGCGCCTTCGTCATTGGTCTGATAGTTTTCCACCTCGACGCCGAGTTCTTTACCGAGAGCCTCGGTAGCGGCATAGATGTCCTGCAGCGTAGCCGTGCCATACTGAGCCGGATCCCGCTTGCCGAACATGTTCAGGTTGATACCATTCAGGCATAGAATTTTCGTCATATCGTCCTCCAAATGTTAAGAATTAGCAGGCAGGTTCATGTGCCTGCACATTTCATCCAACAATAAATCGGCGTTAGATCAACGGTATCGTGATTTTCTCTATCGTTGGCGTCGTCATGGGGCGAACCCCTCGCCACCATTCAAAGGCCTCGGCTGCCTGTTCCACCAGCATACCCACCCCATCGGCTAGCCGGTCAACACCGCCCAGTTTTGCCATTCGCAAAAAGGGCGTAAGACCCTTACCGTAGACAAGATCATAAGCAAGCACAGTCCCGGCAAAGACCGGCTCGGTGATCGGTAGAAGCTGGCCACTCCAACTGGCTGATGTCGCGTTGATGACGATGTCGAAACTTCCGGGGCGCAGATCCGCAAAGCCGCACGAGACAACTTTCCCGAAGGGCGAAAACATCTCGCGCAGCGCATGAGCTTTGCTAACGGTGCGGTTGACGATGGTCAGCAAGGCTGGTTCCGCCTCAAGGATTGGAAGGGCTGTTCCCCGGGCGGCGCCGCCTGCACCCAGCAGCAAGACGCGCTGCCCTCGGAGTGGAACCGACAGATTGTACTGAATGTCCCTGACCAGTCCAACGCCGTCGAAATTCTCGGCGACGATCTTGTCATCCTCGAATTTCAGCGCATTCGACGCCCCAGCTAATTCAGCGTGCTGCCTAAGCTCCGTTGCCAGGGCGAAGGCCTCCAGCTTAAATGGCGCCGTGATATTAATGCCTTTGCCGCCACGCGCTCGAAAGGCATCGACATCAGCCGCGAAGCCGTCCAGCGGGGATTCGATGGCAATGTATTGCAGATCCTGCCCAGTCTGTTCCGCGAAACCGGAGTGTATGAGAGGAGACTTCGAGTGGCCTAGCGGATTTCCAAAAACGGCATACAGGTCTGTCACGGTGCAGTTTCCTATGTCACGTCGAATTGTCCTCAACTTTGGCCCAATAGGCTTACAACATCTTCGGCGAAGAAAAGGCCCTCATCGACCATTCTCTCGATTTCCGCGGACGAGCCGCCGAGGTCCGCAGCGATGTCACGCTAGTATTAATCGCTCAAGTTGAGTTCTGCCTCTCATTATAAGTGCGAACCGCAAAAACTCAGAAACTACCTGGGCGGCGTGGGATCATCAGGCGATGCTCGCCATGCTGAACAACCTCGTCCTTTTGGTTGATCAACTCGGTTTGCAAAACGACGATGCCCCAACCGGGTCTCTTGACCGTCCTCATGCTTTCCACATGGAATTTCACATGCAACGTGTCGCCAATCTTGATGGGCAACAAGAAGTCCCAAGTCCATCCAAGGGACATGCCCGGCGGAAACTGCAGATCCGCCTGCGTCTTTAACCCGTCTGCAAGCGAAAGCCCGAGCAGGCCATGGGCGACGCGGGTTCCAAATGGCGTGGTTTTGGCATACTCCTCGTCCGTGTGAATCGGCGTATGATCACCGGTCAAGTCGGCATAGGTCATGATGTGGTCTGAGGTGACGGTAAAGGTCGGGCTCACGCCCACGTCCCCCACTTTTACGTCATCGTAATAGCGTTCAACGATTTTGTTCGACATAATTTTTTCCTCGCGAAAGACCAGGCTACGCCCTGGGGTTGATGGCCAGCGCCTGGGTGACAGCGGGGCTGCTTGCTTGCATCACCTCGATGCAAAGGCCGTCTGGCAGCGCAAGCCAGTTGCGCCCCTGTGGGAGGTGCGTCACGCCCCAGTTTTCCGCCTCTTTGAGCGCCGCCTCCAAGTCCTCGGTCATTACTCCAAGATGGAAGATCCGTCCCTCTGGCCCTTCGAACCCCGGGTCGGATGTCAATTGGATTCCGCCGATCGTCCAAACCTGTTCGGGAGAGTCGGCGTCTCCTTGCACTTGGCGAAGCGTCATACCCAGAACCTCCCGGAAGAAGCGGATATGCCAGTGAATGTCTTTCACGCGGATAGCTACGTGCTCGAGATAGGATTTCTTGTCATATGCCATGGCTTTACCTTGACGTGGATGAAACAGGGGTTGGAGCGGCAAACGTCGCCGGGGGAAAATTCGCCATCTGGTACTCGATGCCTTTGATGCAAGCGACCAGGGTTTCATTAACCGGGGTCGGAACGCCGCAGGCTTTGCCGGCGCGCACTACGGAGCCATTGATGAAGTCGATTTCGGTTGTCCGTCCGCGTTCCAGACTTTGCAGCATCGAAGGCTTGAACTCGAACGGCAATCCAGCAGATGCCATGACCCAGGCATCCCGTGGCTCTTTGATCGACAAAACCACGCCCTGAGCTTTCGCCACCGCCATTGCTTCGGACACTGCGGCAATCGCCGTGGCCTCGGCTTCAGGCACTTGGTAAAGACCGCCATAGGGCAGGCGGGTAATGCCGCTGAGCGCCCCGGTCGCCACATTGATCAAGAGCTTGTCCCAAATGGTCCCGACGATATTGCGGCTGATGATCGTGTTGACTCCGGCCCGCTTGAATTCCTCGGCAACTTTTGTCACCCGTGGGCTGATCGAGCCATCGAGTTCGCCAATATAGGTAAGCTTTCCCGCGACGCCCGCGATGACATGACCGGGTGCCAGTAAGACACCGCCGACGTAGGTCTTGCCGGCCAGGAGATGTTCCTTGCCGACCACTTTAGCCAGGATGTCCTCATGGCCAAGGCCGTTTTGAACTGACATCACCATCGTCTCGGGGCCGACGATTGATCGTGCCGCCTCGATTGCGACCTGGGTGAAGTTGGACTTAACCGTGACCACCACCAGATCGACTACGCCAACCTCGGAGTAATCGGTTGCCGCTCGTACTTTGACCGGATGATCGACGCCGTCTTCGCGCATGATCAGGCCATCGCGATTGATGGCCTCGACATGCGCTTTGTTCCGATTGACAAGGAACACCTCCGATCCGCCTCTGGCAAGAGTGCCGCCTATTGCAGAACCCAAAGCGCCCGCACCGACAAAACAGATTTTCACGTTCTTTCCTCCATATTTCCTAGCGTTGCTTCTACCTTAAACCACGGCACGATTGGCCGCACCGGAAACGCCGATCACACCCTCGCATCTGAGCTTTTCGATCTCTTCTTCCGTCAAACCGAGACGCTGCATCCATGACCGCGTATCGGCGCCGAGCGCAGGAGGAGCAGATAGAGTGGAGAATTCTTCGGCCAAGCGAAACCCAGGGCGCGTTACGCGAAGCTTCTCGCCCTTTACGTTGGTGGCCGGCAAATACTCGACAAAGCCTCGCTCCTGCACCTGCGCATGGTCCAGTACCTCCGGGACGGTCAAAACCCGTCCTGCAGGTACGCCATTTTCGTTGAACAGCGCTTCCCATTCGGCAGCGGTACGCCCGACCATGCGCTTCTCGATAAGGTCGCGCAAGGCCTTCCGGTTCGCCTTTCTGACCTCTCGCCCTGCAAACCTCGCGTCGGTCTTGAGCTCAGGCGCTCCAATCAAGTCGCACAATGACTCGTACTGCTTTTGTTCATTGGCTGCGATGTTCAGCAATCCGCTGCCGGTACGGAAAGTGCCGGAGGGAGCTGCCGTGAAGTTCTCATTGGCCATGGGTTTGGGAATAGCGCCGGCGTTGAGGTAGTTGGAAATAACCCAACCCATGGTCGACAGGGTGGCCTCGAGCATGGAAACATCGATGTAACGCCCTTTGCCTGTCGTGCGCTGCTCAACCATGGCGGCACAGACGGAGAATGCAGCCGTGAGCCCACCCAGGGTGTCGCAGATAGGAAAGCCCGCGCGCAAAGGCGCTGAGTTTTCGTCCCCCGTGATACTCATCAGTCCCGCGAGACCCTGGATGATCTGGTCGTACGCCGGCCGGTCCGCCCACGGACCGGTTTGTCCGAAGCCGGAAAGGGAGCAGTAGATAATGCGCGGATTCCGTGCGGACAGGACCGGGTAGTCGAGACTCAAACGATGCATGACCTTGGGCCGGAAACTCTCCAGAACGACGTCTGCCTGCGCAACGAGATCGAGAAAGATTTCCTTTCCCCTGCGACTCTTGAGGTCAATGGCAACGGATTGCTTGCAGGCGTTCACGGCCACAAAAGACAGTCCCATTAACCGCTTCGCCATATCCGGGTCAGCCCCGAGGCGGCGAGCCAGATCGCCCCCTTTTGGATTCTCGACCTTGATAACTTCCGCACCCATGCGCGCAAGTTGATAACCGCAGAATGGCCCTGCCAGCACGTTGGTCAAATCGATTATGCGCACGCCTTCTAGCGGTAGCATTTATTTGTTCCTTTTCTCTCGCGATAACGGGTTCAGCAAGACCGCGCCAGGAATCGCCAATGTTTTCATTGCCTTTGGTTTTTTCTGGGAACGGCGATGCAATTCCGGATCGGCGGCCATCATCGATTCGCGCCGCATCTCCACGGCGACGGCCTCGACCAACCCCGGCGTTGATCCCTCCAGTGTTGGTCGCCCCGGCATGTGGTCTGGTTCAGTTGACGGTTACACAATTAATCCGTATGCACATGGTGTTCCTTTACTTTATGTTCCGGATCGTATATGTCCAGAATGTTCCAATGTCCACCAGTTGGCACCGGATTGTTAACCATGGTCACGTCAATTACAAATGGCTTGTTGGACTTGATCGCCTTTTCGAAGGCCGGCTTAAAATCTTGCGCCCTCTGAATTTTTATCGACTCTACGTCATAGCCTTTCGCAATCGCGGCATAGTCCGGCGAGTATGGGTTTCCGTCTCTCTCGAAGACGGTACCAAACGTCGTACCAAAATTTGCCTTTTCCAATCCGGCGATGGTCCCAAAGGCCCGGTTATTCATAATTACAAAGACGGTAGGGATATCTTCCGCCGAGGCGGTCGCCAACACAGCCGGATTCTGTCCGAATCCGCCATCTCCTATCAAGGAAACAACCACTTTGCCGGGTGCTGCAAGCTTTGCGCCGAGTGCAGCGGGAGACCCGAATCCCATGGTGGCCAGACCGCATGGAGTCAGGAAAGTGCCGGGCTCGTAAATTGGAAATTGCTGGCCGACTCCATTCTTGTTCCAGCCCACGTCGGTGGTAATGATGGCATCCCTGGGCAATACTGCTCGGACATCGGCCAGGATGCGTTGCGGGCTCATCGGGAACTCATCGCTCTCTTCCCATTTCTTATTGCTTGCTTTGAATTCCGCCTTGTAGGCCGCAATTTCCTGTTCCATCCGTTTGTTCTGTTTTCCTGCGGGATAGAGCGCCTTAGCCACCTTGGTCAGCACCGCCAGAGCCTGTTTCACGTCAGCAACCGCGCCGATTTCAACCGGGAAGTTTCTGCCAATCTCGCTCGGATCAATGTCGATGTGAATGAGCTTTGCTGGCGGGAAGCGGAAACTGTATTCCGGATACCAGGAACTGGAATCGGCTTCCTTGAAGCTGGTTGCAAGCCCCAATACGTAGTCCCCTTCCTGGCACTTTTGGTTGATGAACTTTGTACCCCAAAAGCCGGTCATGCCCAAGGTCAGCGGATGGTCGTCCGGCAGCGCGCCTTTGCCCATGAGCGTATGAGCGACGGGGATTCCCAAATGGTCGACGAACTCTCGTAGCTCCTTGGCCGCATCAGCCGATAGGACCCCGCCCCCGACATAAATAAGCGGATTCTTGGCTTCCACCAGCAACTTGACGATCTTGGCGGCCAGATCGTGATCGATCGATGGTTTCTGAATGTGTTTTGTGTTGTGCCGTTGTCTTTCGAACAAAGCAACGTCAATTTCCTTGGAGAAGATGTCCATCGGCACATCGACAAGAACCGGGCCCGGACGGCCGGATTCTGCCAGTGCGAATGCCTTCTCCATAATTTCGGGCATCAATTCGGGGCGATCAACTCGCCATGCGCGCTTCACAAAAGGCCGGTAAACTTCCCACTGGTCGCCATCGGCGTACAAATTTATTTCCTGGTGGGGATGTTTCCCAAAATAATAACTCGGCACATCGCCCGCGATGACCACCATCGGAATCGAGTCCAAGGCAGCGTTCGCTACTCCTGTCGCAGCATTGATCAGTCCAGGCCCAAGGTGGGTCAATACGACAGAAGCTTTCTTGGTAACCCGGGCATATCCGTCAGCAGCGTGTGCAGCGATTTGTTCGTGCCTGACGTTGATAAATCTTATCTTGTCGCTCTTTGACAAGGCCGCCAGGAAGGCGATGTTGGTGTGCCCGCAAAGGCCAAAGATGTGCTTCACTCCCCTGGCTTCGAGATATTTCACTAGCTGCTCAGAAACTAGCTCTTTCATTCCGATGCTCCTTCAATTCGAATTGACCGGCCCACCGTACGCCACTCTTGAAGCCGTATGAGCCGCAGTGCCAAATGTTCAGTCCGATTTTCGTTCCCGCGCCTGTTTTGTCTGCGGAGCAGTCTACCATTTCGTCGCCTGACTCTCGAATTTCGCAACATACACGCGGCCTTGCTCTGGATTTCCTCGCTTTGCAATTCAACGGGCAGTGGCGCCACCGGGATAGTCAGACCTACCGGTCACCCGCGTGTGCAGTCCTAGGACCGCGCCGGCTGGGCACGCTCGCCGCGTGCGCAGCACGAACGAGACCCTATCCCTCGTCCCAACCTGCGTGGGTCCGTTCAGAACCGCTACCTTCATTGTCGTGAGTAGCCAATAACGCTCCAAATGCGGCTGTAAAGTCGTTGACCAGGGACGGGGTAGACGGCAACGTGCCGGACCGCAGTCGAACCGCACAGCGGTCATTTGGGCCCATAAAGCTGAAATTGGTTCTTTTCGACGAAACTGGCTAAAGTCTGTCATCACTGAGGCAGCGCAGCAAGCTATAATCCTTCAACACGCATTGAAATTTTTCTTGGACTCTGACGCAAATGACTGATTTCCCGCCAATGAAAGCTGTTGTCGCGTTTGAGATTGTGGCGCGAAACGGTAGTTTCGGCAAAGCTGCCGAAGAACTCAACCTGACCATCTCTGCAGTGAGTCACCAGATTGCCACGCTGGAGGAATACGTCGGACGTAAGCTGTTTGTACGCTCTCCGCGAGGCGTCATTTTGACTGCGGCTGGCGAACGCTATCGGCAGAGCCTTTCGGGCGCACTAGCGATCATTGCAGACGCGACACAAACTGCCCGGACCGAAACTGGGACGGAGCTATTGAGAATCCATTCAGTTCCTAGTTTTGCCCGGCTTTGGTTGATGCCTCGGCTTCCGAGTTTTAGGGCCGCATACCCCGAAATGCAAATCAGACTTTCCGCATCTCCTGGATTCTCTGCCTTTCTGCGAGGAGAGATTGACGTTGAAATCAGGTACGGGACCGTGCGTTGGCCAGACCTTCACGTCGAGAGTGTATTCGTCGAGGAAATGATGCCTTTGATTAGCCCAAACCTACTGGCACGTTTGACTCTGCGCAACCCAGAAGATTTGTTGCTGCAAGACCTTATTCTCTCCGACGTGAATCTCGCGCAATGGCCACAGTGGTTTGCTGCCAACGGAATTGGTATCTGCCCCAGTCAATTTGCATTGCGGTTTGATCGTGCCGGCTTGGCCCTGGACGCAGCGGCGGAGGAATTGGGAATTGCGTTTGAAAGCGACAAACTGGCAGCCCAATTCCTCAAGGCTGGTACACTGGTGCCTGTTTTCACTGATGCAAAGAATATTCGAGTACACCAACATCACCTCGTTTATCCCCCGCAACACGCCAAACTGAGCAAAGTAGCCAAGTTCGCGTCCTGGCTCCGCGAAGAGGCAGCAAAGTAACGTACCGGCCTTTCATCCCAGCCAGCACATAGCCTGGCCAATATGTACAAGGTCTGAATCTCCCGCATCAAGAAGAAAGGCAGCGCAGAGCCGCTGCGCTACCTCAATTCATTCTACTTCCTAAGTATCGGAGCAGATCGAGCTCAACCATTACATCGAGCGTCTTCCACCAACGTTACTTAACGGCTTGGATCTTGGTGATAAGGTCATTTAATTCGGGATACTTTGCATAGACCGGCTGCACAGCTTTTTGGAATGACGCCTTCTCAGGCTTCAAGATCGTCGTTCCTTTAGCCACGAGCTCGTTCAGAGATTGCTGATCAAACTCCTTCCATCGTCTCCTCTGCTCGGGCACCGAGTCTTGCGCCGCCTGTGCAATGATCTTCTGGTCATCGGGCGTCAAGCCATCCCAAACCTTCTTGCTCATAAGCAGGACTTCAGGGACCATGGAATGTTCATCAATAGAGTAGAACTTGGCTACTTCATAGTGCTTCGAGGTCCAAAGGCTCGGAGCATTATTCTCGGCACCATCGATGATGCCCGTCTGTAGGCCACTGTAAACCTCGCCATAACCCATTGGCGTGGCCGAGGCACCCAAGGCATTGACCAAATCTACGAATATTTTGCTTTGCTGGACTCTGATCTTCAAGCCCTTCATATCCGCCGCAGTCTTGATCGGCTTTTTGGCATAAAAGCTGCGGGCACCGCTATCGTAGTAAGCCAGTCCGATCAGACCCTTCGACGACAAATCATTTAGCAGCTGTTTGCCGATCGGCCCCTGTAGCACGTTCCATAGATGGTCCGAGTCACGGAACAAATATGGCATTGAGAACACGCCCATCGAAGGAGCAAAGCTTCCCAGCGGTGCTCCATTGATGCGATTGAAGGCGATGGTGCCGGCCTGGGTCATTTCGATCGTTTCTTTTTCCCCGCCCAGTTGCGCCCCGCCGTATACCTGCATTTTTATGCGGCCGTTGGTACGCTCATCCAACAGTTTGGCCATATATTTCATACCCATGGTTGTCGGATAATCTTCGGGCTGGATGTCCGCAGCCTTAAGGATCATTGGGCCCGCAGCAGGTTTAGAACCAGAATTACAACCAACTGAGAGCACAACAAAGCTCGCCAGAACTCCCGCGACGATCCACTTACTAGTTCGCATAACTGAATCTCCTTTGCCTCTTTGTTTAAGGACTACAAGAACCTGTGCTTCGATGAATCCACCGGAGAGAATTCATCACCGGTCTGCGCCCGGTTTTATCGCATAAACATCTTGGGAAGCGTCATTGTTACTGCTGGAACATACGTGACCAGCAAGAGAATGAAGATGAGAACCGGAATAAACGTCAAGATTGCCTTGACCGTACTTTCTAGGGAGCATTTTGCAATCGCACAACCTACGAACAAAGCTGTCCCGACAGGAGGATGAATCAAGCCGATAGCCAGATTCAAGAGCAGCATAATGCCAAACTGAACGGGATCCATGCCAATACTTACAGCGATAGGTAGGAAAATCGGAGTCAAGATCAGGATGGAAGCCGCCATATCCATGAAAAAGCCGATTACCAGAATGAAAAAGTTGATAATGAGTAGCACATAGAAATGGTTTTGCGTTACGGAAGCAATGCCGGCGGCAACCGTTTGCGGAATGCGCTCGAAAGCCATGATCCAGCCAAAGGCCGACGAGGTTGCTATCAGGAAGAAAACCATTCCACAGGTCATTGCAACTTTCCTGAGGATTTCAGGCAATTGAGAAACCTTCAGTTCACGGTAAACCAGCAAGGTGAGACCGAGCGCATAGACACAAGCGGCGGCTCCGGATTCGGTAGCCGTAAAGACTCCAGAGACAATTCCACCAACAATGATTACTGCCGCCATCAAGCTCAGCACGCCGTTCCGTAAAATCTTGAAGCTCTCTCTTAATTTTCTGGATGGCTCCTTCTGATAGCCGCGCCGCAACGCCAGTATGTAGCTGACGGTCATCAGACCGAGACCGATCAAAAGTCCAGGAACGTATCCGGCCAGAAACAGCGCGCCAATCGAAACAGTCCCGCCGGCAGCAACCGCATAGATAATCGCGTTGTGGCTGGGAGGAAGAATGATGCCGGTAGTGGACGCACAGACCGTCACCGACACGGCAAAATCCTTTCCATAGCCCTTGCTCTCCATCATCGGAATCATTACCGGGCCGATGGACGCTACGTCGGCCACCGACGAACCCGTGGTCCCTCCGAAGAACATGCTGCCTACAATATTGACCATGGCGAGTCCGCCGCGCATGCGTCCTACGAGGACACTCGCAAAATCAACAATACGTTTGGCTATGCCGCCTTCGGACATGATGTGACCGGCCAATACAAAGAAAGGAATGGTCATCAAGGGAAAGGAACTAAGCGCTGCCACCATGCGCTGGCCAAGCGGCAACAGAGGAATTCCAGAGTATAAACACGTGATCAAGGACGCGATGCCTAAGCTAAAGGCAACCGGCACTCGTATCACTATTAGTGCAATGAAGCTACCTAGTAAAATCCACGCCCCGATGGTCATCTTATTCGGCTCCTGCCTTCTTAAAGAACAGCTTGTACAGCTGTTCGAGCGTGAAAATGATAATCAGGGCCGCACTGACTGGCAATGATAGGTAAACGTAACCAATAGGGAGGTCCATGGCCGCTGACTTTTGGGACGTCGTCAACAGAACCAACACAATTCCCTGCCACAACAAGACGCTTACGTACACAAGAACCATGAGGTAGGTGAGTATCTCCAGCGCGGCTTGCAATTTCTTGGGCATTTTATCGTAGAAGTAATGTAGCGAAATATGGATGCGTCGCCTCACCCCTGCGGCTATGGCTAACATGCCGAACCAAATCATGAGATAGACCGAAAGTTCCTCCGACCACGGAGGAGTGTAGTGGAGCACGTAACGCTCAAACACCTGATACGTCACCAAAGAAACCATGGCAACGGTAAGAACAATCATGACTGCTTCATTCGCTCTCGCCAAGTGCCCGATTACGCCGGAAAAGGGTGGCCCTTCATCTCGATCTGTTACGCTCATCTACATCCTCGCGTCGATTAATGCGATAGCAGTCACTATCATTGCTCCCTTGGAAGAGGAATTCTTTTCGAACGTCGACACGCCAAGCGGCGGTCAACCCCGAAACGGTTTTCGGCAACATCAAAGGTACGACGCAATGACGCAGTTCAGGAACGCAGACATCCTTTCGCGAACACTGCCCACAAATATGACAAGGTTAACGAGGTGAAGATATTACGATCACGCCGGGATGTCAACATTTTAGTGCGCTACCATACTAGAGTTTTTATTGAAATCCAAAACTGTTTATCACACAGGCTTGTCGCTAAAATCGCATGGAACCGCCGCTCGCTTCTCGCTGCTCTCCCGGGCCAGTTCCAGAACGCGAATCGTGTGCCAAGCCTGATTCGCCGTGACCGCCAGGGGTGCCTTTCCGAGCAGCACATCCCGGACATTCGCATAATAGCCACGGTAATCTCCGGGTAGCGTTTGAACCGGGGTGTGCGTGATGGTCCCGC
>Ga0302320_10021692_pt1 | contig 12727 bp, 11 predicted proteins | sample Bog_T0_3_FD_202130 | JGI IMG/M metagenome (GOLD analysis project Ga0302320, IMG submission 202130) | Peat permafrost microbial communities from Stordalen Mire near Abisko, Sweden - Bog_T0_3 | ecosystem: Environmental > Terrestrial > Soil > Wetlands > Peat | place: Sweden: Abisko, Stordalen Mire...
ATACCGGTAAGATCGTTTAAGAATGCCCTACAGGCTGTCTCCTCCATGACGAACCAACCGACCGCGTCGCCCAGAAAACCCCGAGAGATCACGTCCCGGACAATGTGGTGCCTCCAAGCGGGGTCGTCCCAGAGACCGTCTCGCCACCAGCGCGCCAGCAAGGCCGGCCAGATCGAAAAGGCGCTGCCGAGATACCATCGCCCGGCATACGGCATTCGAACGAAAGCCACCGGGCCGACGTCGGACGGGATGGGCCCCGTCCTCCCGATTCCATCGATCCAATCGACAACCTGGCTCAAACCCATCAGAGTGAAGTTCGACCGATGCGTCGCGAGAGCCATCGGTGTCGAAACCCCACCGCCGCTAGCAGCTTGCCCGGCCGGTGCTGGCGGGACCTTCTTGCGGGGCTTCGGAATCAGCGTCTCGGCCACACTCAGGAATGCGCCTGTCGTTCCGGGCTTTGAGCCGAAGGCAACGGAGTAACCATGGATGACGCGGCCAAAGGACGACCCCGTGTTGACATACGGCTTCACCTGCCGGGCATACTTTCGCTTCGCCTCGGCCGCGACCGTTTTTGCGGTCGCGTTGGCGGCGAACGAGCCGTGCGCTTCGGCCAACACGACGCCATGCCCTTCGACGTTGCCGCCACCATACAGAAAGTCCGCATGAGGATTGAGCGCACTGGACAGGCAGGCCGCATTCGCACGCCAGACATATCCCGAGGCATTCATGTAGAGATCCGTGATGCCGGCACCGCAACGCGCGGCAAACAACGTCCTTTCGGTGTCGGCCAGGTCGGCGAAGTCCTGCGTCAGCTCGAACGCTGAGTCATTCGAGACCAGGCATTCCAATTGAGCAATCGCGCTCTTTTGCAGACCCGCGAGCAGCCGCGGTTGGGCTTGTCGCGTCGTCGCCGTTCTGCCGACGGCCGCGGCCAGCGCGAGTGGTCCAAAGGTTAGGATGGACGCAGGCCCCGGCGCCTGGAAAAGGGCCGACACTGGGCTGGGAACATGCCGATGCTTTGTATGGGTGGTCAGTCCGATTGTCACATCGACATCCCACAGCCCAGTCTTCGAGATCACGGCGCTCATATGTCCCCCAAATGCCGCTGGCGCTATTTGCAACTCGCCTTCCGTTGGGCATCATCTATCGATTTCGTCACCAGCCCTCCTCCCGCCTATTGCTCGATCAGCTCGTCCGTGACAGCATCGACAATAAGCACCTCCGCCAGCTCCGAGAGCCAAGCTGACACGTCCTCGATCTGCACCGCATCGCGGTGAGCCCCATAATAGTCGCGAACCTTCGAAAACTGACTGCCGAAACGCTCTGAAAACATCTTCTGAAGTTTGTCATTTCGGCTGAGCACGCTGGAAAGCGCCCTGCCCCCGTGCAGAAATTTGAGCGCATGCTCGGTGCCCACCAAATACAGATACTTCCGCTTGGGTGTCAGATTCTCGGCCAGTAGAACATAGTCCTTGAAAATTGAGTTTTGCCGGATCGATTCCGCACCGCCGCGCCAGCGGATGAACTTGAACTCCGCCACTCGCAGGTTCGTCTCAAGGTCGAATTCCCGACCCGTATTGCCGGCGCCGAGCGAGACATACTCGACCGTTTCTCCTTGCTCTAGAATATGCGGCAAGCACAACAGGATGCCGAGCGCGTGGATCGTCACATTGATCTGGCCGGCCAAGCGCTTCATCTCCGCGGCCGCAGCTAGCACTTCCCGACCCGCGCCGGCCTGTTCGAGGAACGCGTCGCAATCGTCAGCCGATAGTCCGCGCACCTCCGCCTCGATACGCCCGAGCGTACGGGTCAAGTCCTGGCCGGTGAATTTTGACAGAAGATGGATGACCTTGGCCGGATCCGACTTCACGTGACGTCCCCCAAGACTACCTTCAACCGGTCGATCTGATTGTAGTTAATGACCCGAGCGTCGGATCCGATCACCGGAAAGCGGCTGATCACGTAATGCTCTACCCGATCGAGAGCCAGCTTCTCCTTGAGCAAATCTTCACGTTTGCGCTCCTTTTGAAGGGCGCGGCGATAGTAATTCGTCAGGGACCGGTTGTAGCGAACGAACAGGGCTCGGTCCGACTCTACTTTTGCCAGATCAATCCAGTTATTCTTACACTGGAAATTGTAGATCACGTCGCGATGGACCGCTACTACGTCGAATTCCTTGCGGTTGATGCGCTTCACATCCGTCACCCGAAATCCAATAGCGGACAGATCGCGCTTCACCATGTCCTCGAAGATAAAACCGGCATGAATCTGGAAGCGGCGGCGACTACCCAGGTGGATATTTTTGAAGGCATAGAGGAAGCGCGATAGCAGGTTGACGTTCGAAATAACGACATCGCCCGCGTCGATAAACGGCTCATAGGCGTTGCTGTTGGTGGCGTAATCTGAAGGTTCGTTCACCAGCAAGCGTTCAAGCTCTTCTGGGGCGAATACCGCCTGTGCCCGAAGCATCGTCTGGAATTTTGGCTTCTCGATCTCAACGAAATAGTCATCGCGGGCGTGGCGCGCAAACGCGATCATCAGCAGCGCCATCGTTGAAAAATCGGAATCGTTCAGACCGAAAGCCGAATAGGTCGCCCCGACCAACCTCACGGAATTTCGCAGTTCAGCCGCCGAGAAAATCTTTCTCGGATCGAGTTCCTCCAATGGAGGCAACACAATCTGGTCTCCGCGAAGTTCGGCCATGACCTGGATGGACGCCCGTTCCGGCTCGAGAAAATTCTCATCGAGCGTATCGAACCCATGGCTGGCCATCGCGCCGATCTCATCGATCTCCATGCTGAAGTCGTCGAGAATATCCAATTGCGCCAGCTTGAGGTGGAAACCGGTTATCGTAACGCAGCTATGCTCGACTTGGGGCAGAAGGACATTCAACGTGTCGAGCGGCACGAGCACGTCGGTTCCCTTACAGGCAAAGGGCATGGTGTAGAGCAACGAGACCATGTGCCGGCGGCGGGATTGGAAATAGTCGACGGCCGCACCCACTGTATCGAGCGTGATCCCAGGTCCGAAGGTTTGGCCATGGGTCTTGAAAGCGCTGGCAATGGCTGCCGTCTGTAGCATCGTCTGGAGGTAGCGCCCAACGACGCCAGCTTCAAACTGCGGGGACAATATTTCCCGAACAGCCCGAAAGATTGACTCGACATTGGACAAGAGCCGATCGTCGAGAGGAACTGAACAAAGCCGCGCCCTTACACGCAGATCATCGATGCCGAACCGCGGCAGATTGATGAATTCCTCGACGGCGCGGATCGTCCCGTGCCAAGAAGCCATAGCCTCCCTTGGTCGATATTGCGCGAGGACCGCTAGAAGGCCTCCGCTATGAGCAGCCAATTGCGCTTCGATCAGCGACCGGACGTCGTCACCGTAAATCCTCCGAGAGGCAGCAGACGACGGCGGCGATCTAGCGCCCATTACGGGACCACCGGTGCTGGAGGCTCGGTTGACCTTTGAAACCGGCGCTGTGTTCACCTGCCGCCCAACTCAAAATAGCGTGTCGTCGAATATCCACTTCATCCTCGCCCCTGCAATCATTTTTATCTTTCGGCATTTGTAGCGCAAATGCGCGCGGCAATCCCTCCGACTTTCAATGACTTAGCGAAAGCGAAAAGCTCCTTCTGCCGCCCGAGAGCCTGCGCGGGCGCGATATCTACGTCCTGACCTTCACATCGATACGATCATGGTGAAAACCCGGGATTTCGGTGATTTATCGCCTCCGGCCTTGAAAGTCGCAATTATTCCCATTAGTATTCTCATTAGTCTTTGCTAATGAGGAACGCACATGACCATGCTTTTGGCCGAAATCCCGGATCAGAGCGTCAAAGGCGTTCTCGACGCGTTGGCCCCTTTCATCGCACCGGAGAGCATCAAACTCTTTGACCCAGTCCCCTTGCCGCCCGTCCAGAACGACGACGAGCTCACACAGCTCGCGCAGTCCGTCGTCGCCGCCGTTCGTCCGAAGCCGACCCAACCGCTGCGCAAAGAGGCCTTGCGCAAGCTGTTGGGCGGGCATGACACGTTCAGCGACCAACGCGGTGAACCCGATCCAGCCTTACGGAACGCCATGGGTGCTATCTCGAAGGCGCTGAAATCAGTCTTCTTCCATGATCAAGCAGTGCATCGGCTCGCAGTCCCGAAGAAAACGCACTTTCCCGACGGCACATATCGCGGAACGGTCTATGTCGTGACGCCCCTTGGCGCACTCGTTCGCGACCTGTTGAAGGCCGAGAAGGCGATCTGAATGATCGATGCTTCGAGCGGCGCCGGAAATCCGCGCACTATCCTGACCGTCAACGAAGTCATCCGCGAGAGGATGATTGCGTGCAGTAACGAGGCTCTCGCACAATTCAAGAGCGCGATCTGACAGTGTCACAGAACGCAGATATGGAGTGCTTTCGTATCGACGAAAGCGGATATACGGGATTCGATCTTCTCAACCGCGACCAGCGTTTCCAGGGCGCCTCGGCAATTGCCATCCGCGACGAAGATGCCGCACGCCTCATCAAGGAACACTTCCCGAGGCTGCAGGCACCGGAGCTGAAGTACCGCTCGCTCTCGCGCCGCCCCGGCAATCACCAGCCGCTCCTTGCGCTGCAGCGAGATCTTCTTACCCACTACAAGAGTGTGACTTACGTCTGCGACAAGCGCTTTCTTCTAGTGCTCATGTTCGTGGATTACGCCGTCGAGCCATTCTATTATGAGCGCGGCATCGACCTCTACGAGAATGGGCAGAACTACGCTATGGCGTCATTGCTCGGCATGGCAGGCCCGACAATTCTCGGAGAGGCTGCCTTCGACGCCCTTCTCGCGGCGTTCCAACACGCCGCCAAGGCCAAGACGCCCGAGGCTTTGATGGCTCTAGTTGCCGCCGCGCGAGCGACACGATGGCGAGAGCTCCCAGAAGCCCTGGGGCCACTCGGCCAATATGCAGCGCCGGAATGTCTATCGGCAATCGCGACGCCCGGCGTGAACACCGACGCCGCCCTGGTAGTGTTGCAGTCGCTCATCAATCGAATGGAAGTGTTGGCTGAGGGCGCTTATCGAGTCGAGCACGACCGGTCGAAGAACCTGCTTACTTATCACGGGCTGCTCCGGCGCTTCATCGATCACGAACAGGAAATCGAGTTTCATCAAACCGAAATTGCATCACTGAAATTTCCGCTCAAGCTCGCAGAAGTCACCCAGGTCGATTCCAAGACGAGTCCCGCGGTGCAACTGGCCGACGTCATGATCGGCGCCGCGATCGAGGCGGCAAATAATCTGACTGGGTTGCGATCCGGCGGGTTAGACCCCGAGGCGGTGATGTCACTTTACGACGACAATCAATTTATCCATCTGATCCCATCCATCGACTTCGAGGAGCAACGCCGTTTCAGGCAAGGCACCCAGGCGTCTGAGCTGATCGACTATTTTTCTGCAAACTTTTCTGGCCCACGCAAAAGCTGAAACGACCTTAGACGAGCCTGCCCGCGCACTCTGCCGGAGACGACGAACGCTAGCTCGTCGCGGCTGAATAAGAGAGAGGGCTGGAGCGACAAGTGTCGCTCCAGCCCATCTTTTCATGCACTGCGCTTAATACGCGGTTGCACCCGTGCACCGTCGATCCAGATCGCTACCTTTCCGGTTGCGACAAGATCAGCCGTCTCCGCCACGAATTCGCGCACGGGACGTGTCCCACCCACCCAAAAACGGTGACGATATCCAACGGCAACCGCGGCATCCTTGAACCCCTTTACGGCGCCGTAACCCGCAGCCTCCTGGATCTCAAACTGCACGATCCAGCGTGTGCGTCTGGCCCGCACGCCGTCGAGAATTTCGATGGCAATGCGATGCTTCTGCCGGGACCTGACGGTAACCGGTTCGATTTTCTTGGTAGGAAAATTTAGGATCTGACCCATCAGAACCTCCTTCGGTAAGTGAAGCGGTTCGATGGTGTTTACGGGGTCAGTGAACCGCACAGCCGAGACCCGCCCGCGCAATCGCGGAGCAGATCAGCGGCGGCCCGTTGACCGGGCAGTTCAGCTACTACAGATCTCGCTGCAGGCGGTTCTTCTCAATGCCACTATGTTCGCGGCGACCCTGAATCACGCTAAATATGGCGCTCGCCCTCGAAACTTCAAGGTCCCGCGCCGACATTCGCTGATGGTAACGATTTGAGATAACGGCCGATGTATTCAGCTTGGAAGTCTCCGAAATTTCGCAATGTTTTCAAGAGCCGTTCCGACATTTAGCAGCTTTTCGGCCGATTGAGATCACTACGGAATTTCTCTTTGTCGGAATGGCCAACAAACCATTCGGCTATGGTTGTCTCCTCTTGCGAAACTCAAACGACCGCAGCTAATTCAGAATGGACACTTCGATAAATCCCGCGCGAAGAAATAATCCTGGCTCAATGTTCGCATGGCGAGGTTTATTTCTGCGAGGTTTTTTTCGGTAATCATCCCGTCCGGCGCGGACTGTACCAAAGCCAACTGTGGCATTAGGGGAATGATGCCATGCGACGGAACGTCCGGCACGATGAACTCACCGGATTGCGTTGAGATGCCCCCCCATCTCGTCACGCTGCTGGCGAGGTCGAGTGCGAAGTTATTTGTGCGCATCTCAAGTTCTACGCCATTGAGCTGACACGCGGGCATCGCTCCACTTCCTCTAACAAACAAATACCTGTTCGCCTCCAGGTTTTCTTCCTGCTCCTTCGTGAGATTAGTGCCGGGAATTCCGTTCAGCTGGATTTCCTGGGACTCAATCTCTCGTAGGCGAGTCCGCATGTACCAAAGCGCATACATTCGATCTATGGCAGCCTTGGCTTCCGCCGCTACGGTCGGGGTTTTTCCGGCAACTATCGGGACGACGATTTCCTGAAACTCGTCCTCGATGCGCTTCATGTATCCAGACTCGGCACGCTGGTCCCACGCGCGAAAGGCTAGAAAGATTGGGTTTCCAGGTCTCGCGGGAAAAATCTTGCCGCGATGAAGGTCATGCACTGCCACTCGCTTACCCTGGCTGGTAAAGCGCTCGATGCTCTTCATCGGAAAAACGTGCTGGCCAATCGTCAACTTGTTGGGGTTTCGCGGCCGCGTCTTCTCAACCTTCGTCCGGCCGCGCTGCTCACGCGCTTTGAGTGGCCCCGAAGCCCTCGCGAGCGTCGCGGCCATTACCGCTGCCGCTAGGTAGGGTCCCTGGTCGCCAGAACTGTGGACTACAATGACGGGCATGACCCACTCTCTCGATCGGCACTTGAAATAGCGTACCGGTTTCGCCGCAGCCACCATATGCCGCTCAATCGATGGCTTTTTCGCAGCTAGCTATTTCGACATGGCTTTCGCCACCTCGGCCTTCACCGTCGGCGTCGATGGTCCAGCGACCTCCTCGTCGATAGCCGTCGTCCTGATCGACGGCTCCGATTTCAATCGCCCTCCAAGCCCCGAATTAGTGATTTTCGTTTGTTCTTGCATAACTAAAATCGTCTGCTATATGATAGGTCATATTCGTTGGAGGCCCCATGCAGAGGCAGATTATCGTTCCGGCCCAGATTCGGGCCGCGCGCGCCATGATGGAATGGTCGCAGGAAAGCTTGGCCGAAAAATCTGGGGTCAGCTTAAGCACCGTTCGGGATGTCGAAAGCCAGCGTCGCCCGTTGGACACGTCCGCGGCGGCTGAAATCCGGCTGGCGCTTGAAAATGCCGGCGTGATCTTCATCCCGGGATCGGCTGACGCCGGCCCCGGTGTCAGGTTGGTGGCCGGTCGTCCTCAGGTGATTCGGCCCCCGACCGTAATGACCATGTGGGACGGCTTGCCGTTCACCGTGGAGTGGCAGGGCAACGCGGTCACAGTCTACGTGTCCCGGGAAGTGATCGACGATCTCGGCCGCTTCCGCGACCCGCGTCCTAACGCCGATTATCTCAAGGTTTTCGATAAGTTTCGCGGCAGCATCCTGGATGGAGTTGCGAAGGCTCTGGCGGCAGGCAAAGCCACCGATAAGGGGCTGCGCTTGGCTCATGCCGATATTTCGGCCTTCGATTGACCGCCGTCATAGCGGTTGACGGGTTTCCGGCTGGCTGAACCTCGACGGGGTGGATGCAAACCGCATCCGGGTGCGTTGCTCGGCCGGCCGATGTGGTGACATTGGCAGGCCTCACTCGATTCTCTTGAGGCCACGATGCCAACCAAACAGCGGCTATACGCCCGAGCTTGTTTGCCTTCTCGGCGTAAGCCGAGATCGGCTTGGTCGCGCTGAAGAACCGGTCGCATTCAACCGGTAGACCCAACCTGCCGCGCACCAGACGCAATTCGCCGAGCCTCACGAGCGATCTCCGAGTCTATGGAAATCCGTGAAGTATGGGCGGCAACGCCCGTATCAGCAAAACGGCGCTTCCGCCCAACACGCTCGCCCCCACCACGAGCAGGGACAGGACGCGCTCCCAAAGCATCTTGCTGCTGGCGACGTCATTCGAGTTTGGCATCTGTGTGCACCCGCATTTTCGTGCGACGAAGACGTCATAGACTGAGTCGTGGGATCGCCAAGCGGCGAAATTTGTCGGAAAATTAACTGATGATTCACCGACTCGGACGCCCTGCCCGATTGGTGTTGTTGTCGGATTGGATCGCCTGCGATTCGCTCCTGATCCGGCGTGCCAAAGGGACGCTATCGAGCGACACCCAAGATAGAGAGGATCGGAACAGATCCCTAGTTCGAGATCCGCTTCCAGGCCACCCGCATCAGCTCACGACCGAACGTGAATACCATTTCAGGTTCACCGCCCTGCCGGAGGTCATGGCTCAACCCGTGTTTAGCGTCTCATCTTTGTTGCGGGACTCGCACCACCGATACCCGCCACCTGAAGGTGACAGTCCCCGACGTCCCGAACGCAGTGAATATCTTCTAAGCTGTTGATTTTTCTTGCTGCGGCAGGTGTTTCCGCCACGTTTTGTTCACGGTCGTTTCACCTAATTCGTTGCGATTTCGTTGCGGCGTTCTCAGTTGAACGGCAGCAGCTGCCTTGGTCCAATAGCTCATGCTCCATCGGACTTTGGTACGCATCGCTCACCAGGTCGGGAGCCCGGCCGCCGTGCTGCATTTGATCGGCGTCGCCGCGTTTTCACACGGCACTCGTGTCTAGGTGGCGTCTACAGCTTCTCAATTTGACCTTTTAGAAAACCTGGTAGACTTGGCCTGATATAAACAGGCCACCAACTGAGGTGGGTCAAGGATGTCATGACGCGAAATTTTTGGAGGTGGACGGAAAAAGCGGTGGTGCTGACAGCTTGTTTGTCGCTTCTTTCGTTCGGTATTCTTGAGTATTGGTTCCTTGAAACCGCGCCGAGCAATCCGGTTTTTGGTGCGATCCACGCGATCAAATGGCACGGGACGACCGTCTACCTTACCGACGCTCAGCAACTTAAGGCCGACCTCCTATTTTGGGGAGGCCCGGTGCTGTTGCTGGTAGCCCTCGGGCTTAATCTCGGGAGCAACTTGTTTCACAAAACGAACCGTTAGTTGGACCTACTGGGAGATTAGCAGGAAGCGTCCGCCCTCGGGAAGGTCATCCTGTCGAACATCCACAAACCCGGAAGTGGCTATGATCTTGATGGGCGGTACGCCCCCTAATAAGCCACAGCCAATTTCAGGCCATCCATGGAACCGGGCATTTGAATATCGGTAAAGACGATCGTGATGTCTAAACGGTTTCGAGGATCACTATTACTTCGTCTGCGTTTGCGGCTTCGACAACGTTAAAGCCCGCTTCCGCGATCATCTCAGCCGCGTTCATTCGAATCAGAAAGTGATATTCGACGATCAAGACGACAGGCAGCGCTACGCTATAACGCTCACTCGCAGCCCCCTTGCACAGGAATGAAGAAGTGATTGCTTCCCCGATTGTTCCGCCCCGACAAAAAAAGTCGGTCACCGCACATCATGATGAGCAATATTGAACATCCGAAGCCATATCTACCCATGACTCCTCGGGGGCCGTGAGATAAGGCCATGGCGTTAGCCGAGGGTGAAAAAATGATCGAGCAAGTACATGACGCACTTTGGGTCGCGGAGGGAGAGATTGTCAGCTTCTTTGGCTTTCCCTATCCGACGCGCTCGGTCATCGCCCGATTGAAGAATGGCGATCTGTGGGTATGGTCGCCAGTCAAGCTGACCGCCGCTCTGCGTACCGAAGTGGATCGTCGGGGTCCTGTCCGTCACCTGGTGAGCCCCAACAAGCTCCATCACCTCCATCTGCAAGAGTGGAAAGCGGCCTATCCCGAGGCGCAATTGTGGGGGCCACAAGCGACAATCAAGAAACGGCCCGACATCAAGTTCCGGGAAGCGCTGCTGGACAGCCCGCCACCCGAATGGCTTGCTGATATTGATCAGGCATGGTTCCGAGGCTCGTTCGCCATGGACGAGATTGTCTTTCTTCACCGCCCCTCCGCCACCGCAATCGTCGCCGATCTGATCCAGACGTTCGACGATCACTTTCTCCGAGAACATTGGGGTTGGTGGCGCTTCCTGGCGCGCCTCGATGGCCTCACCAAGGACCAAGCCTGCGCGCCGCTCGAATGGCGATTATCGTTTGTCAACCGCGCACCGGCGCGCCGGGCGCGCGACAAGGTGCTGAGCTGGAATTGTCGACACGTGATTGTGGCTCACGGCGAGTGGCCGCGCACGAACGGGAATGCCTTTCTTGCAAAGTCATTTCGCTGGCTCGGCGCTTGAGCGAATAGTCGGCGTTGGCGAGCGCCCTGCCCGCGCTTTAGCAGACTACAAGGTCTTGCGACCTCCTTGCCGGTCTGGACTCATTCGTTATCGACCACGATATCCCGTTTGCGTATGAACGACCGCTGCGCGCCAGGACCGGCCATCCGCCAAGGCTCACTGCGATTCGATCGCTTTCGAGGGCCATGGGGAAGCGCAAGGTTGTTGCCGGATATCGATCAAGCTGTTGCGGACAAGCTAATCGTGCTTGAAGTGCGTAAGGCTCTAGATGAGCTTGAACACAAATTGCCGGGCTGAGAAGGTCGGCAATTCCAACGACGACCAATGCTCGCAATGGCGTTGTGCGGAATTGTTGATCGTGGCCCTTATGAGCGTGGTCGCGTCTTTGACGTAAGCCGCGCTTGTGGGTGCTTATATTTGTTAGCTGGGCGCTGGTGGTTCACGACCAGCGAAACGCCTGACGGCGGCTATCAGCACCGTCAATGTCGCAATCCAAACCATCCTCGCGCCATAGCGATCATGCGGCCCTGAGAGAACTCCACAGAGAAAGGCATTGCCGAGAAGCGCAAGTGCTACCGTACCCGCCAGCAGCGCAATATCGTCCAGCTTGCGGCGCAACGCAGCCCCCAAGAGAATACCAACCAGCAAAAACTCGGAAAGCAGCGCGACAGGCACATGAATCAGATTCATCGCCGTGAAGTCAAATTCCCAGCGCTGCTGGTGAGCCTCTTTCACTGCTGCTATTTCCTGTGGCAGATAGCGCTCTATTATTCCGTAAGTGTGGGCAAGATAGTTGTTGGACCCTTCGCCGGTCGCAACCGAAACAAGCTGTTTCGCAGTGGCCGCGATAGCCGCTTCTGATTGTGCGCCAGGATACGCAGTAAGAGAATGCCAAGCGATATAGGCCATCTCGTCGCCAAGCCCATTGAATCGGCCGAGGTCATTGAACATGCTCTTTCCCCACAGAAAGTCGTCTCCTGTTCGCGGCAATTCACTCCGGTAGGGACACAGTTTGAGGTTTTCTATGGAACAATGATCGTCGAGATAGCGCTTGACGAGCCCATCCTGGAGCATGCGACCAAAAGCGACGCCTGAGCCTCCCGGCGTCCAGGCCAGTTGGCCCGATAGCCCGAAGTTGGACGCAAGCAGCATCCCAGCCCCTACCACGATCGTCAGGCTACCCCGCGTGAGGCCCCGCACGCTAAACCGCTCCGGCAGCAGTGGGCGCAGGATCCAGCCGGCGCAACAAAGACCGAACATTACACCAAGCGTCGCGCTGTGGGTCGATGCCGCAAAAGAGGTAAACAAGAACAGAAAAAGAGTTTCGAGCCTCGAGAACCGGCCTCCGTGAAAGACGAGAAGAAACAGCGTCAGCACGGACAGACCGGCGAAAATATCGGTCAGCAGCAGGCTCGTTAGAACTGGCAGCGCCGTCGTGGCGCACAAGGCCAGAACAACGGCGGCAATTCGAAGCGAGCGCATGATGCCGAACACGCGCAGCGTGGCTTGAACAATCCACATGACCGAGAGGGCCTGAACTCCCAAATTGACCCTGAAGTGCGATGCTTCGCCCAGATGCAGGTATATGCCGTAAGCAGTCGAGCGGCTTGGAACCAGATAGCCCTCGTACCAGCGCGCAAGATAGCCGCCGGTGTCGTATTGGAGCAGCGGGTAGCCGTTCCACAGCGCCGGCGCGGTCAAGAGGAGCGGAACGGCGATCGCGACAATCCAGACCAGTGCGAAGTCGGCCCCGCGCGCGCGTAAAACCTGCGTATCGCTAATGTTGATCCCCCGAAGCTTTGGTGCGCTGACCTCTCTGGGCCTCAACCCTAGGACCAGATGATCAGAGAATCAACGTTTTGCTTGTTGTGGGAAAGCAACGAACCAGCCGCAGGATCATCCGCGGCCGGCTGCTGAACGAATCCCGTCCGAACGGCTGCCGCCGCCGGTAGGATGGTCAGTTCGTTCTGATGTCAACGTCCTTCGTTTCCGGCAGGA
>Ga0302320_10021693_pt1 | contig 12727 bp, 11 predicted proteins | sample Bog_T0_3_FD_202130 | JGI IMG/M metagenome (GOLD analysis project Ga0302320, IMG submission 202130) | Peat permafrost microbial communities from Stordalen Mire near Abisko, Sweden - Bog_T0_3 | ecosystem: Environmental > Terrestrial > Soil > Wetlands > Peat | place: Sweden: Abisko, Stordalen Mire...
TCCTTGCTCCTTCTAATCCGCCTAGTCCGGGATAAAGCGAGGGAGCATAGGCAGCAGTTGTGCCGTAAATGCCTCTGCCCGAGCCCTTGCCTCCGTTAGGCCCCCTGTGGAGCCGATCGGCGTAATCACCCGGACCAGTGCGCCATCCGTACGATTCTTCCGTATCGCATCTGCCACCATGTAGATTTTAGCCATATACTCATTGGCGATGCTACGCCCGTGCGCCTGATACCAATAGATGACGAACTGCCGATCATCCCCGTCCGCAATGATGTATTCACCTACCTGGTGCGCCTTGCCTTTCGCATCGGTCAAACGGACGTACTGCGACGATTCAAAGGCCCAGCCGGCGCCCGGCAGGCAGTTCTTGGGTGAATGAATGGTAACGCCTGTCCTTTGGGTGGGAAAATAGCCGATAAAAAGGCCAATCGGTTGCATCGCCCCATTCTGCGTGTAGAGGCGCGACATGAAGTCCCCGGCTCCAAGAACATCGAGCGTCTCCTGGTCGATCTCCATATCGGTTCCTGTCCATCCGGCAATCGAGCGTGGGACCTCCGACAATGGCTCGCTGATGGGAATCCGATCGGCATTGCCACGGGCATGAAGCAGCAGTGCTGTTCCAGCCAGAAGCACCACAACCGTCCAGAAACGTGGACCCCTCATACCTGCCTCCCTCTGGCCGGAATCAAAAGCATAATACGGTGAACGATAAAGAGACACCCAAGAGCCACCAGAAACATCACCCAGCCGGAAAACTCATGAAAAAAGCCCATAGCCTTGTCCGGATCCCAGTACTGGACGCATAAACCGGTTCCGAGAATGCGCACCGCGTTGGCCGCAATTGCAATCGGAATGCTGGCCAAAGCAAGAATGGCCCTCCTAAGGAAGGACTTCTCCAGAAAGTATCCATAGAATACCGCAAGCGTGAACAGGCTCATCAGAGAGCGGATGCCACTACAAGCCTCCGCCACTTCCAGCTTCATCGACGGGAGCTGGATAACGTTGCCCTCCCGCAGAACCGGCACGCCAAACAGAGGGAGCAGGGCGCAGGCAAGCTTCGACGCCAGAATCTGCAATGGAAAGGTTATCTGATTGAAAATAATAGCTGGAATCGGGATCGCCAGGAGCAGGACCAGCAAAACGAATCGAAGCTCCTTAAAAAACCCCCACCCGCCAAAACTGACCACCAACCCTGCCAACAGGATAACCAATGAAACCCGGGACAGGAATAGCTCTGCGCCATACTCCCCCAAAAGCAGAACTATCAACCCCAAGGTAACCACTGCAATTCCTGTCCAACTGGGGACAACTCTCTTAGTTAAAAGGGTTTCTCTCTTCTCCCACACCAGGTACGCCGCAAAGATGGGCACCAGGAAGCCATAAGAAAAATCAGGTATATGCTCCCAGTCGTGCACTAGTTTCGCCAGCACGTGGTAGTACACCGCCACCACGAGCACGCCGATAAGCGCCGATCCCCACGCAAAGTGATCGTTTCGAAGAGACCAGAGGCTCCTGGAAACGATTGGCGGCTTGATATCTTCAGTCATATTTCTCCGTGAACGGATTTGTTGCATTGCAATCCATTGCACACACGCTCTTTAGCAATCGGAATGCCGAAAGTGGAACGGCCCGATCCAGGGGCAATCCCGATGAGTTTTCCTGTTCAGGGAGCCGACCTTCCTCAGCGAGTGGAAAATTCTTTCCACTTTTCAGGGAAATCAATGGTACAGAACTTTCCACTAACCAAGGAAAACTTTTCCCCGTCTTTGTCAACCTCCATCCCCAAAAGTGCGCCTAGGAGCGTATATCCCGCATGGAAACCTTATTCCACGCCCTGTCCCAGGTTTGGAACCCGCATTGCTAAAGCATGGGCGGGAACCCAGGATCCACCATGGCAGGCAGTCCAACCATCCAAAGCGCGAGGCGACAGACTAAACCGTTTGCCCTAACCAGACAGTTTGCACCTATCGAGGCGCAAATTCAACGCGCAATTGCCCGCATTGCCGAGAGCGACTGCCCGGTCATGATTATGGGGGAGCATGGGGTCGGAAAGCGATCCATTGCCGCCCAAATCCATGCATTGTCGCACCGGTCTCGAAGCATTTATACTGAGATTCAGAGCGCCGAGGCCGATCCTCAGGCCATACTCTCGGCTTTTTCCACCCCGGGTACCGTCTATCTGACGGAGATCGGAGACCTGAGTCTTACTCTGCAGGAATTGATCATCAACACCTATTTTCACTCCGAGCAGCCGCAATGCAGTCGCCTCCTTTGTGGCACAAGTCGTGAACTTTCAGAGGACGTCAAATCCTCGAGCATGAGAGAGGATTTTTACTACCTGGCCTCGGCCGTTACGCTCCGGATTTCTCCCCTGCGTTGCAGAAGGTCCGACATCCTCTCCATTGCCGATGACCTCTTGACGCACTATTCCAAGCTGTTTGACCGCCCGAAGCCGATCCTGCGAGAGGAAATCATTGGGTTCTTGATGGATCACACCTGGCCCGAAAACCTTTCGGAGTTGCAGACCGCGATCAAGACCTTTGTCGCCATCGGGGATCAGTCAATCTCCCTCGCCGCACTTAAGGCAGCGGCTTCATCGGTGAAATCGAATGGGCGTCGCAAGCCCCTGTCGCTCAAGGACGCCGCTCGCGCCGCATCCACTCAGATCGAGCGTCAGTTGATCTCCGAAGTATTGGTTGCTACCGGCGGCAATCGTAAACGCGCTGCGGATGAGCTGGGAATCAGCTACAAGGCACTCCTCTACAAACTCAAACAGGTCGGAGCAGAATTGCAACCTGCTCCCAACAGGAACGGAGTCGCACTATGAAACCAGCAAGGCTTCTCGTTTTGGCTCTTATTTTGCCCAGTCTCTTCTGTTTTGCCCAGGATAAAGCGCCCGCTACCAAGCCTGCCGAGGTGGCCGCCCCATCCGCGCCTGCACCTGCTCCAGGGGCATCGTCCGACACCTATATCATCGGCGCGTCCGACGAGCTTACGGTTACTGTCTGGAAGGAGACGACCCTCTCCGGCAACGTTCTCGTTCGACCTGACGGTATGATCTCGCTGGCCCTTCTCGGCGATGTTCAGGCTGCTGGACTGACACCGCTCCAGTTGGCCGATCAAATTGCAACAAAACTCAAAAAGTTCGTCCACGACCCCAACGTTTCTGTAGTGATCAGCCAGATCCACAGCAAGGTCATTTACCTGCTCGGCGAGGTTAATAAGAAGGGGCCGGTCGATATGACGCCCGGCATGACTTTGCTGGAAGCTATTTCCAGCGCTGGAGGACTCACCGATTATGCAAATGCAAAGAAGATCTACATCCTTCGCGTCGAAGCCGGAAAGCACGAGACAATTCAGGCGCATTACAAGGAAGCTTTGAAGGGCGACAGCGCATCGAATCTCGCTCTGCAAGCCGGCGACACAATCGTTGTTCCATAAGGTGCCACCAATGAGAAAGACAATCAATCTCCTGGCCTTCCTATTCGCCGCTGCCAGCGTTGCCCATGCGCAGGTTGCGCCCGCGGCGACGGTGGGCGTTGCCCACTTCAGCTATAACTTCAACTACGCACAGACCGCCGAGTTCGGTGGTACCTTGGGCAACTGGCAAACAATCAGCCCTTCCGCATCGGTGGATTATGCGAATAGCGCAGAACGCCTTCCTTTTGACCTCAGGTACACCGGCGGCTACACCGCGACGGTATCCGGTCCAGCTTACTCGACAGGACTCTTCCAACGCCTGCTGTTATCGCAGGGTTTTGTTGGACGCAAATGGAAAGTCACAGTCAGCGACGATGTAAGCTATCGTCCCCAGGCCCCGACTACCGGTTTCTCGGGAATTCCCGGCATTGGGGAGCCGATTGGCTCACCAACCCCACCGTCCAGCCAATCGATCCTGACGCTGCGTACTCACGTTGTCGATAACACTGTCAATGGATCGGTCGGGGATAACCTCAACTACGCAACAACCCTCACCTTCGGCGGAAGTTCAGATTTATTGCGCTACCCTGACGGTAATGGCCTGAGTCTGAACGGCCAGACGGCGAATGCGGGGCTTGTTTGGCGCCTCAATGGGCGAAATTCGTTTTCGGCAAACTACGCGTTTTCTCAGTTCAGCTATCCCGATTACAGCTTCTCCTTTGTGACCAGCACCGTGCTGTTTGGCTTTACACGCGATTGGAGCCGGAAGCTTTCGACTGACGTTTCGGTTGGACCACAGCTGACCAGTAGTTCGCAAAGCACCAGCCTGCCGTCTTCAACAGGAACTGGCATACCGTCCGCAACAGGGGTTTCAGTTAGGGCGGTGGCCAGTTACCAATTCAAATTCGTTACTGCAGCCCTGAATTACACCCATGGAGTCAATGGCGGTTCAGGGTATCTGTTTGGCGCGAAGTCGGATGATGTCATTGGAACCTTCTCGCGGGAATTCGGAAGGAACCTCACCATCGGATTCAATGGAGCGTACACGAGAACGACAGCGCTGGCAAACAACACTCTAATTGGCACAGAATTTGGTGGAACGCAGGTTTCCAGGCGCTTTGGCAGACACATCAATGTATTTGCAAACTACACGGCCAGGGATCAGTCATCGAATTCCTCGCTGCAAGCCAATGTTATTAATAGCCTTTTGCAAACGATCAGCTTTGGCGTTGGATATTCCCCCAAGAAAACAGAATTTATCGGGCAGTAAATCTTCAAGGAGTCGTATGCTCGGACATCGTGACCTGACAATGGAAGACTACGCCGGTATCCTGAGACGGCGCTTTTGGTTGATTCTGATCTCCGCGATTGCTTTTCTCGCCGCCGGCATCGGACTCACCTACATCATCCCTCCCCAATTCACGTCGCAGACGCTCGTGCTCATCGAGCAGCAGAAGGTTCCCGAAGACTATGTGAAGCCCGTCGTCGATGAAGATCTCGGCGCGCGACTGGCCTCAATGCGCGAGCAGATCCTGAGCCGTTCACGCATTCAGCCGATCATCGAGCGGTTTAACTTGTTCTCCGGCCGTCAGAACACTATGGACGACCGCGTCGCATTGACTCAGAAGGCTATCGGAGTCAAGCCCATCCCTGCGGGCCAGGAGTCGCATGGGATGCCAGGCTTTTTCATCACGTTTAAGGCGCAAGACGCGCGCACAGCCCAACAAGTGTGCGGCGAGATTACTTCGCTTTTCGTCAGCGAGAACCTCAGTGCGCGTGAACAGTCTGCCGAAGGCACAACGGACTTCCTGAAGCAGCAACTCGCCGACGCAAAAAGGGGCCTTGACGACCAGGATGCCAAGCTCGCGGCCTTTGAACAAAAGAATATCGGCAGGCTTCCTGGCCAGACTGTCCAAATGGGCGCCACGAGCCTTGCCATGGGGAGTCCAAACGAAAGCACGCTTCAGGCACTCACAACCCAACTTGACGCCGCTACACAGTCGCTGGATCGGATGCAGACCAACGAGACTTTCCTCGAAGCGATGGTTGCGCAGCAGACGCATGAACTGCAGAACAACGATCCAGCGTCCACTGGCGTTTCCGTGAATGAGCGCCAGCAAGAGCTCAAAGCTCTCCTCCAGCAAAAGCAACAGTTGGAGGCGGAATACACTTCCGACCATCCCGATGTGGTAGAAATCAACCGTAAAATTGCCGATTTGAGGGCCGAGATCGCGAAGGCGGCAAGTGAGCCCGCGTCCGTCACGCCTGCACCTACAGCCAGCCGGCCCGATCCGCCGCAGTTGCTGCAGCTTAAAGCTCAGCTTCGCGCAGCGCAACAGGCCATTGCCTCCGAAAAACAGGAACAGGCCCGGATAGGCCAGCAGGTTCGCACATACGAATCCAGGATTGAGGCAAGCCCGCTGATAGAGGAAGAGTATAAGCAGATCACTCGCGACCATGACACGGCTTTGCAGTTCTACAACAGTCTGCTAACCAAGATGAACGAGTCTTCCATGGCAACCGCCCTGGAACAGCGCCAGCAGGGTGAGCAGTTCCGCGTTATGGATCCTCCTAACCTCCCAGACTCCCCGACCTTTCCCAATCCCCTCGTGTTCGCCTGTGGCGGACTCTTAGCCGGTCTGTTCCTCGGTATGCTCATTGCCGCAATACTCGAGTATCGCGATACTTCCTTGCGCAATGAGAGGGATGTTTGGGCCTTCACCAAGCTGCCCACTCTTGCGATGATTTCCAACATAGAGGGCCTTCCCCAGCCTGCCAAACCTCATCGTAATGGCAGATGGAAGCTTTTCTCACGAACAGACAAACCCGCTGAAAGCTTGCTCGGATAACCATGTACAGACACTTCTTCGGCATTAACGAATTACCTTTTGGCGCCAGCCCCGATCCGCGGTTTCTCTACATGATGCCGCAGATTCAGGAGGCCTTGGCCTGCCTGCAATACGGCATCGCGGCGCGCAAAGGCTTTGTCGTCATGACTGGAGAAGTGGGTACAGGAAAAACCACCCTGCTCAAGACCGTCCTCAGCTCCTTTGCCAATCAACGCATCTCCACGGCATTCGTCTTCAATCCGCGTCTCGATGTCCTGGACTTTCTTGAATTCGTGCTCACGGACTTTGGCATTCCACCCAACACCCGGACGAAGTCCGGCATGCTGATGCAGCTCAATCGCTGGCTTATCGATCGCTTCCGCAATAGAGAGTTGTGCGCCATTGTGGTCGATGAAGCGCAGAATCTCTCCTGGGAGTTGCTTGAAGAAATTCGCTTGCTGACCAATCTCGAGACCTCCTCGGAGAAGCTGTTGCAGATCATACTTTCCGGACAGCCTGAACTCGAAGAGAAACTCCGCGATCCTTGCGTCCGCCAGCTTCGTCAACGCATTTCCCTGTGGTGCAGAACGCGCCCACTCACCAGCGAGGAGACGAAAGCCTACATCGCGAAAAGACTTCGTATCGCCGGCGCGGACCAACCGGTCATTTCACCGGATGCCGTGCAGCTTGTCCACCATTACTCGAAGGGAATTCCTCGTCTCGTCAACCTGATCTGCGAGCACGCCATGATCAACGCATACGTGGAACAGGTCAAGCCAATCCCGGCGCGAATCGTTGAGTCGGTTTGCGTAGAACTCGACCTGGAACAGTTGCCCTTCGTGATCTCCCCGATGGCTATGGCCGGGGCGCCGGAGAATGCCGTGCCAACTGCTCTATCCAGCACCTTCACCCACGTCGCGGATTCCGCCGATTCAATAAAGGACAGTGATCTATGAGCCGCATACATGAAGCACTTCAGAGAGCATACCTCGAACGAGGATCGATGCCGGCGTCGGAAGACATTCGCGTTACCGAGCCGACGATGCCCTCCAGCCTTGACGGGCCGCCGCCAATTAAGCCCGAGCTCGTCCTGGAGAACATTAAGCATTATCAGTGGAGGCCATCCCCTGCTTCCTTCCCAACGCTCCTCGACCGGGGCGCGGGCGTCGAGCAGTTTCGCAGCCTTCGCTCGCACGTCTATCAGGCTCACTATGAGTCCCCGATAAAGACAATCGTGATCGGAAGCGGCATGCCCTCGGAAGGCAAGAGCTTTGTCGCGGCAAATTTGGCCATGAGTCTGGCCCGCAATAGCATCAACAATATTTTGCTCATCGATGGCGATTTGCGACGCCCCACCCTGCATAATCTGCTGGGCGCGCCCAACGCGGTAGGATTGTCGGAATACCTGGAAGGTAGCGCGGAATTGCTTGACATCATGCAGCGCGACCTCACTCACGAGAATGCAGAACACGCTAGCGTGGGCAACACCTCCAACCTCACGTTCATTCCTTCCGGCAAGTGTAGTGACAACTCGTCTGAATTGGTGGCCAATCACCGTATTGAAGAACTGATCACGGCTGCTTCACCGCACTTTAACTGGATAGTGATCGACTCGCCTCCGGTCCTTGCGGTGACCGACGCGGTGGAACTTGCCCGTGCCGCCGATGCAGTATTACTTGTCGCACGTGGCGCAAGTACGCCCTACGATGTGGCTCAGCGTGCCCTGGCCGCCTTCGGAAACTCGCGCGTCCTCGGATTTGTTCTCAATGCTGTCAAGCGCGCTCCACGTCGCGGATCGTATAGCTACAACTACAACTACTACTATCACCGCGGACCCGAAGGTGCCGACCGAAATAAAAAGGAAAAGGATAAGCCAGAAGGTAAAGGATAGCCAGGATGATCAGGCTTTTCAACGTCTACTATCCGACCCGAACCCTGGTGTTGCTTCTTTGCGAGGCGCTCTTCGTGGGTGGATCATTTCTGCTAGCCACCCAGTTCGCTCTTGGGCAGGATACATACATTGCTCTGATCTACGAGTTCGGTCTCCTCAAAATCCTGGGGATCACTGTCATCACTTTGCTCCTCTCGTATTACTTCGACCTGTATGAGCCGCAGCGCATATCTGGTCGATGGGAAATCTACTTCAGGCTGCTGCTGGTTCTAAGCGTACTGTCTTTTGGTCTCGCCGGAATCGTCTATTTCTTTCCCGATGCATACATTGGCCCCCATGTTCTGACCGTCGGCATCTCTATCCTCACTATTGCCTTCGTCATCTGGCGATCGGTTTATGAGTGGATCATTGGCCTTTCCGTGTTCCGCGAACGCGTCTACGTACTCGGAAACGGTGAGCGGGCACGAAGCGTTGTAGAGATTCTGCGCGCCAGGCGCGATGCCGGAATGGAAGTTGTCGAGGGCGAGAGCAAAGGCCCCTTCAATGGGGATCGCGAACACTTTGCGGCAGATCTTCGCGCCTTCTGCACACCGAAGAACCGCATTGATCGCGTCATCGTTGCCATGAAAGAACGGCGCGGATCTATGCCCGTTCTTGAACTCCTTGACCTTCGCCTTCGTGGCGTTGCAATTGAAGATGCCAGCGTCCTCATGGAGCGGCTCTTGGGCAGGCTGCCGCTCGATGGGCTTAATCCAAGCGACCTCATCTTCACGCACGGTTTCAACGTCACGGCTCCACAGCAGATAGTCCGCCGTCTGATTTCCATCACCGCATCTTTCATTGGGCTGGTGATATGCCTGCCGTTGATCCCTTTCATTGTCCTTGCGGTGCGCCTCTCTTCGCCTGGTTCCATCTTCTTTCGCCAGACTCGTGTGGGAAAGTTCGGGCACCCTTTTACCGTCCTTAAATTCCGCACCATGCGGCAGGACGCCGAGGCAAATGGTGCTGCATGGGCAACCAAAAACGACGCTCGCGTCACTGCTGTTGGCAAATTCATGCGCAAGACTCGTCTCGACGAGATTCCGCAACTCTGGAACGTACTCCGCGGAGAGATGGGATTTGTCGGCCCCCGCCCGGAGCGCCCCGAGTTTGTAAAGTGGCTGGCCAGTGAGATCCCCTTTTATGAACTTCGGCACATTATCCGCCCAGGCATCACAGGTTGGGCACAAGTCCGATATCAATACGGCGCCACCCTGGAGGAAACTAAGCGGAAGCTTGAATACGATCTCTACTACGTCAAACACCTCTCGGTAGGTCTTGACCTGCTAATCATGTTTGAGACGATCAAGACGATCCTGCTGGGGAGGGGCGCCCAGTGAAGACCGTCTTCTGGCTTTCACTGGTCGGCATTCTTTACACCTATGCGGGATATCCAATTGCAATGTGGATGCTCGCACGCTTGCGGCCTCGTCCCTGGAAGGTCGCTCCAATCACCCCCAGCGTGAGCATCGTACTCGCCGTTCATAACGGCGTCGCGCGACTTCCGGGCAAGATTCAGCATCTCCTCGGCCTCGATTACCCCAACTTTCGGGAGATCATCATCGTCTCGGACGGCTCAACAGACGGCACTGCGGCCCTGCTAAGCTGCCCACAGCATCCACTTATCAGATCCATCGCCCTGAATGAACACGGCGGCAAGGCGGTCGCCGTCAATGCAGGAGTTGCGGAAGCCACGGCGGACCTGATCCTCTTCGTGGATATCCGCCCTGAAATTGCTCCAGGCGCGATTAAGCAACTTGTCAGCAACTTCGCCGATCCAATCGTCGGCTGCGTAGCCGGAGAGCTCATCTTGCGCAAGGAAGGCCACGACGCGGCTTCTGCGGCAGTCAATGGACTCTACTGGCGATACGAACAGTGGATTAGGAAATGTGAAGCTGCGTGCGGCTCCCCAGTTGGAGTCTATGGCGGGTTTTACGCCATTCGCCGCGAGCTCTTTATTCAGCAGCCCGCCGGAATGATCTTAGACGACATGTTTCAGCCGCTCTCGATCATTCGTCAGGGCTATCGGTCTGTTCTCGATCCGAAGGCGTTCGTTTATGACACATGGCCTAAGAAGGTTGAGGGCGAGTTTCATCGCAAGGTGCGTACGCTGGCGGGCAACTTCCAACTCTTCCAACTCGCGCCTTGGACGTTGACACCGCGGAATCCAGTTTTATTCCAGCTTGTCTCCCACAAAGTCTTGCGGCTCATAGTGCCTTACCTGCTGCTCCTTCTGCTCGTCTCCGCAATGGTCCTCTCCATCGGTTCTCCTCTCTATGCGGCTTTCGCGGCGCTTCAGGTCTTAGGCTGGGCAGTCGCTGTCGCGGGTCTCCGCTATACTATCCCGGTATTGCATCGCATTGCGGCTCCAGCCAGCGCACTGCTCGTGCTCAATGCCGCCGCCGTTGTAGGGCTCTACAAGTTCCTCCGCACGCGCGGCCCACTCTGGAAAATATGGAATTCAAGCACTTCGGCGGAATTGGCATCAGCTACTGAACTTGAAAACAGGATGCCGCCAGCCCAACCGCCTTTGCCTTAGTAATTGACTTCGGCAAGAGCTCTTGGAATCATTCACAACAACGAAGGGAGTATCGGACCACCATGACCTACAGAAAAAGTGCGCTTTTTGCCTTCGTGCTGGGACTCGGGGCTATCGGGACCGGCGTCGCACTCCACTACCTGACTATCAAGGTCAGGGCCGCCAAGAGGGAGCACATCGCCCCGCCTAAACCGTATTTTCCTCCCGGCGCTATCTGGACTCGGGACGTGAGCCATGCCCCCGTCGATCCCCAATCCTCCGCCATCATCGCTTGGCTTGCGGATGCGGGCGGATGGGGACACGGAAGGATGCAAGTCGACTTCAGCTTTCGCGTGTTACAGGCGGACGCATCCACTCCACAGGTCCCTTTTCGTAAAGCCCAGGGGTTTTATGCGAATGATTCCGATATGGTAGCCACGCTTCCCCTTCCCGCCGGAGGCGGCCTGGAAGGTCAGACAGGGTATCAGTGCCCTTCCCCCGACGAGGACTGCCACCTCCTCGTTGTCGACCGAAGCCAGGGCAAGCTCTACGAAGCTTATCAGGCCAACTATGAAGCCGATGCACTCTCCGCGCTATTCGTCGCCGTTTGGGATCTCAACCGCATCTATCCGCCCTCCGGCCGAGGAGATCAGTGCACCAGCGCGGACGCAGCGGGATTCCCAATTGCTCCGCTCCTCTTCAATGCCGACGAGCTGGCTACGGGAAGCATCAACCACGCCATTCGATTCATTCTTCCAAATCCGCGAATTCGCGCCCACGTCTTTGTCCATCCCGCCACCCACGCCGGCGCCCCCCGCGGGCCAATGGATGCTCCACCAATGGGCGCTCATCTCCGCCTGAAAGCATCCTTCGACATGGATAAGCTGACGCCCGCTGCGCAAGTCGTTGCAAGAGCCATGCAGAAATACGGCATGTTCCTGTCCGACGGCGGCAACATTGCCCTGACAGCACAGAGCGACGCAGACACCGCGGCAAAGTACACCGACATGGATTTCGGTCCCCACGACTTGCAGGACATTAAGGTAACAGACTTCGAAGTCCTCGATATGGGAACGCCAATCCGATTGACCAATAACTGCGTGCTTACTAAGTAATCCTGATGAGAGATGATCCATCGATGCTCATGAAGGTACTAGTGTTGGACGCCGACAGCGCGGCAGGTTTGGAAACCGTTCAAAGCCTCGGTCGGAAGGGGTGCGCTGTACATACTGCTAGCCTGCGGCCTGAGTACTCTCGGCATCGCTCTCGCTTCATCCTTAGTCAATTTCATTTGGCGAATTCGGATGATGGTGGCATTCATGAACTTGTCCGCCTTTTCCGCGCCGAGAATTACGATCTTGTAGTTCCAGTGACCGAGGTTGCATTGCGTGCAATGCTTTCGCCGGAAATTCCTGATGAGATGTATCAGCGTGCCGTTTTGCCCCCCCGATCGAAAGTTCAGACTGCGCTGGACAAGCAGGCAGTCTGGGACTTGGCCAGGCGCGTAGGTGTGCGAGTTCCATCAGGGGAGTTAGTTTCCGCTGAGAGCCGGCCGCCTGAGAGATTTCCCGTTGTCCTTAAGCCCGTCTTCAGCAAATTGAGCACGTCCGGCGTCGTGCAGGACTTCCGAGTGACCATCGCACGCGACTTGAATCAGTGGCGGACGGCGATTGCATCGACCTATCGGGGCGTCTCCGTTCAACAGCAGGAATACATCGCAGGAAAAGGTCTGGGGGTTGAAATGCTGTTTGAGCATGGAAAGCCACGTTGGATCTTTCTTCACGAGCGAGTCCACGAACTCCCGCTCACAGGCGGAGGAAGCAGCTATCGCGTATCGCTCGACCGGCTGGATGACTTGGTGCCGAGCGCCACCCTCCTTCTCTCTTCGCTCGAATGGCACGGAGTCGCGATGGCCGAATTCAAGCTTACAGCAAGCGGCGAAGTATATCTCATGGAAATCAATCCTCGATTGTGGGGCTCTCTTGCGCTCGCCATCGATTGTGGCGTCAACTTCCCCGTTGGGTTGCTATG
>Ga0302320_10021695_pt1 | contig 12727 bp, 12 predicted proteins | sample Bog_T0_3_FD_202130 | JGI IMG/M metagenome (GOLD analysis project Ga0302320, IMG submission 202130) | Peat permafrost microbial communities from Stordalen Mire near Abisko, Sweden - Bog_T0_3 | ecosystem: Environmental > Terrestrial > Soil > Wetlands > Peat | place: Sweden: Abisko, Stordalen Mire...
AAGTGTTTACCATTAAAGCGTTTGCAAATGCCATCTCCCATTTCCCCAATCGCGGTACAGTCCTTGCATAATCCCCTGCATCGGCGAGCGATTCGCCGGGATGATTTTGCGCGTGTTAGCGCGGCTTGTACCTGGGCAACGCCTGGGGATTGAGGAGATTCAGATGGGTAAGGTTATTGGAATTGATTTGGGAACCACCAATTCGGTCGTGGCCGTCATGGAAGGGTCCACGCCGAAGGTGTTGATTAACGCCCAGGGGTCGCGGATTACGCCGTCGGTGGTGGCGTTTACGGACAAGGGGGAGCGGCTGGTGGGTTTGCCGGCCAAGCACCAGCAGATCACCAACCCGACGAACACGGTTTTTTCGATCAAGCGCTTTATGGGGCGCCGGCACAGCGAGGTGGGATCGGAAGAGAAGTTTGTGCCTTACAAGGTGGTGGGCGGGGCGGAGGAGCTGGTGAAGGTGGAAGTGCGGGGCAAGCAGTACACGCCGCCGGAGATTTCGGCGATGATTTTGCAGGATTTGAAGAAGACGGCGGAGGATTACCTGGGCGAGAAGGTGACCGACGCGATCATCACGGTGCCGGCGTATTTCAATGACTCGCAACGCCTCGCCACCAAGGAGGCGGGCGAAATCGCCGGTCTGAACGTCAAGCGCGTTTTGCCGGAGCCGACGGCGGCGGCGCTGGCGTATGGGGCGGATAAGAAGAATACGGGGAACATTCTGGTTTTCGATCTGGGCGGCGGGACATTTGACGTTTCGGTGCTGGAAGTTTCCAATGACGAGGGGGAGGGGTTCTTCAAGGTTCTTTCGATCAATGGCGACACGCACCTGGGTGGTGACGATTACGATCAGGTTCTCGTGGATTTCATCGCCGAGGAGTTCCGCAAGCAGAACGGCATCGACCTGCGGAAGGACCCGATGGCGCTGCAGCGGCTGAAGGAAGCGGCGGAGAAGGCGAAGATTGAGCTTTCGGGGAATATGGAGACGTCGATCAATTTGCCGTTCATCACGGCTGATGCCAGCGGCCCCAAGCATTTGCAGCTTTCGATCAGCCGGAGCAAGTTTGAGGCGTTGACCAACGCGCTGACGGAGCGTTGCCGGGGGCCGGTGATGAAGGCATTGCAGGATTCGAAGCTGTCGGCGGGGCAGATTGCGGAGGTGCTGCTGGTGGGCGGCTCGACGCGCATTCCGCGCGTGCAGCAACTGGTGAAGGAGATTTTTGGCAAGGAGGGGAACAAGTCCATCAATCCGGACGAAGCGGTGGCCGTGGGCGCGGCGATCCAGGGCGGGATCACCAGCGGCGAAGTGAAGGATATTCTGGTTCTGGATGTGACGCCGCTGTCGATGGGCGTTGAGACTTATGGCAGCGTGATGACGGTGATGATTCCGCGCAACACGACGATTCCGATCAGCAAGACGGAGACGTTTTCGACCGCGGCCGACAGTCAGACGAGCGTGGAAATCCACGTGTTGCAGGGCGAGCGTGAGTTTGCGAAGGACAACCGGACGCTGGGCAAGTTCCAGTTGACGGGGATTCCGCCGGCACCGCGCGGGATGCCGCAGATTGAAGTGACGTTTGACATTGATGTGAACGGCATTTTGAACGTGAAGGCGAAGGACAAGGCGACGGGCAAGGAAAACAAGGTGGAGATCAAGGGGCACAGCGGCCTTTCCAAGGAAGAGATTGAGCGGATGAAGAAAGAGGCGGAGATCCACGCGACCGAGGACAAGGCCCGGCGCGAGCTGGTGGATACGAAGAACAAGGCCGACGCAATGGTGTATCAGGTGGAGAAATCGCTGGCGGAGCATGGCGACAAGATCGGCCAGGCGGAGCGCGGGGAGGTGGAAAGCGCGCTCAACCGCGTGAAGGAATTGGCGAAGGGCGAGGACAAGACTGCGCTGGAGCGGGCCCTGGAAGATTTGAACAAGGCGCAGATGAAGATTGGCGAGGCGGCTTATAAGGCGACGCAGGAAGCGGGAGCCGCAGGCGCGGCCGGCGGCGGGACAACGGCGACCGACGCGCGTGCGGGGGGCGAGCCGACGGCCGGGGCCAAGAAGGGGCCGGACGATGTGATTGATGCGGAGTATGAGGTGAAGTGAGGGATTTGCAGTATCAATTCAGTACCCAAAAGGGCCGCCAGCTTGGCGGCCCTTTTTGATTTACGCAGGCGCTGTCCGGCGGATATGATGACAGGCATGGTTTCGAACAGCGGAGATTGCAAAGATGAATCCTGAAGCAGTGAACTCACTCTTGTCTGCAACGCCCTTCGTTCCGTTTCGTCTAACTTTGACCACCGGAGAAACGATGGACGTCCGCGATCCCAGCCCGGTTTTCATCTCCAACCTCAGCATTCACATGTTCGGCATCAAGCGCCAGGGCGAGCATTTGGCTGATTGGTTCCGGCTGATTTCATTGCGGCACGTTGTGAAGATTGAAGCCTTGGAGCCGCAAGCGGCGTGAAAGTGGGGCGATCATGAACGATGAAGAACACTACCGGATGCTGCGGCAAATTCGGTGGCTGCTGGTTGGCCTGGTGTTGATGGGGGCGATGGGGTTGGCGCTTTGGGTTTTTCCGGAACTGTTGGAGAACCGGATGAAAATCATGATGGTTGGTGGCGGGTTGCTGGTGGCGGGCGCGATGTTGGCGATATTTTCCCGGCCGGATTTGTAGGGGCGGCGGGAAGTGGGCAAGAAAAATTGCGATATTTTTTTTCAATTGCGGGTGCGAAGAACGGGCAATTGTTGCGCGGTGCGCGGCGTGGGAATCGGGCGCAAGTGGATTCTCGGACGCGCGTGAATTGCGCGGCTGGTGGTCAAGAAAAACCACGATTTCATTATTGAAAACGCAGTTTCCGATGCTATCGTGTCCTCCAGTGTCGCGCTCAAATGCAGCGCCGGAGAGAGACTATGCACATCAAAAATATCCTCCCCGCCATCGCTCTGGGGGTTGCCGCATTTTTCGCATCGGGCACCGCGCGCGCCACCAGTGCGCCGCTTGGTCCCAGCAACTTCGCCGATGGCGTGCTGCGTTACGGGACCTATCAGGGCAGCGGCATACGCTCGGATATTTTCACCATCCCCGCCGGGGGCGCGGAACTCACTGTGGACTACAAATTTCTCACCAGCGAGTTCGACCCCGCTGACCTCAACACCGGGCAGAACGACTATGCCCTCTTTGGCCTGTTTGATCCCACACAACAAATCATCACGCCCATGACCGGCGTGGACCCGGCGACGCGCGGCGTGCTCGACCCCAACACCGGGCTGGTCCCCATTGGCACGCCCTATGTCTCCCCGCGCGGCGACGGGTTCACTTATGAATCCTCCGCGATCCAGTTGCTTCTGGATGTGCCGCCGGAGCTGGCGGGCAAGAGTGCGTATGTGCTGTTTGCCGTCTTCGATTCCGGCGACGGCTTTATGCCCACGGGCGCGTTGATCGGCAGCTTTTCCCAGCCGGTTCCCGGCGCGTATTTCTCGCCGGACATCAGCGCCTTTCTCGGCACGACGGGCAAGACTTCGGGGTATATGAACATGGTTCTCACTTCCGATCTTCCCGCGGGCGTGACGCTCGATGGCTTCAATGGGAACTTGCCGCTGCTTTCCACCGGGGGCATTCCATTGCCCGAGCCGGCATCGCTGGCGGCGCTGGCTTTGGGCGTGGGGGGCATTTTGATGCGCCGTTCGCGCCGTATGCGCCAGTAGGACATTCGCGGGATTATTCTGTGGGAATCCGCAGTTTCGGCCGCTATGCTTTGGGTTGGCGGTGGTCGGTGCGGCTGTTTGCGTGAGGGTGGTCTGGAGTTGTTTCACCCCTGCGATTTTTTACTTTCGGCCTCATTCGGTGTTCCAGGGCGTTTTATTTCTTTGCGAATCGCAGTCGCTTCGTTCGCCTATTCAAGGCATTTCCGCTGTAGCGGCGTCGAATCCGTGCGATATTCACTCCCCCAAGCCGGTGGGCAAAACATGTACACTTTGGTAGCGCGGTCTTTACGATTCCGTGCTAGCATCGGTAAGATTCGTGCGTCGCGCCAGCCATCGGGTGGCGGGATGCGTCCGGATCGTCTTTCGACAAGGACCGACGATGAAAAGAACCCATGAACATTCGCCCGGGAGTCCGGGCTTCACGCTGATAGAGCTTCTGGTGGTCGTCGCGATCATCGCGGTGCTGGTGGCCATTCTGCTGCCGTCGCTGGGGCGGGCGCGGGAGCTGGCCCGCACCACGCACTGCGCGTCGGGCATGCGGCAGTGGGGCATCGCGGTGCAGATGTACACGACCGACTATAACAACCACTACCCATCGGAAGGCGCCGGCGGACAGAACACGATGGCCGGGGCCTGGTACAACGAACTTCCGGCCTACGTCAACGCCCCCAGTTACGGGGCGATTTACACCGGTTCCGCGGTGGTCAACGGCGGCTTCGCCAATTCATGGATCTGGTACTGCCAGACGCAGCTCGTCAAATACAAGGACAACATCGCCACCGGCGGGAAGAACGGCTTCCATTACGCATGGAATGATGTGCTCAACGGCTCGGGAACGTGGGGCAACAACAGCACCACCAAGTACGTCAGCGCCGCGGCGATACAGGAACCGTTCAACACGCCACTGATCTGCGAGGTGGCGCAAAACTCCCCCAACGTCCAGCCTGATTCCACGCTTGATGCCTCGCGCCACCGCAGCACGGGGAGCAACATGCTCTTCGCGGATGCCAGCATTGACTTTGTCCGGGCCACGCAGTCGCTTCCCGGACCGGCCACCACGCCCGAAGCGGCGACCGGTTTTTACGCGTCGCAGAACAACGGCCGCCGGCTGGTGTGGGGCAAATACGCCAATTGACGGGATGACCCGGAATACCATGCACTCGGGGCAGAATTTTCCCGGGGCGCTGGGAAGGTGTATTCTATGCAATCAGGAAATACTCAGCTTCCAGTCGAATCGGACTTCTGCGATCCTCGATCGCGCGACATGGACGAAGAATACGCCCTCAGGATGTTTCTTGAGAAGACGCTGGCACAGGCCGAGGCGATGTTTCGTGAACAATTTAGCCTCCATTGGGAAGACCTGACCTATATGCGAGCGCCAGCATTCAGGTTCTACCTGCCGGCCGCGATCAAGTACCTGCTCAGTGAGGATGCCAACGGCGATGCCGACGCTGCCAGTACTTTCTGTTACGTGCTTGAATCGCGCCTGGCCCGCGATCCGGCCGCACTGATTCCCATCGCACCTGCAGTGGAAGACGCGATCCAGAAGATCCTCGCCAATTTCGATCGTTTCGAGTGTTCGCCTGAGGCGTATGGCGATGTGCCGAGTCGTTACAAAGCGCTGGCGGACAAGCTGGTCGCCTAGTCAACTACCGGGCGGGTGGCCTTGCCATGAGGGTGGCATGGGTCCAGCAATGGCACACGGCCGCGACTGGGCATCCACTCAAACGCGGCGGGACGCCGCGTCTACATGGTCAGTGTCACCTTGAATTGTCCGTCCGGCGTCACCTGCGCGACCAGCGTGTGCCCCAGCAGTTGGGCCGCCTGGCGGCATAGCGACAGGCCGAGTCCGTGGTGCCGACGGCTGTCGGTGCGGGAGCGGTCGCCGCGCCAGAAGCGGTCGAAGACGCGCCCCGCCTCCTCGGCGCTGAGCGTGCAGCCGGTGTTGGCCACGGCCACCGCAAACCCCGCCCCCGCCGGTACAACGCTGATGACGATTTCGCCCCCTTCCTTGGCGTAGGAAACGGCATTGTCAAACAGGTTGTTCATGATGATCTGCAAAAGGTCGGGGTCGGTAGTGGCCGGGGCGGACTCCGGCACTTCCCAGCGCGCGCGGATGCCGCGCGCGGCGGCGGCGGGTTCAAAGGCGATGAACCATTCATCCAGCCGCTCGACCAGGTCGATGGCCCGCGGGTGGGCGGCGAGTTGGCCGGCGTCGGCGCGGGCCAGCAGCAGCAGCGTTTCGATCATTCCCTGCACGTTGTTTCCGAGGTCGAGGCATTTGCCGATGATCGCGGCGTATTCCTCCGGGGTGCGCACGCGTCCCTGCGAGACCTCCAGCGTGGTCCGCAGCGCCGTCAGCGGCGTGCGCAGTTCGTGGGCCACGTCGGCGGTGAAGCCGCGCTCGCGCGTCATGGCGGCATCGACGCGGGCCAGCAGGGCGTTGAGCGTGGCGACAACCGGTTCCATTTCCGTCGGAGCGCCGTCGAGCGCCACGCGCCGCCCGGGTTGAATTTCGCGCAGGGAATCGATCCGCCCCGCCAGCACGGTCATCGGCCGCAATGAACGACCGATGATCCAGGCGGTCAGCCCGGCCGCGGCCGCCAGGGCCACGCCGCCGCCGGCCACCATGCGCCACAGGATGGCGCCGAGGGTCTCCTGCAGTTCCTCGGTTTCCTGCGCGCAGACGATCACCGCCGTCCGCAATCCCTTGTCGGTCGCCGGGTGGTGCTGGCCGTCGGGCGTTTCGAACACTGGAACAAACACGTAGGCGACGCTGCGCCCGGGCCGGCCGCCGGGGAGCGTGATATCCTCGAAGGCCGGGGTGCGCGTGGGGGCCGGCGGGAAATCGAGGTGGGCATCGCGGAGGGAGGGAGAATGCCCGAGCATTTTTCCGTCATCGACGCGGATTTCGAAGAAGGCCTTGTTGCGGTGCTTCTGCGGGTTGTCGAGGAAGTCCGCGATCGGCTGGGCGTCAAAATCAAAGCGCACCTCGCGGGCGTCCTGTTCGCTCATGGCGCAGACCGCCTGCGCCCTGGAGAGCAGCGCCGCGTCCAGGGTTTGCCGGAGTTTCTGACGGATGGAGAAGTACATCGCCGCAAACAGAAGGATCAGCAGCATCGACCCGGTGGCAAAGAGGGCAGTCAGCAGGCGGCCGCGGATGGAACGGGTCATGGGGCGGTCTCCCCCAGCATGTATCCCAGCCCGCGCTTGGTGTGGATCAGCCGGGGCGCGTCGGGGCGCTCCACTTTTTTGCGCAGCATGCCGATGAAAACGTCAACCACGTTGCTTTCCAGGTTGGCGTTGAAGTCGTAGACATGCTGCCAGATGTCGGTGCGTGAGACGTAGCGGTTGGCGTTGAGGGCCATGTATTCCAGCAGCGCGTATTCGCGGGCCGAAAGATCAATCGGCCGCCCGCCGCGGGAGACGCTGCGGTGCGTGACATCCACCGCCAGATCCGCCACGCGCACGATCGTGGTCCGCGTTTCGTACTTCCGGCGGATCAGCGTTTTGATGCGCGCCAGCAATTCGGCGAACACAAACGGCTTGACCAGGTAGTCATCCGCACCGAGGTCCAGCCCGCGCACCTTGTCCGCGGCGGTGTCCCGCGCGGTCAGCAGGAGGACAAACGACGGCGAGCGCTCGGCGCGCAGCGCCTGGAGCATCTGCAGGCCGTCCACCTTGGGCAGCATCACGTCCAGCACAATGACATCGTGCTCCCCCGACCGGGCGTGCCAGAGGCCGGCCTCCCCGTCGCCCGCCTCGTCGACGGCGTAGCCGGCCTCGCGCAGGCCCTGGACCAGCGACTCTCGCAACGGCTGAAAATCTTCCACAACAAGGATGCGCATGGCCACCATGATACCGCGGCGCGATGAATCGGCGATGAAGAGGGACCGACTCGCGTTCTTACGCGTGGGCCACGCGGCCCTCAAATTGGCCATAGAGCGTGTAATGTTCAAAGCCACTCTCAAAGGCCCCGGCGGCGACCGCGGCCGCCACGTCGGGGTTGTGCGCCAGGTAGTAGGCGTCGTCGTAGCTGGTCGAGGGGTTGCGGTGTTCAAACTGGCCGTACATCACAAAGTGGGCGTAGGCCGAGACCAGGGCCCCGGATGCCACCGCGGCCGCCACGTCGGGGTTGTGGGCGAGGTAGTAGGTCTGGTTGAACAGGGCCTGGGCGGGGCGGTGTTCGGCAAAGCCGTATTCCATGAAATGCTGGAAGCCGGAGACGAACGCCCCGGCGTTCACCGCGGCATTTACGTCCGGATTGGCGCTTAGATAATAGGTCGCGTCAAAGTAGGCGCTGGCGCGGCGCTTTTCTGCGGCCCCGTAAAGCAGATAGTGCTCAAACCCGCTGGCAAATTCGCCCGCGCCGACGGCGGCGGCCACGTCGGGGTTCAGCGCCAGATAGATTTTTTCATCAAAGAACATGTTGGCGGCGCGGCCCTCCTGCTGTCCGTAGGCAATGAAGTGGGCAAAGCCGCTGGCAAACGCCCCCGCCCGTACCGCGGCGGCGACGTCGGGATTTTGCGCAAGATAGTAACTTTGCGAAAAATAAGCCGACGGGTTGCGGCCCTCGCGCTGGCCGTAGGTCTGAAAATGGTCGAACCCGGACCGGAACTCCCCGTTGGCCACCGCCGCCGCGACATCGGGATAGGTGGCCAGATACCAGCTTTCATCAAAGAAAGGCGCCGGCGCCACGTTGAACGCCCCGACCCGCTGAAAGCCCATGGCGTTGCCGCTTACGTCCTGAATTTTTCCGGCGACAATGCTTACCGCATAGGTACCCTCGTCCACCGAGTTCCACGATCCCCCCGGACCGGTGACGGTGTACGTCGCGACGCGCGTGGCGCCGTTGGAATTGTTGTCGACGCTGACGAACGTGGCGTAAGCCGAAAATCCGCCCGGCCCGGTCACCACCACCGCGCTGGGGTCCTTGAGTGTGTTGACGTTGACCGAAGCGTTGTCAGCGAATGTGAGCGTAAACGTGTAGGGCGACGCAAAACTTGTGTAATCGCGAATCTGCACGGCCGCCACCACCGGCGGCGTGGTGTCGTTGAGGATCGCCTGGTCAATCGCCGAGACGCTCTGCTGGTAGCTGGCCGAACCGCCGTAGACTGCAATCAGCAGGTCCGTCGAGCGCGGCAGCGTGGCCGACTGGTAGGTGGCCGTGCCGTTCACCAGCGCCGCGGTCCCGACCACGGTATTGCCGTTGTAAAACGTCACCGACCCCGCGGGCGTGCCGGATGCCGCCGCGACCGTGGCCGTCAATGTGATTCCCGATGCGGTGTTGGCGGCCACGCCGACCGTAGTGCTCGTAGCCGCCGTGGTGGCGGTGTTGAGGTCCAGTGCCTGATTGGCCGACCCCATGGTGACATTTTGTGACCGCACGCCGAAGGAGCCGGTGTACGTGACCGTGTACGAGCCCGCCGGCAGCGCCGCCTGATACATTCCCGCCGTCAGCGTGGAGATCGTTGTGTTCACAGCTCCGCCGACGATATGCACCGAGACCCCGCCCATTCCCTCGCCGGGGTCGTAATATCCGTTGTTGTTGGCATCGTTGTACACCACGCCGGTGAGGATCGGGTTGCCGTAGCTGGCCTGGTTGCCAAAGTCCTCGGTCATCAGCAGCGGGCCGGTGCTTTGGCCGGTGACGCCGTTGATCACCGCGACCGATGCGTCGCGGAAGCTGCTGTCGAGGAGATTGTTGCGGTGCCCCGGAGGGTTCTGGACGCCGCCGGTGCCGGTACCCCAGTCGATGACAAAGCCGGCGTGGCCGTAGAGCACATCCTCGGCATAGGCAAAAATGTTTTCGCCGACGAAGTTCCACACGTAGCCGGTGGAGGTGATGCGATCCCCCAGCACGAGTTCCCCCGGCAACTGGTGCGACTGCGTATCGTCCGCGGACATCAGTTGATCGTGGGCCAGCGTGGCGGTGTACATCTGGGCATTCCAGGCCAGCGGGGCGACGGGGGTGAGCGTTGAAAACGCCGTATAGAGCGCGTTGAGATCCACGCCATAGGTGGTGAGCGCGGAAGTGATATTGGCATTGCCGCTGGCGAGCAGCAGGGGGAGTTCCTGCACCGGGTTCTGGCGGAAGCGGTTGATCAGCTCAAGATCAAACTGCTCCATGGCGGTGGGGTCGGCGCCGGAAAGCAGCTCCCGCGGCTCCAGGGATTCCAGCAGCAATCCGCAAAGACGACGCCGACGCAGCGCGGGGCAGTTCCTCATGATGATTACTCCTCCATGTTGCCATCCCAAGCGCCGCCGCCCGGCGACGCTCCATTACACCGGCTCCGCACCGCAGCCGCCCCCTAGAGTGGCGGCCAAAGGTTTTCCGCATCATGCGGGTGTCAGTGGTTGTATGAAGCGCGGCGAGACGCCGCGTCCACTTTTGGCACCGGCTCCAGTATACCCCCCCCGCCGCCCCTAATGCACAATCCGTATCCCGAGAAAATCCAGCAGGACCATTCGCGTGCGCAGCAGATGCTCCCATTCAAAGACGTACGCGCGGTTCAAGGCCGTTCCGGTTCCACCGTCGGTTCCCTCCATGCGGTAGGTGATGGGGTGCCGCGCCGCGAAGTATGCGGCGCGGGGCACATGGATGGTGGACGTGACGATCACGGCGGTCGTCCATCCGTGGTCCGCCATCGCCGCGGTTGAATAGAACAGGTTCTGGGCAGTGTTCTGCGATTTTCCCTCGGCAATCACGGCTTCCGCCGGCACGCCGAGCTTCTGGGCATAGGCCTTCATCACCTCGGCTTCGACCCATTTGTTGTGGGCCGCGGTTCCGCTGACGATCATGTGTGGCGCCACACCCTGTTTGAAAAGCTCCACCCCCCGCTCCACGCGGGCCGCCATCATGTCCGAGGGGGTCCCATCCACTTTTGCCGGCACGCCCAGTACGATGATCACGTCCGCCCGCTGCTGGTGCAGAGTATCCAGGGGCGGGGCAAAGAACAGCGCCGGGAGGGTGTTGATCGCCGCGAGGCACAGCAGCATCAGTGCGGTCAATGCGAGGGCGGCACGTTTCCACCACGGTGCTTTTTTTCGCTGTCGGCTGGTCAAGGGCTCACCATTTCGCCGGTGGGGATACCGGCGTCATTGATTCCGCGGTGCTGTTCCACACCCCTCACCGCACGACCCCGATGGTCAACAAGATGTTTGCATAAATCCGCTGCTCCCCCGTCGCGATTGTCAGCGCCACGTCGCTGGTTCCCGCCGCCTCGTAAAATGCAAAGCGTTCCACCCGGGTCAGGTCCAAGTCCGCGTACCCCTTGGCCTTGATGATCGCCCGGAACTCCTTGAAGACCGGCGGATCGTTCTTCATCGCGTAGGGCCCGGTGCGGTTGGGCTCCATGACCTCCACCAGCTCCACGGGCACCGCATCCAAGATCCCCTTGAGCACATCCGTCACCTGCAGCATCCCCGGCGAAAAATTCAGATGCACCAGCTCCGCATTGGGGCCCTTTTTGGTCGCAAAGGGATAATTGCCGTCGCCGATCAAAATTTTGGACGAATGCCCGGCCCGCCCCAAAGCGGCCAAAATCTGCGGATGAAGAATGGGTGTTTTCAACATGAAAGGCTCCTTGTGAACGTTTCCATCGCACGGGCATCATACAATTCCACCGGCGTGCGCCAATGCTCTGACGGGGGGTTACTGGGGGCGTTTGCCGGCTTTGGTGGCCTGTATTTGCGCACGGCGTTTGGCTTTGGCGTTGGCGGCGGATTGTTCGCGTTCCAGTTTCAGGTAGCTGGCCAGGCGATGGGCGTCGAGGGTTCCGGCTTCGATGGCGGCCTTGATGGCGCAGAGCGGTTCGGTGGCGTGGCGGCAATCGGTGAATTTGCATTGGGCGGCGAGGGTGATGATGTCGTCGAAGTTGGTGACGGCGGGGTTGGCGGCGGGGTCGGACTCGGACAGGTTCAGCCCGCGCAGGCCGGGGGTGTCGATAATCATGCCGTGATACGGTGCGGGGAGCGGGATGAGGGTGCGGGAGCTGGTGCAGTGGCGGCCTTTGTCGTCGATGTCGCGTGTGTCCATCATGTCCTGGAGGTCGGACTGGGCGAGGTGGTTGACGAGCGTGGATTTGCCGACGCCGGAGGAGCCGAGGACGACGGCGGTTTTGCCGGGGCCGAAGTAGGGGATGAGGGTGTCGAGGCCTTTGTTTTCGAGGCAACTGATCGCGTGGATGGGTACGGCGGCGGCGATGCGGCGGACGTCGGCCATGATCGGGCCGGCGTCGGGCAGGAGGTCGGACTTGGTGAGGAGGATGACCGGGAGGGCACCGGACTGGTTGACGAGGGCGAGGAAACGCTCCAGCCGGCGGAGGTTGAAGTTGAGGTTGAGGCTGGTGACGAGGAAGACGGTGTCGACGTTGGCGGCGAGGGTTTGGATGTCGCCGGTGCGGTCGCCTTCGCCGGTGGCGCGGGAGAGGAGTGTGCGGCGTGCGAGGAGACGCTGGATGGTGCCCTTGCCTTCGGCGGCGCGGGCGCGGAGGGTGACAAAATCGCCGACGGTGGGGAAATCGAGGCGGGATTTGGCGTGGTGATAGAAGCGTCCGGCGAGGTCGCAGAGCAGCTCGCCCTGTGGCGTGACGACGCGGTGGGATTTTTTTTCCTCCGTCAGCACGCGCCCGACCGTCGGGGCGTCCGCCGGTGTAAGCTGGGATTGAAAGAACGGCGTGAAGCCGAAGGTTTGCAGGTCCATGGGAGGAGGGTAGCGGGTTGGGGGGCGGGGGGCAAATGGCCGGGGCGTTTCAGGATTGCTATTATTGTCATGGTTCACTAGGCCTTGTCTCAAAACGCATCTGCCGTAAGAGTGGTGCCGGTGCCCCGCACCGGCATTTCGCACCTCCACCGACGCCGACGAGGGCGTCGGCACCACTTTTGAGACAAAGCCTAATACGACAGCGCTACATGTGTTCCCGTTGGCGTGACGTTTTTCGGCGGCTTCGGTACGACGCTTCATTACGCCACTGATAATAATCGTTCCTCTTCATAATTGCGGCCCATGAGCGCGGCCA
>Ga0302320_10021698_pt1 | contig 12726 bp, 11 predicted proteins | sample Bog_T0_3_FD_202130 | JGI IMG/M metagenome (GOLD analysis project Ga0302320, IMG submission 202130) | Peat permafrost microbial communities from Stordalen Mire near Abisko, Sweden - Bog_T0_3 | ecosystem: Environmental > Terrestrial > Soil > Wetlands > Peat | place: Sweden: Abisko, Stordalen Mire...
GCGCTGACCGATACAGCGGATCGCATGTCGAAACTCGAAGGGCGCAAGGCGATTCTGATCCTTTCCTCGGGAATCGATACTTTCAGTAAAATCACGTTCGATCAGGCGCGGCGGAAACTGCAGGATGCCGGCGTGCCGATTTATTCGATCGACCTGCTGCAGATGATTAATCCCGGCGCTACGGAGGCTATCGGCCAACTGCAGGCCGAGAACGAGATGAGAACCTTCGGGAAGGAATCCGGCGGGCAGGCGTACTTCCCTCGCTGGCCGCAGGAAATCGGCCAGGTATTCCAGGACATTCAGGGCCAGATGCGCAATCAGTACACGCTCGCTTACGCGCCGTCCAATACACAGAAGGACGGCAAGTTTCGCAAGATTACCGTGCAGCTGATCGATCCGCAAACGAATCAGCCGATTGTGATGAAGGACGAGAAAAATAAGCCGATCAAGTACACGATCATCGCCAAACAGGGCTATCAGGCGCCCCGGGCGGTGGAGTAAAAGGCAGCCTGTGGCAGTGGCCTTCCCCGCGCGGCCGGCGAAAACGCGCGCGCGACATTTTTTACCAGCGAAGCAGATTAAGTCAAGAACTGAATTTGCTCTGGTTTCAACCGGATGCAAAACCATTGACAGTTGTGTGACAGGTCTGTTACTTTCAACCGTTCCCTTAATGAAGCCCGATCCTGTTTTGCCCGCAGCCATATTGCTTGTCGACGATAACCCGAACGGACTGACCGCCCGGCGAATGATCCTCGAAGAACACGGCTTCTCCGTCACTACCTGCGAAAATGCCGAGGATGCATGGGCACTGTTCCAGCAGGCTCGTTTCGATATCGTGATTACGGATTACAGGCTCAAAGGCATGAATGGCGGGGAACTGATTCAGCTGATCCGGGCGGCCGATTCGCCCGCGCGGGTAATTTTGCTTTCCGGTTTTATCGGAGTGCTTGGTCTCAACGAAGAGAACACCGGGGCCGATGAGCTGATTCTGAAAACCAACCGCGAAGTACCGGAGTTGCTCCGGGCGGTGCGCAAGCTTGCTCACCAGGGCCCGCGACGCAAGCCGCCTTCGCCGGAGGGCGGGAAGCCGCGGGCCGCTCGCAGCCGGTTGGTATCGCGAAAGTCGGCGGGCAGCATCTGATGTGGGGCCGGGGCTGGCCGGGCCGCGTATTTTTCGCAATGGTTTTCGCGGCCTTCCTGTTCATCCCATTCGCTTTCCCGATCGCGCAGGCAACGGCGACCCATAAAGCCCCGGCGCAGAAAGCCCCAGCGCAGAAGGCCAAAGAGGCAGCGCCGGTTTCCGAGAGCGCGGCGGTGGCCCGCTGGATGGCATCGCTCACGCTGCGCGAGAAGATTGCGCAGCTGGTCATTATTCCCTTCAATGGCCGCCCATTCCGCCGTGCCAGCGAGGCAGCGGAATTTACGAGACTGATCGCCAGGGAACACGTCGGCGGCATGATTCTGGTCAACGTGACGGCGAGCGGGCAACTGGTAGCCAAAGCCGATCCGGTGCCGACGGTGTCCTTCATCAATCGCATGCAGCGGCTGGCGAAAGTGCCCCTGATCGTGGCGGGCGATTTCGAACGGGGCGCTTCCATGCGCCTGACTTCGACGACGATTTTTCCCCATGCGATGGCGTTTGCGGCGGCGCGGGATCCCGACGCGGCGCGCATCGAGGGCGAAATCACCGCAAAGGAATCGAGGGCCATGGGGTTCCAGTGGCTTTTCTTTCCCGATGCCGATGTCAACAATAACCCGGACAACCCGATCATCAACATCCGTTCTTACGGGGAAGATCCGGCCGTCGTCTCGCAAATGGTGAGCGCGTTCATCGAAGGCGCCCATTCCGATCCGAAGAACCGCGTTCTGGTCACCGCCAAACATTTTCCCGGCCACGGCGATACCGCGACCGATACCCATCTGAATCTGGCCACCGTTACGGCGGACCGCGACCGGCTGGAATCGCTCGAATGGACGCCGTTCCGCGCGGCAATTCGGAGTGGCGTGGATTCCATCATGACGGCGCATCTGGCGGTGCCCGCGCTGGACGAGCCGGACATGCCAGCCACGCTGTCGTCCAAAATCCTGACAGGCATTTTGCGCGATGAACTGGGTTTCGGCGGGCTGATTGTAACCGATGCGCTCGATATGGGCGGCATCGCGAAGGGCTTCACGGCGGGCGACGCTTCGGTGCGTGCGATTGAAGCTGGTGCCGATATACTCCTTATGCCTACGGACCCGAAAGCCGCTATTGACGCCGTGGAGGATGCGGTGAGAACCGGCCGCATTTCGAAGAAACGGATCGACGAAAGCGTGATGCGAATCCTGACGGCCAAGGCGCGCGTGGGGCTTGCCAAAGCGAAACTGGTGGATCTGAAACAGCTCGACAAGGTGGTGAATACGCAGGCGAGCAATGTAGCCGCTCAGAAAATCGCCGATCGCTCGGTCACCCTGGTGCGCAACACGGATGATATTTTGCCGCTGAAGAGCAGCGCCGATACCGTGTTCTACACGGCGATCGAGGGGCCGGCGTCCATCGAGGGCAAGGCCTTTAGCGATGAGGTGCGTAAGCACTGGCCGCAGGCGGTCATTGTCCAGACGGATTCCGGGATGCCGGAAGCGGATCTGGATATGGCACTGCTGCGCGGCGCGGGCGCGAAGCGGTATGTGGTGGCGGCGTTCGCTTCGGTTTCCGCGTACAGGGGAACGGCGGCGCTGGGCGGAAATTTGCCGGCGTTCATTCAGAAGCTGATCGACACGAAAATTCCGGTGGTCTTTCTAGCGCTGGGAAATCCTTACCTGTTGCGTAATTTTCCGGACGTCGCCGGGTATATGGCGCTGTGCAGCACGGTGCCGCCATCGGAAGTGGCGGCGGCCAAAGCGCTGTTTGGCGAGATCGCCATTGACGGAAAGCTCCCGGTTTCGATTCCCGGTTACGCGAAACTGGGCGACGGTCTGGTGCTCCCCATTACTTCCAGGTAGGTCTGGAACGATACGTGCAATAACCGCGTTCGATGCGGAAGACACTAATCCTTGCAGCTTTTTTCTGTCTTACCGCCTTCGCGGACGATTGGTCCGGTAAACTGGTCGACGCCGTTTGCGCGGAGCAGAAAGAACATACGGTTTCCTGCGACGCCACCGGCGCAACCACGGCTTTCGCGCTCGATGTCTCGGGTACGATCTACAAACTGGATCCGGCTGGAAACGTCAAAGCCGCAGCCGCACTGAAGTACCGGGCGCAGCCAGCCTCAAATCCTTCAACACCCACATCCACCGAAATCAAGGCCAGAATCACCGGGACCGAAGCGGCGAAGACTATTGTGGTCGAAACAATTAGTCTGCAATAGCCTTTACGAAATGCCTATCAGAACCCCGGCTCCGAAGACCAGCAAGCCTCCCGGGCCGATCTGCATAGGGGTCCTCCGCCAGATGGTTTTCGGGTCGCCTTCCGCAATGCGGGCCGGTGGCACTCGTGAGGCGTAGATCGGGCTGAGACGCTCAGTGAATGCCCGCCAAATCAGCAGGAAGACTGCGGCGGCAGCGGGGACGAATCATTGCAACCGCTGGATTGAATCTGCGCTATCGTAATGGCCAGGCGCAAACCACGATGAACCCGTCCACTCAGGTCCGAGTGTTGGCGCATCTGCCCCCGATGTTCGTCCTGATCGCCGCGTTGTTGGGCGCACAGCCTCGGAAGTCTGTGCCCGCATCTCCGGCGCCGCAGGTCAAGCTTACCCTAAAGGCCGTGGACGACGCGACCGGCGCGGCAATCCCGAACGCCCATTTTGTTCTCACAGATTTCACTCATCCCGTGGGCGACCTGTTTGAAGGTCAGTTCGAAAATCTTGGAGAACATGTCCCAGTCCCGCTGGCGAGTCGCGAGGGACAGTCGAGCGTCATGATAGCGGAGAATTCCTTAATGGACGTTTCCGCTTTCGCCCCGGATTATCCGTTCTCTGCCAGGTCTACTTCGATCATTGTCAAAAATAAGGATTTGACCATGACGATCTCGCTAACCAAAGGCGCCGTAATCGTTGGGCAGATCGTCGACGCTGAATCCCGTCGGCCTCTGGGCAACATTCCTGTGCAGGCACGGCACGCCGCGTTCAGTCATGGAATCAGGGAGTTTCCATATGACAGATTGACAACGAAGACGGACCAGGGCGGCAGATTTGAAATAAGAGAACTACGACCTGGGGACTATATCGTTGAGACCAATTCCTCCGATGGAGTTGTTTTTCAGCACATCGTTCCCAATTCCCTGTACGGCCGCCAGGCATGGCCCGGTGGTCGGGACTTAGCTGATGCCTCACCAAGGCCTGTCACGGCCGGAACGACCGTTGACTTCGGCCAAATTTTACTCAGGAAACAAGAGCTCCCGACGGTCACAGTAAAGGTCGCCGGCGATTGCCGCGGAAAGCACCTAACGGTCCAACTCACTCAGTACTTCGCGACGATCAGAATATCTCGGTTCGAGATCGACCATGTTGAGTGCGGTAAGGTCATAGTCATCCCGCAGGTTTCGCCGGGGCTCTATCAGCTGACAGGGCAGGTGGATGGCAAGCCGGGCCGGGTTCCCGATGAATTTGCCGCCATCTCTCTAACAGTAGCCGACACGAATATTTCAGCCGATCTGGTCGAGCGCCCCCCTGTGGATTTTGCCGGACGAGTCCTGATAGAGACCAAAGACCCCGTAACCGGTTCGAGAGCCGAAGCCGTTGTTGCGCGAGCGGTCGTCATTCATCTGCTGGCAACGGGCACACGCGGCAAAGGCGTGTTGACTGAACTGCCGTCGGATGTGGGAGCCTGGACAGAACCCAATACGGGTGCGTTTACATCGAAGGCCTACCCGCCGCCGGGCGGTAGGCTTTCTGTCTGGGTTAACAATCTTCCGGAGGGTCTGTATGTGGAGGCGCTTAGGTATAACGGCACCAGGATCGACGGGGATGAGTTCACTTCGGGCGAGTCGGCTGCCAAACAGAATCTCGACATCATTTGCTCCAGCGAATTCGGGGTTGTCTCGGGCAATGTATTGAACACTGAGGGCGGCACCGTCGCAGTTCTGTTCGCCCCATGGCCGAACGATGGTGGTGTTTACCCATCGAACGTTCATGAAGGCCGGGGCGAGGCGGACGGTAAGTTCAGCATTCGCCCGGTTCGGCCTGGACACTACAAGGCTGTCGCCGTGAAGGCCAGTGACCGCCCAAATTTTGAGGCTCCCCTCCGTTTGATGCAACTGCTCGCGAAGGGTTTGGATGTCGATATTCCGGCCGGACCGAGCGATATCAGAATCGAGTGGCTGGAACATTAAACAGACCTGCTGCAGATCTCGACTTCCCACAGTTGTCAGACCCACTTGAGAAGTCGGGAAAAACCGCACAATCGCTACCATTGCGGGTGAGGCATGAAGCCTTCAGATACGCACGCGCGGGCGCGACTGAAATCGCGCGTACCTCCAGGTTACGAGGTTGTCCGCGAATTCGCATTACGAACTGCCGATCAGAACCCCGGCCCCGAAAACGAGCAATCCACCCAGACCCACCTGCACAGCGGCAGAGACAATCGGCGTTTCCATATACCGGTGGCGAATCCACGAAATGATGGCGAGTTCGATCGCGACCACCACCACCGCGGCTGTCATCGCCAGTCTGAATTCTGAAATCAGAAACGGCAGTGTGTGGCCGATGCCCCCCAGTGCAGTCATCAGTCCGCAAATCGTTCCACGCGCCCACGGGTGGCCACGGCCCGTCAGACTGCCATCGTCGGAGAGGGCTTCCGCGAAACCCATGCTGATGCCGGCGCCGATCGACGCGGCGAGCCCAACGCGAAAGGCGTCGAAGCTGCTGTGCGTGGCGAAGGCCGCGGCAAAAACGGGTGCCAGGGTGGAGACGGAGCCATCCATCAGGCCCGCCAGGCCGGGCTGTACGATCTGTAGCACGAACAGACGCCGGTTAGCCGCGTCTTCGCTGTGCCGAACGTCGGGCTTCAGGTTGTCCTTTTCGAGGGCCTCGGCCTTTCGTTCGTGGTGGCGCTCTTCCTGGATCAGATCGTCCAGCAATTGGCGGATACCGGCGTCCTGGGCTCGCGTCGAGGCTTTTTCGTAGAAACGGCGGCTTTCGGCTTCCATCGCGCTCACCTGGCTACGCACGTTATCGAGGCCCAGCGGCCGTACCATCCACACCGGCTTCCGGGTCACGAAACCGCGCACATCCTGGCGGCGTATGAGCGGAATATGTTCGCCGAATCTCGCGCTGAAATGCTCGATCAGTCGGCGGCGATGCCCTGACTCTTCATCGCGCATGCCATCGAACACAGCGGCCGAGGCAGGGAAGCCCTCGCGCAGCCCTTCGGCGTAATCGGCGTAGATGCGTTCGTCTTCTTCTTCGAGTGAAATCGCAAGGGCCAGGATCTCGCGTTCGGACAAGCTGTCGAATGAGCGCATATCATTTAATTCTGGACTACGGGTAATTCTGTACTATTGCCGCACTCATGCGCCTCACCTTGAAAATCCGCGCCGGAGCGAAGCGCACCGCTTTTAGCGGAAAGCTGGGCAATGTGTGGAAGGTTCAGGTTGCCGCGCCGCCGGTGGACGGCAAGGCGAACGAGGCGCTGTTGAAATTTCTGGCAATGCTGACCGGACGGCCGCTGGGTGCGGTGCGGCTGGTGAGCGGATTCACGTCGCCACTGAAGACGGTTGAAATTGACGGCATCGACGCGCAAAGCCTGAACCGCGCTATTTTGGAATCCAATGGACCTGAAACGCATACAGGAATCGCTTAAGCGCCAAAATCTGGATGGCTGGCTGTTCTTCGATCACCATGGGCGCGATCCGCTGGCGTATCGCGTTCTGGGATTAGGGTCAGCCGGGCATGTCACGCGCCGCTGGTATTACTTTATTCCCGCTCACGGTGAGCCGGTCGGCCTGGTGCATCGTATCGAATCGAAAAAGCTGGACGCCGCGCCGGGAGAAAAGATTTTCTATTCCAGCTGGCGCGAACAGCAGGACGGTCTCGCGAAACTGCTGGCCGGCTCGAAGCATGTGGCCATGCAGTATTCGCCCCGTTGCGCGATTCCGTATGTGGCGATGGTGGATGCCGGGACCGTGGAACTGGTGCGGGAATTCGGCGTGGAGGTGGTCAGCTCGGCCGAACTCATTCAGGAGTTCGAGGCGTGCCTGAATGCCGAACAGTTCGCGTCGCATCTGGAAGCCGGGCGCCGGATGGATATGATTCGCGCGAACGCTTTCCGATTGATCGCGGACAAGCTACAGTCCGGGATCGACGAGGTTACAGTAGCCGATTGGATGCGTGCGGAGTTTCAGAAGGCCAGCCTCGTGACGGACAGCGGTCCTGTTGTTGCCGTGAATGCGCACGCGGGCGATCCGCATTACGAGCCAACCGCCGCTACAAGCCTGCGGATCCAGCCAGGCGATTTCGTTTTGATCGACATGTGGGCGAAGCTCCACCAGCCAGGTTCCGTGTATTACGACATTACGTGGACCGGATATTGCGGTGACGCTCCCGAGCGCGTGAGGCGTGTGTTTGAGATCGTGCGCGATGCCCGGGATCAGGCGGTGGAAACGTTGAAGACCGCGGTCGCAGCTGGTCGCGCAATACGCGGCTTTGAAGTGGACGATGCCGCGCGCGGCTTGATTCATGCCAGTGGATTCGGCGACAAATTCGTGCACCGCACCGGGCATTCGATCGGCGAAGAAGTGCACGGGTCGGGCGCCAACATGGACAACCTGGAAACCCACGACGAGCGGCGAATCGTGCCGGGCTCGTTATTTTCGGTGGAACCGGGAATTTATCTGGAAGACTTCGGAGTGCGTTCCGAACTGAATATGTTCGTCGGGGCGGGGAAGGCCATTGTCACCGGTGAAGTGCAGCGCGAACTGGTCCGGATCGTGGCATTATAGCAGAGACGTCTGAAGTGCTCGGCTACGCGTTCGGCTTGTCTTTCCCCTGCGCCTGCTCCTTTTCCGTAAGCTTGTCCAGCGCCGACTGCATCTGCTGTACCCAGCCCGCCAGTTCACCCGCCAGGGTTGTTTCCGTCTGGTCCACGAGCAGATCGATATTTGCGGATCGTTCTTTCTCCCACTTCGAGAGCGCCTTCCACCACGAGGAAACATTTTTGAGTCCGGTCAGCGCCTGGTTGTATTGAATGATGGTGCTTTCCACCTGATCCATCTCGAGCCTCGTGGCGAGCAGGGCAGCGATGGCAATAGTCAGCGCCACCCAGACATCGAATTTAAAGGCCGCCAACAGGGTGCCTGCGCCGCCAAATACATAGATCCATATTTGAAACTTCTTCAGTTGCCTGCAAAGCTTCTCAATTTTTTCGGTGTAATATTGAATCTGATCGTCGATTCGCTCCTCGAAGTACCCATCGGGTTTCAGGAATGTAAGAAGCTTTGCTTTCGGATCGGGCATAACCGGCAAACTGGTCCGGTTCACCTCGCTCTGCGAAAGGCCGGAGGTGATGCTCGATAGTTGCGAAGCCAGTTTAATTTCGCGCGTAACCCCGCCGCACTGGGCATCGCGGTAAACGCCGGCCTGCATGCGGTAACGAAAAATTTCGCGCTTGATCGCCTCCGCCGCCGCCCGCAGAAGAATCCACTTGTTGCCCTCGCGGAACCGGCTGTTTACCGCCACCAGAACGGATATAACGACCGGCGTAATCACCATGAGCAAGTGGACAAAGCCCCGAATCCCGGGATAATAGGGGGCGAAGTCAGGCGGAAGCAGTTGGCGCAGCCAGGTAAGCGCCCCGCCCGACTGGACGATGGCGAGAAACGTAGCCGCTACGCCCAAACCAAGAATGATCCTCTGTATTTTTCTGAAGTCCACCTGTTTATCGAAGGCGGCCTTATCCAGCGCAGCGAAACGGCGCCATGCATCGGCCATGCTGTCGACGCGCAGATCGATGCGCCCGAAGAGAATCCTCTTGGGATCGTCAAAGCTGTCAGAGAGGGAAAATGACTCGACATCTCCGGTTTCAACAATTTCGCGAACGTCGGGATCTGAAGGAGTATTGCGCTGGCCGTTCGCTCCGGGCTTCATTGCGACGAGAATCGCGTCGGCAATACCGCCCGTTTCGCCAATCAGAAGAATGGGCCATTGACGGCGCACGCAGGTGACCAGCGCCGCCTTTTCCGCATCGCCCCCGCCTGCAATTACGACCATTACCGGCTTGTCGCTGCCGTTCGGGTCCTTCGCCAGAACGCCGGTGAACTCGAGCATTGTCCTGACCGGATCGCCAGGCCAGTCTGCCGGAAGACGAACCACGATCGCGTGATTTGGCTCCACGTCAGCGCCGTGGGGGGCAACGCCAATCGACACCGGACGCTTTTCCGCATCGCGAACCGCCTGACCGGTGAGTGCAGCCAAACCGGAATCGGTACCGTTATCCACGATCCGGGCGCCGCATGCGGCAGCCGCCGGTATAACCGCGCGGTTCAGGAAAGATCGGACAAGAGGAGAGACGGCCGCATCGGCATCTCCCAGAAGAATAACCAGAGGAGCGGGGTCACCCGGAATCCTGGCCGCGATGGAAGGAACTTCGTCGCCCGCGGCAGGTTCAATGATGATCGAAGCGCGTGCAGGCATATATTTCCTTTGAGATAACAGCCATGACGATAACACAGAACAGCCTCGAAAATCGAAGGATTTCGAGTTCCACCGGCGGGCAGACTTCCGCTTCGGCGCTGGTCGATCCTATAGTTTCGGGCGGGATGCAATAATGCGCGCGGCGTGGAGAAAAACGTCATCCAGCATCTGCTGCGTCAGACGGCCAGTGGACGTATTTTGCTGGCTCGGATGGTAGGAGGTCATGATCGCGGGCTTCACATCGTGCAAAACGCCATGGCCAAAGCGGAACTCCGAAGTCCGCTCGATCTGGCCGCGCTGCTTCAGGACCGCGAGACAAGCGTCGAAGGCGATCTTCCCCAGCGCCACAATGACACGCGCATTGCCGAAGATCTCAAACTCCTGTTCGAGCCACGAACGGCAGAGGCGCAGTTCCTCAGGGGACGGTTTATTATCCGGAGGAGCGCAATGTGCGGCGGCGGTGATCCATGCGTCGTGCAGTCGAAGGCCGTCATCCGAAGTGCGGCTCTCGGCCTGGGACGCGAATCCTGCGCAATGCAGGGAGCGATAGAGAAAATCGCCCGAGCGGTCGCCCGTGAACATCCGGCCGGTGCGGTTGGCTCCATGCGCACCGGGAGCCAGGCCGACAATCAGAAGCCGGGCGGAAGGGTCGCCGAAGGAGGGAACGGGCTTCCCCCAGTATTCCCACTCCTGATATGCCCGGCGTTTGGCGATGGCCGTGGCGCGGCAATGATCGACGAGACGAGGGCATTTTGTGCAGGCCGTGATGGACTGGTTGATTGTGACAAGCGTAGGTGAGGAACGGTCCATAAAGCGAATGGGTGGAACTGCCGATCAGTAAAACAGGGCGGGAGACGAACCCTAACCTGATTTTCGCAGGTAATTTCCGGTGAAAAGGACTGATCGGAGATTGACCTGGGACCGTCTCAGGGTAGAAAATGAGATGTCCGGCTGCTCCCCGGCATGTTTTTGGCCTGTAATCTTCCGTACTTGCGAATAACGATGCTGAAACGCTGCACACGGACTTTTTGTTTTGCCATTATCATCGCGTCGGTCGCCATGACGATAGGGTTGGCGGGAGCCAGCACCACGTCGGCTAAGTCGACCAGTAAGAAAAAATCCACGAAGAAGTCGACGGCTAAGACCGTTGCGAGTGCGGCAAAGGCGGTGCCTGTGGCTAAAGCTCCAGTTGCGCCTGCGGCTAAGGCTGCGCCTGCGGCCGCCGCGAAGCCCGCGCCGAAGGTTGTGGCCAAACTCTCGCCCGAAGCTGCCATTGCCTTGGCGAACAAGCGAAATCGCATCGCACGAGGCAACGGCTGGGTTCAGACGTGGGACGAGCCGACTTACAAAGATTCCACCTCAGGCGACAACACCACTGGCGAGGATTTGCTGGTGCGCACCGCCGCTGTGGATGCGCTGGGCAGCCTGAACGGTTCGATTGTGGTGGTCGATCCGGAGACCGGACGAATCCTGACCATCGTGAATCAGCAACTGGCGCTGGGCGGCGGATTCCAGCCGTGCTCGACCGTGAAAGTTTCCGTCGCTCTGGCGGCGCTGCATGAAAATCTGGTCGCGCGCGTGAGTCCGATTCGCTTTAACAGCAGGAGTTCGCTCGATCTGACTGATGCCCTGGCCTATTCCAACAACAACTACTTTGCCAACCTCGGCATCAAGCTGGGCTATGATCGCTACAGCTATTACGCCAAACTATTCGGCTACGGCGAGAAGGCCGGGCTCAATATCGATGGCGAACATCCCGGTTATTTTCCGCCGCAACCGCCGCAGGATGGTGGCATGGGAATGCTGACCAGCTTTGGCGAAGAAATTTCTCAGACTCCGCTCGAACTCGCCGGCCTGATTTCGGCGGTCGCCAACGGCGGGACCCTGTACTGGCTGCAATACCCGAAGTCCGACGAAGATTTCCGGAATTTCCAGCCACAGGTGAAGCGCCGTCTGGATATCGGCAATCTGATTCCGACCATCAAGCCCGGCATGAAAGGCGCGGTGGATTTTGGAACGGCTCGGCGCGCCAGCCAGCAGGAATCGATCCTGGGCAAGACGGGCACCTGCAGCGAAGGCAAGACGCACCTCGGATGGTTCGGATCCTTCAACGAAACCGGAGGGCGCAAACTGGTCGTTGTTGTCCTGCTGACGGGCGGAAAACCTTCCATTGGTCCGATGGCATCGGGCGTTGCCGGCGACGTTTACAAGGAACTGGCAGAGAAGAATTTCTTCCGGACCACCACTCCTCTGACGCCGGCGTCGATTCTTCCGACGCAAATCTGCTGTTCGAGGTAGCTGTTATAGGATAAGCCCGGGATGAACTTCAGGCCGCGTTGCGGCTTCTGCGCATGCGGCGATCTGCCCGCAGGCTAATGAGTTCCGCTACATTTGCGAGAAGATACGAGAGGTCCTCATTGCTGATACTCACCACCGTATCGGCCTTCGGACTGTTGCTATTACCCTCGGAGAGTTCGCTCATATCGGAAGAGATCAGCGCCGTCGCGGGCCTGTATTCTTTCTGCCGCGCATACGACAGCAATGCCGGTCCCGCTGTCTCCGATTCAGTGCGCAAATCCGCCAGGACCAACTGGTACTGGTGGGCATCCAGCTTGGAAATCGCCTCGGCGGCGCTTGCCGCTCCCTCGACCGCGTACCCAGCCTTGGCCAAGAGGCTCTTCAGGGTTAAGCGGGATGCCAGATCGGAATCAGCCAGAAGGACCTTTGCGACCCTCCGGGACTGGTGCACAGGCACCGGTCCTGCGGTGGAGCTTTCGATTGTGGCCTCGGTAGGCATTCCTATCTTTAGACTATAGGAAAACGCCTCGAAATGACACAGAAAAAACACGGTTAGGCTACAGGTACCAACCGACAACCTAAAGCTACTTCTTCAATAACGGCGTTAAGTATTTAATAACATTGGATGAAACGATCTGACATCCTTCTGCTGTTGGATGTATTTCGTCGGGTTGGACCAGATCAGGATGGCCTGCCACATCTTCGAGGAGGAACGGTATCCGAGCCAGATGGTACTGGCTGGCGAGAGTGGTATAGACCTGCTCGAACGAGTGAATGTAGGTTTCTCCGTAATTACGGGGAAGGGTCATCCCGGCTAAGA
>Ga0302320_10021700_pt1 | contig 12724 bp, 10 predicted proteins | sample Bog_T0_3_FD_202130 | JGI IMG/M metagenome (GOLD analysis project Ga0302320, IMG submission 202130) | Peat permafrost microbial communities from Stordalen Mire near Abisko, Sweden - Bog_T0_3 | ecosystem: Environmental > Terrestrial > Soil > Wetlands > Peat | place: Sweden: Abisko, Stordalen Mire...
TCTGGTTTGGAATCGAGTCCTGTTTTCCCTACGGCGTATTTAAACGCATCAGGTTCAAAGGATTCGGAGACCGATCGCACCTCCGTCTCAACCCGGCGCCCCGGGCTCTCCTAAACTAGGTGATGGAACATATACCACAAAACCCCGGCGTTTCAACGGAAACCTGAAGGCGGGGACAGCCTCCTCACAGGAGGCTGTCCCCGCGGAGCGCAAAATGGTTCTGGACAACCCCCGCAATCCCAGCATGTTTCCGCCCTGCATCAGGAACGAGCTTCGGCGCAAGCCGGGGTTCTGCCAACCGGGCCGGGAGCGGCCACGGTGGATCGGGTGAAAGCCCGGATGTGCGGGGCCTCGCGGCCCCGAACCAAAAGCTCCCGAAGACAGCGCCGACCTGATGCCCGGGTCGGCATTTTTGTTTTCAGAACCTGATGCGCGATCAGCCAAATCACGCATCATGAACGACACCATCCAACTCCCCAGCATCCGAATCAGGGCCGAGAACCCGAATCACCACCTTTGGAACAATCACGGAACGTGGTTCCTGCACTACACCGTGCATCCCACCCCGTTCACCAAGGAGCGCATCCGCCGTTCATTGGGAACCAAGGACATAGCCGCGGCGCGTCGACGCCGCGACCGGCTGTTTGCCGATCTGGGAAATGCCGGCGTCGCGGCCTAAACAGCACGAAACAACCGGCGGCACCCTCACCCAACCACCCGGCAAGGCAGCAGGGCTGCGTCCTGCATTCCGTGTATGATCTTCTTGTCCGGCGGACAAAAGGTCGCCAGCGCCCCGGACAGGCGCGCCTCGCCTTCCATCACGAAGTAATAGGGGCACAGCCGCAGCCGTCCGTCCGCGTCCACGGAAGTGACAGGGCCCGCGCTCCCTGTTTCCGCCGGAGAGGGGGTTCTATAAACCTTGTGCCGCACCCGGCGCGGTTTCCTGTACGCCTGTAATATATGCAGGTTTGCGGGGGCCAGCGCCACCGCCCTTTGCACGGCCTGCTGCCATTCCTCGCGCGAACAATCGCTTCCCAGGATCACACTTCGGGCGCCCCAGGCCGTCTCATGGAAGCCGCTGATCTTTATGATGAGGTCCCGCTCTTTCTGGGAGGCCGCGGCGAGATCCATCCAATCGCCCAGTAAGTGTCCCCCGACCATCGGCCCGTCGAGCAGGGCCCCGGGAGGAAGCGGGGCGGGATCGATCACCCAGGAGGGCGGGATCAGGGTCGAGAGAAGGCGGAAGGACCGGCCGTCCAGCGCTTCAGCCCAATAATCCCTGAGCCGGGGATGATGAAACAGCGCAAACCCAAGCTTCTCTTCCTGAAAGGTCTTCATCGGCGGGGCGATTGCGACTTCGCCCCCCGCCCATGCCTCGAAAATGAACTTCGCCGTCGGAATATTCGCCAAATCGAACAATTCGAAGAATCGGTAAACGATATCTATCTTCTCCGGATTCCCGCCGCTGTCGAAAAACAGCGCACCGCCGAGCGGAAAAAGATCCTCCGGCCGCAGGCAGAAGACCCGCTTCCCCGACAACTGTAGCTGGTGCGCGAGCCATTCCATCTCGGGGCGGTACGTCGAAGCCTCCTCACTTACGACCAATGCGATGGATGGGTTGGGCGTTCCGGGGCGAAGCGCAGCAAGCGCCGCGTGGAAATTCCTCACCATTAGGTCCTCCGCGCCAAGGATCCCCCGCTTTTCCCCACCCTTGCCGGAGGTCCCCGCGGATCCGTCCCATGCCTGCGGTTCCTCTTCGTACAGGCGGTTCAAAAAGGCGGTCAGTCCTATTCCACCCGGGACCGAATCGAGCTCGGCCATGACGAATCCCTCGTCCGTCAGGAGAAGGTCCGGCCGCAGCACCACCGGAAGAACCCCGCGGTTTCGCGGATCGCGCGCATGCTCGATCAACTCCCGCGGTTTCCCCCGGTCCAGGTAGTCGGCCGCCCACGGCGCCACGAGCGTCTTGTTCCGCAGGAGATTCCTGCCCGCAACAGAACGCAGGTACAGCGTCTCCAAAGCCTGCTGATATTCGAGGCACGCCGCCCCGATCGCCACCAGCTCCTCGACCTGCTTCGCCGTGAGCGGCCACGCGGCCGGCGAAAGCTGCCAGGACTTCGCCTCAAACAGCGGCTGCTGGCGCAGGGCCGCTTGAATGCGCTCGAAGGCGAGTTCTTGCATGGAAAAGGATTTGCGGGTGGCGGTTGATCCAGGCGCGACTTGGGGGTCCCTCCGACTTCCGGCCTACTCGTCCATCTGGATGTCCTTGTTGCGGTGCCGCGGCGACCCGGACCGCAGCCAGGCGTAGATGAAACGGTCGATGTCCCCGTCCAGGACGCCCTGCGTGTCGCTCGTGCTCATGCCCGTCCGAAGGTCCTTCACCATCTGGTACGGCTGCAGCACGTAGCTGCGGATCTGGCTGCCCCAGCCGATCTCCCCCTTTTCGCCGTAAAATCTTTCCATTTCGCTCCGCTGCTCATCGAGCCTCTTCTCATACAGCCGGGCCTTGAGGACGCTCATTGCGCTCGCCCGGTTCTTGATCTGCGAACGCTCGTTCTGGCAGACGACCACCATACCCGTCGGAATATGGGTGATGCGCACCGCGGAGTCGGTCGTATTGACCCCCTGGCCGCCCTTGCCCGAGGAGCGATACACATCGACGCGGATGTCGCTCTCGGGGACATCGATGGCAATCTCCTGGTCGACTTCGGCGATCACATCGACGGCGCAGAATGAGGTGTGCCGGCGCTTGTTCGCATCGAAGGGACTGATCCGCACCAGCCGGTGCACGCCGCGCTCCGCCTTTGCGTACCCGTAGGCAAACTCGCCCTTGATGAAGATCGTCGCCTTGGTGATCCCGGCCTGATCTCCGGCCTGCACGTCCTGCACCTCGACTGAGAATCCGCGGCGCTCGGCCCAGCGGCTGTACATGCGCAAGAGCATGTCGGCCCAGTCGCAGGACTCCGTGCCGCCCGCGCCGGCCTGAATCGAAAGGATCGCGTTGGTCCGGTCGAATTGGCCGCTCAGGAAGGCCGTGATCTCCAGCCGGTCCATCTCGGCGACCAACGCCTCCACGGTTCCGTCCAATTCGCGCGCATACGAGTCCTGCTCCGCGGGCAAGGCCGCCTGGACCAATTCGACCATGACGTCCGCGTCATCGATCTTCTTTCGGAATGCGATGACGGGAAAAACGGCGCGCTTGAGGCCGTTCAGCTTGGCGATGTGCTTCTGAGCGCGCTCGTTGTTGTCCCAGAAACCCGGCGCGCCCATCTGCGCCCCGAGAGCCTCGATCTCGCGGGTCTTTTGCTCGACGTCAAAGAAACCTCCACAGGTGGCCGGCGCGCTTCTTGATGTTGTCGATGTGATTGAAGGTCTCTGGTGCGATCATGGAAAACGTCCACCAAAGCGGAGAATGCTCGCCGGCGCAAGCGCGCTCCCCGGAAGCGCAAACCGGTCTCCTAGCCCCACAGCCGTCGCTGCAGGTCGACAAACCGGCCGACGATGGGGCCCTGCAGCGGATGGCGCCCGTTCGCGATGCGCTGGCGCGCCCCGATCCATACGTCGCGAATCGCCCGGCGCTCGAGGGAAAAGACGGCATTCTCGAGCAGGGCGCCGGGTTCCGCTCCGGCGATCGATGGGTCGTACACGTTGACGGTGAAGAAATCGGCGGGCCGCCCTATCTCGAGCGCGCCGCCGGGGGCGCCCAGGCTGCGCGCGCCCGCCACGGTCGCCGCATTGAAAAGCGTCCCCGCGGGCTCGGGCGCCAGCAGCGCGCGCGCGCCGCGTTCCATGCGCAGGTTGTACTCCAGCAGGCGCGCGTCCTCGAGCAGGTCGATCTGCACCTGCGCGTCCGTGCCCAGCGAAACGGCGGCGCCCGCCGCGAGGAGTTTTTCGACGGGAGCCGCGCCGGAGCCGAGGTTGCGCTCGGAGGTCGGGCAGGCGCAGACCGTGGCCCGCGCCGCGCCCAAAAGCTGCACCTCATCGTCCTTCAGATGGATGGCGTGGATCGCCGTGAACCGCTTGTCGAGCAGGCCGAGTTTCGCCAGCAGCGAGACCGGCGTGCGGCCGTTCTCGGCCATGCACGCCTCGTTGTCCGCCGGCTGCTCGGAGAGCGGAAGGTGGAGGCGCATCCGCTGGGCGTGCGCGAAAGCCGCCGCGGCCTTGAGATAATCCAGCGGCACCGCTCCCAGGCTGTGAAGCGCAATCCCCACCCAAGCCTCGTCAATGTGGTAATTCTGGGCGACAAACCGGGCCAGCGCCTCCGTTTCGGCGATGAATCGGTCGGGGCTCGGAGTGAGGAATCGGGCCGGACAGGCGCGGGCGCAGGCCGTCTGGAGCAGGGCGATGCGGATTCCGGTGTCGTGCGCCGCGCGAAGGATCTCGCAGGCGAGAAAACTCGGGTCGGGCCAGGATGCGCCCTCCGGCGGGTTGTGCAGATAATGGAATTCACCGACACACGTGATTCCGGACAGCAGCATCTCCAGGAAGGCCATGCGCGCCGTGTCATAAGCATCCTCGCCGGAAAGCCGGCCGACAGCCTGGTCCCGCGCCTCGCGCCAGGTCGGGATTGCATCCGGAGCCGCACGGGGGCGGCGCTCGGCGCGTCCGCGAATCGCCCTCTCCAAGGCATGGGAATGCCCGTTCACCAACCCGGGTAGAGCCGCTTGCCCGGCCAGTCGCTTGGCGGCGGCGAGATCCGCCGATTCGCGGGAGAAGCGGGTGATGCGGCCGAGCGCATCGGCGAAGAACGCGAGGCCGGGTTCGAACCTTCCGCCCGTGTACACGCAATCGGGCAGCCAGCCCGCTTCGGAAGGAGGGGAAACTGAAACGGCCCTTGCCTGCAACGCGGTCGCCGCGCCGGGGGCATTCTCCCGTCCGGTCATTTGGAATCCCAGCCTCCCCTGGCTTGGAAACGGCAAGGAACGATTTTCATAGGCTCAAAACAGATGGCGCACCCTGGGGCTTGACGGAACCGGTCGCGAGCTGGAAGGGTTCAGCTCGCGGCCAGCTTGCCGGCCCGGCGCTTCTTCCAATCCCAATACCACGCGATCAGGATGCAGATCTCATAGAGAAGGTACAGGGGCACCGCCATCGCGATCTGCGTTATGACCTCGGGCGTCGTGAGAATGGCGCCCAGGACCAGGGAGATGACGAGCACGTGCCGCCGGTAGTGGGCGAGCTGGCGGTAGGTCAGCATGCCCATCTTGACGAGGATCAGGACCACCAGGGGAAACTGGAAGCCGACCCCCATGCCGAGGAGAAACTTGCATACGAAACTGATGTACTCGTCCGCCCGCCAGTCGGTGGCGGAAAAACCCAGAAGGTCCGAGTATTTCATCGAGGCCCGCAAGGCGACGGGCAGAAGCAGAAAATAGGTCAGGAGGACACCGGTCAGCGCCAGGAAGACGCCCCAGCCGAGCCAGATGAACACGACCTTCCGCTCGCTGCGCTTGAAAGCCGGGATTATGAAGCTTCCCAGGTAATAGATCCAAAACGGGGAGGACACGACGATCGCGGCGTAAATCGCCACGTGAAAGGCCACCAGGAAAGCCTCGGTTGGGCTCAGGTTGTGGAGCCGGACCTCGATCGCGTCCGCGGCGGCGCCATTCGGATCGGGTTGCAGCGTGAGCACCTGCTGGCCAGCGATGGTCGCCGTTCCGACCCGGAATACCGCGTGGGGCGTCGCGCCCGCGGGAAGGGCGGGAAACTCGTCCCGCGAAACATCGAACGGCCCCAATTTGGCGGAACCCAGCTCCAGGGTCACCGTCGATTTCGGCTTTTCGAACAGGCGCATCCTCCGGATCGGGTTCTCGAGGATCGCGACAATCTGCGGTGTGAGCAGGAGGCAGATCATGATCGCCAGGCCGATCGCGATCGCCGAACGGATGAGGGCCGTGCGAAGATCCTGCACGTGTTCCCAGAACGACTTGCGCGAGCCGGTGTCTTCCTCTTCCTCGGTTGAAAATTCAGGATCTTTGGCGGACATGGATTGGCGGCGGGAACCCGTGCTAGGTCAGCGGATGAACCCGCCGGGGTCAATAGGGGGCGGACCGGCCTCCTTCCTATTCCCGCAGCACGCCTGCGGACCTCTCGGCCAGAAAGCTCGCGTACGTCCTGGCAATCCCTTCTTCCAGGCCGATCCGCGCACGCCAGCCCAGGGCGCCCAGCCGGGAGACGTCCAGGAGCTTGCGCGGCGTTCCGTCCGGCTTTGTTGCGTCCCAAACAATCTTCCCGGAAAACCCGGCCGCAGCAGCGACAGCCGCCGTCAGCTCCCTTATCGTGACTTCAACCCCGGAACCGACGTTGATCCAGTCGGGAGGATCCTCCAGTCGAAGGAGAAAGGCGCAGGCATCCGCCAGATCGTCCACGTGCAGGAATTCGCGGCGCGGTGCGCCGGTCCCCCAGGCCGTGACCATCGCCCCGTTCCCCTGCTTTGCCTCATGAAACTTGCGGATCAGCGCCGGCAGAACGTGCGAATTCTGCAGGTTATAGTTGTCGCCGGGCCCGTACAGGTTGGTCGGCATCGCCGAGTGAAAAAGGACGCCGTACTGCCGCCTGTAGAATTGCGCGAGCTTGAGGCCGGCAATCTTCGCGATGGCATAGGCCTCGTTCGTCGGCTCGAGCGGGCCGGTCAGCAGGCAATCCTCGGTCATCGGCTGCGAGGCATGCTTCGGGTAGATGCACGAGCTGCCGAGGAAGAGCAGCCGCTTCACCCCGGAGCGGTAGGCGCCGTGGATCGTATTCGCAGCGATGGCGAGATTCTCGAAAAGGAATTCGGCCGGATGGGTCGCATTTGCGTGGATGCCGCCCACCCTGGCGGCGGCGATGATCGCGGCGTCGGGGCGCTCGCCTGCGTAAAACGCCTCGACGGCCGCCCGGTCGCCGAGATCCAGTTCGCTGCGCCCGCGCAAAAGAAGTTCCATACCCGGCTCCCTCTGTAGCCGTCGCACCAGAGCCGAGCCGACCATTCCCTGGTGGCCTGCGATGAACAGCTTCACGGCGGAGACCCTGCAGGCGCCGCGCCCTTGGACAGACCCGCGATCCGCGCCTCCTGGCGGGCGGCGTCGAGATCGTGTTCCACCATGATCTTCACGAGCTCATTGAAACGGACCTTGGGCGCCCAGCCCAGCTGGCGCCGCGCCTTATCGGAGTTGCCGATCAAAAGGTCCACCTCGGCCGGGCGTTCGTACCGCGTGTCGTGCTTCACGTATTTCTGCCAGTCCAAGCCGAGAAGCCCGAAAGCTTCCTGGCAGAATTCCCTCACGCTGTGGGTCTCGTTCGTCGCCACGACATAGTCGTCCGGCCTGTCCTGTTGAAGCATGAGCCACATCATTTCCACGTATTCCTTCGCGTAGCCCCAGTCCCGGCGCGCCTCCAGGTTTCCGAGGAAGATGGAGTCCTGGAGCCCCATCTTGATACGGCCTGCTGCGCGCGTGATCTTGCGCGTGACGAACGTCTCGCCGCGCCGGGGCGACTCGTGATTGAAGAGGATTCCACTGCTCGCGTGAAGGTTGTAGCTCTCCCGATAATTCACGGTAAGCCAGTGCGCGTAGACCTTTGCGCAGCCGTAGGGCGATCGCGGCCAGAACGGCGTCTTCTCGGTCTGGGGCACCTCCTGGACCTTTCCGAACATCTCGGACGACGAAGCCTGGTAGTACCGCACTTTCTTCACCAACCCCGCTTCGCGGATCGCCTCCAGAATCCGCTGGGCTCCGAGCCCGTCCACGTCCCCCGTGTATTCGGGGATGTCGAAGGAAACGCGCACATGGGATTGCGCGCCAAGATTGTAGACTTCGTCCGGCTGCAGTTCGTACAGGAGCTTCACCATCTGAACGGAGTCGGCGAGGTCCCCGTAGTGCAGGAAAAGCCGGGTGTCGTTGACGTGCGGATCGCGGTAAAGGTGATCGATCCGTGAGGTATTGAACGTCGAGGCCCTGCGGATCACCCCGTGAACCTCATAGTCCTTGGCCAGCAGCAACTCGGCCAGGTAGGACCCATCCTGGCCGGTAATTCCGGTGACAAGAGCTTTTTTCATCGGGGGCGGGAATCATGGGCGGTAGGAACGCCGCCATGCAAGCCGCGATCCGAAGGAGGCCGTCCCGCCTGTCACTCCCGCTTCAGCGCAGGATCCTGAAAAGGCTCGTGTAGTCGTCGGTCCAGAGGGGCGGGGGAAGCTTGGACCTGCTGTCCGGCTTGTCGGCGGCGTCGAGAAGCCCGGGAGTCTGCAGAAACCTCGCCTTGGGGGCCACGAGCACCCACGTTGTGCCATAGACCCACCAATCCGGCTCGTCGTCATCGGCAATGGTGACGGCCTGCAGGTTGAAGTCCTTCGCCAGGCTCTCGACAACCGGCTGCAGATCGAAGTACCGGTTGGAGATATGGACGGCGATGATCCCGTCCGGCTTCATGTGCCTTAGATAGATTGCGAATGCCTCGCGGGTCAGAAGGTGCACGGGGATTGCGTCGCTGTTGAAGGCGTCCAGCGCGAGCAGGTCGAATCGCTGTGGATCGCCCCGCTCGAGTTCGCGTTCCATGGACAGCCGCGCGTCGCCCAGGACGATGTCCACTTTGGCCTTGGAGTCGGCGACATAAGTGAAACGGCTCGTTGCGAGGCGAAGCACCCGGGGGTTGATCTCATAGATCCGGATCGTGTCGCCCTTCTCGCCATATGCCGCCAGCGTGCCGGTGCCGAGGCCCACCAGGCCCAGCCGGCGGCCTGCGGTCCTGGGCAGGCTCCGAATGGCGAGCCCCACCCCGCTGGTTTCCGCGTAGTACGTCGTGGGCCACTTCGCCCTCGCCGGATCGGTGAACTGAAGGCCGTGGATGATCCGCCCGTGCTGCAGCACATAGTTGTGTTCGGAGGGAACGTCCGCCGAGTAGTCGAAAACCGTGAGGACGCCGAAAAAATTCCTGGAAATGCTGATCGCCGACTCGCGAACGCTTCCCGCCTGCTTCAACAGGACGACGCCCAGGACAAGGGAGATGAAGACGAGAAAGCTTCCCATGCGCGGCCGCCATTCTCGCAGGACCCCTTTCCTCACGTCGCCGAAGCCCATGAGCGCGCCCGCCGCGCATACGGCCGTCACCTTCCAGTGGTCCCGGAAGAAGATCCGGCATTCCGCCAGCAAGACGTCCATCCGGAAGGACACCGAGGTCGCCTGCGCGCCGCGCATGGCGAGCGCAGCGAACAATCCGGCAACGGCTCCGGCAAGCGCCCCCAGGGCGAGTGAACGGTCCCGTTTTTGCACGGCCAGCAACGCTAACAGCATGCTCAACAGCCAGAATCCGATGGGCAGTTCGAGATACGAGTTGAACAGAAGCGGCGCAATAACCGCCACGAGAAGCCCGCCGAGCGCGCCGCCTGCCGCAATCGTAAGATAAAAGGAGGTCAGGCGGCTCGGATGGGGTTTCCGGCGAACCAGCTCGCCGTGACAAAACATGCAGCCGGCAAACAGGGCGACGGAGTAACCGATCACCTGTATCCGGATCGGCGCATCCTCCTCTGCAAACAGCAGCTCCGTCACACCCGCCAGCCCGGCCATCAGAAGCAGGCTGAAGAACGGGCGCACATACCAGCGCGGATGGTCAAAGCAAAGGATGAAGCTGAGGAGATAAAGACTCAGCGGCAGAATCCACAGAAACGGGACGACGGCCAGGTCCTCGCAAAGCTTGTTTGTCGTGGCGAGAAGGAGAATCGAGGCGGTCGCCGGCAGCACAAGCCACAGAAGCCGGTCAGCCAACGGAGTGGCGGCGGCCGGTCCGGCTCCCCCTTCAGCGGCGGGGCCTGTCCCCGCTTCCGAGCCTTTTGCGGGATCATCTCCCTCCGACCCGCTTGCCACGGCCGCCCGGCGCCGCACCCGAGCGGCGCAGATGCCGCAAGCGATTGCGAAGACACCCAGGCCGGCCGTCCATATGCCCACCTGCGTGCGGCGTGAATACGCCCATTCGAAAAAGAATGGGTAACTCAACAGGGCCAGCAGCGAACCTGCGTTCGACAGCGCATAAAGCCGGTACGGCGAGACGCCCGGATGGGTGAGGCTGGACCACCGCTGGATGAGTGGCCCCGTTGCCGAAAGCACAATGTACGGCAATCCCAGGTTGATCGTCAGCAGGAGGAGTATCCGCAGTGTCGGATCGCCCGGAACCTGGGGTTTCCATGCGTCCGACGGAACGATCGGCAGAAAAACCAGGGCCGCCACAAGGAGGGCCATGTGCAAAAGCGCCTGTGCCCTCGGTTTCAGCCACCGGCTCGTAAAATGCGCGTAGGCGTATCCGACCAGAAGGGCGACCTGGAAGAACAGCAGGCACGTCGTCCAGACTCCGGGACTGCCGCCAAACCACGGAAGGATGTACTTGCCGATGAGCGGCTGCACCTGGAAAAGCAGAAACGCCCCGATGAAGATCGTGAGGGCATAGAGTGGCATGGGGGAACCTATTGTTACGTCCGGCCTTCCGATTCGGAATTGCGCGGTAAGTGACGTCAAGGAATACCCGCCTCCGCCCGTTGGGCGCGGCGGCCTTCCGATTCGGAATCGCGCGGCAAGTGGCGCTGAGGCACACCCGCCTCCGCCCGTTCGGCTTTGGCGCGGCTTCCTTCCGATTGAACGCCGCCCCCGAGGCGGCGTCCTAACGGCCGATGACGTGGCCTCGCAGCAAGCTGCGAGGCGTGTTTTGGCTGAGTTCGGAAAGCAACAAAAACGGCGGCCGATCGTTGCCGACCGGCCGCCGTGATGGGAACACTATCGATTGTCTATCTTACAGAATCACTCCGCGGGAGAACGAGCCGACGCGCGCGCGCGGGCTCGGTCGACCCAATGGACCTTGCTTACAGCGGCTTGTTCGCTGGCGCGGCAGGGGCCGGATTCTGGACGGGATTCGCCGGAGCGGCACCCGTGGGTTTCTGCCCGAAGCGCAGCCTCTTGGGCAGCTTCGCCTTCGCAGTGAAGGAAACCGGCGCCGGGCCAGGTTGGGAATTGGACGGCGCGGGCGCCGTGTTGAGGTTGAGATTAAGATCGTTGCTCATTTTTTGGTTTGGTTTTGCGCCCTGATGGCGGGCGCACCTCCCATATGGCATCCTCTGTGCCGATGCACCGTAGATATAAATAACATGTTTAATAATAATATATTATACATTTATCATGTTATTGCCAGTGAATGGCCTTATCATCCAACCATCCGCATGTGCAGTTATTGCACAAACCGTGCCTCGTGACGTGCAAGGCTACAAATCGAGCAGTCCGTACCGCTTGAGCTTGTATTGGAGCGCCCGCCGGCTGATGCCGAGCAAACGCGCAGCCTCCTCGCGCCTGGACGTGACGTGGATGAGCGTTTGCCGTATGAGAAGCATCTCCGCTTCAGCCAATGTCATTCCCGGCCGGATTGTAAACGCGGGCGCCTCCAAATCGCTTGTCCGCATAAAACTAGGCAGATCAACAACTTCAATATTAGACTTCTGGCACGTCACGACGAGGCGTTCGATGATGTTCCGGAGCTGCCTCACATTCCCAGGCCATGAAAACCGCTGGCACAGTTGCATCGCTTCAGCCGACATCGTCTGGCGGCGGCGTTTATGTTTTGCGCCGAAATGGTCGAGGAATGCGTCCACCAAGAACGGAATATCTTCGGCCCGGTCCCTGAGCGGGGGAACCATGATCGGGATTACCTGGAGGCGGTACAAAAGGTCCTCGCGAAACTTCCCCGCGACGACAGCCTGCGCGAGGTCCTTGTTTGTCGCCGCAATGATCCGCACGTCCACCCGCATGAGCTCCGTTCCGCCAACCATTCGGAATGCGCCGTCCTCTATGACTCGAAGCAGGTCGCCTTGTCCCTTTTGGGGCAAGTCGCCGATTTCATCGAGGAAGAGGGTGCCCCCGTCGGCGAGCGTGAAGCGGCCCGCCTTGTCGGCGCGCGCATCGGTGAAGGCTCCCTTTACGTGGCCAAAAAGCTCAGCCTCGACCAGGTGCTCCGGCAGCGCTGCGCAATTGACGAAAATGAACGGTTTGTCGGCCCGGGCGCTGGTCGCGTGGATATAGCGCGCCACCAGCTCCTTTCCCGTTCCGCTCTCGCCTTCGATCAGGACCGTCACTCCGGATCGGGCCACCTCCTCGGCCGTCCGGATAACGTTGCGCATCGCCTCGCCGCCGCCGATCAAGAGGCTTGGTTCGGCAGGCTTGCGGGACCGTCCGTGCTGCCGCACGGGCTCTGAGGGAGGAGGAAGGCTGTTGTCCGTGGGCTCGGTCATGGTGTTCGGGCGGGCGGCCACCACCACACACGCTCCACGGTCTTTGTGCAAGAGGATGAGCGGCAGCCCGGGCGTACCGCCGCGGCTAAGGGCAACTGCGTCCAAACGCTGCCTTCGACCTGCCAACGCCCCCGGCATTTCCCGCCCGCAGCAGGAATCATCTTCCCGCGGAAGCGGGCGCACCGGCGATCGCCCCAAGCCAGGCCCGCGCCTGGCTGTAATCGGGCCTCTGTTGGATCGCCGTCTCAAGTTGGGCAATGGCCTCGTCCCGCCGGCCGAGCTGCGCGAGCACAAGGCCGAGGTTTGCGTGCCCCTCAGGATCCGCGGGCCGGATCTTGAGCGCCGCTTCATACTGCCCGGCCGCCTCGGCAAGACGTCCTTTCTGGCTGAGCGCAGTGCCGAGATTGTAGTGGGTCTCGGCCGCCTCGGGATTGATCGCGAGGGACCGCTGATAATCCCCGATGGCGGCGTCGACGCGGCCCA
>Ga0302320_10021703_pt1 | contig 12723 bp, 7 predicted proteins | sample Bog_T0_3_FD_202130 | JGI IMG/M metagenome (GOLD analysis project Ga0302320, IMG submission 202130) | Peat permafrost microbial communities from Stordalen Mire near Abisko, Sweden - Bog_T0_3 | ecosystem: Environmental > Terrestrial > Soil > Wetlands > Peat | place: Sweden: Abisko, Stordalen Mire...
GCCGTATAGGTCGGGCGATTTGTGGACGCCGATTCCCTCGCGGATTTCGGTGTAGTGATTCATGAGTCGCTGAATCAAAGATGGATCTTCGCCCGCAGTACCGGCGCGGTCCAGCACCTCCTGGACGGCCAGAAGGAGCTTGGAAACCATGTGCCAGTAAATGCACCCAAGACCCTCGTACTTGTAGAAGGTTCCGGAGCGGCCGGTGAAAGACTGGTGATCGAAGACCTGTTCATAGAGCGCGAGGATTTGCTCGTTCTCCTCATGGGAGAGCCCCATCGCGGGCAGAGCTTCTTTGAGCAGCGTGCTGTTGCGGAAGGCGCTGTTGAAGTGAGCCACGCCGTTCACATCTTGAATCACGATGCGATGGTCGCCGCGCGCAATCATCTCCGCCAGCGGCTTCAACTCTGCAATGGCTTGGGACGGAATGTTGTTCTTTTCAAAGAAGCCGGCCAGTTTGCGGTCTGGATAGAGGATGTAGCTGTTCTGATCGGCGCGGTAAAGGGGGCTGCTCTTGAGGGCGTCAAGCAGCGCGACCGACTCCTCCGCGGAGAGCGCGCCTGAACTGAGCACGGCCACCTGTCCTTCAAGCATCTCGTAAAGGCGGCGAATGACGACCTTGTCGCCTTCGACCTTCATGAGGTTGTAGGCGTGATAGAGGCCATCCGGCCGGCGGTTGGCGCGGATGGAGTGGTCGATGTACTTGAGCGCCAGGTCGCAGAAGGCCACCAACTCCTTCCCATAGAGCGGCGTGTGGCCGGCGGTCAGCCCGTGCGCATAGAGCGCGGCGCGATAGTCGGCGCCTGCGTTGCCCAATGCGTCAAGCAGTGTCTTCCGGTCTTGGTCGCCGATCGGGCCGGAGAGCAGGCTCTCGTGCTGCTTGAGCGCTTCCGCCACGCGATGGAATGCGACGCCGACCTCCGCCGATACTTCGAACGATTGCGCTGCGGCGGCAAACTCACTGCGGCAGAACGCAAGGAACCGGCGCAGGTAGTAGAGTGTGACCATGGAGACGCCGAAGCCGACCAGCGCGTTGTTGGCGTCGTTCCACTCGGGCCGCTGCGTGTTCATCCAGAGGCCGGCCTCGGGAATGAAGTTGAAGAGCCGCGCAAGCACCAGCACCAGCAGCTTTTCCGTCAGGTTCACGCGGTAAGGCGCGCCCTCCGGGCCGGGCAGGGCTTTGCCGTCCGCGCCCATCGCGGCCACTCTCTTGCGAATCTCGCCGTCGAGGACGGCGTCGAAGTCGATAGTGTTCCGCGGATCCTTGAGCAGCGCGCTGTACGGCTTGATGCGGTAGGGAACGTTGGCGTAGGTAAACACGCGGCGCGTCAGAAGCCCCTGCACGGCGCTGGGATGATAGCGCTTGGAAACCTCAAGCAACTTCAGCAGATAGGCCACCTGGTGGTCGCCCCAGTAGCCGATGTACGACCACGCATCGTGGGGGTCAATCGTCTCCCAGTCGAATCCATCGCGCATAATGCGGTAGGGGTTGTAGCCGTCCGCGGTGGATGAATCGACAAACTTGAAGATCATGCTCTCAACATATCCAGGGAACGAGAGCGCAAGCGCCTCCCAGTTCTGAAAGATGTCGCGCCAGTTGCCCTGGTAGTTGAGAATCCGCTCGCCGCGCTCGTTCTGCACCTCGATGGCAAAGATGTTCCAGGGGCGGCTGGGATCGCCATGGCGGCGACTGAAGGTAAGCGGCAGGTACTCATGCGCCAGCCGCTCCAGGTCGGGATCATTCTGCTCGGCGGCGTGCGCCAGAAGGCTGCTGTGGAGCAGCGTCTCCGGCAGCGCATTCAGGAAGGCAGCGCAGCGCTCTTGAACGGCTCGATTGGCCTTGCCGATGAACGCGATAAAGTCGGAGCGGTGCACATGGAAGCCAGTGTCCGGAATACCGCCGCGCATGGTATTGAACAGTGCGTTGGAGAAATGGCGGTCGGCACTTAGCTCGTCGCTGGTACATTGCAGACCGTCGGCTGCGGCCACAATGCGCACCAGATCCGCGGTGCCGCGCACAATGTCTCCATCAAGTTCAGAGCGCAGGTCGCCACCCGAACTCAGCATCTGCACAAGAGCAGCAACGTGCGCCGCGTCCTGATCCAGTTCCGCAACGATGCTCCATTCTCTGCGGGCGGCTCCGGCAAGCGCCAGGTTGACGTTGACATAGTAAGCCCCGCGGCGACCGCGAATCAGCGTCTCCTCATCCAGCGTCTCTCCCCGCCGGAAGTTATCGAGCTGTGTGGACGACAGCAGGCGGCGTGCGGAATCCAGGCCCTCGGACCAAACCGTAGTGGCACGCAGTGCTTCGTTCGGCTCGGGGCGGTCGGCTGGAACCGAGCTGAGCTTGAAGAGCCCGATGCCCGTCTTGCGATCGAGTTCATTTTCCTTATAGCCGTCTGCCAGCGTGCTGTATTCGAGCTGGAACCGGCGCGTTATCCCGTGAGGCAACAGATTCTGGATTCCGTCGAGCACATCGACCTCGACCGAATCATCCGACAGATTGCTCAAAGCCGAGCGCCGTACAAATCCGAAACGGTTGCTCATCATCCAGGCAGCAGAGAACTTCAGGCCAAGGTCATGATTCACTTCCTCAAAGAGAATCTTGTTGCTGTAGACGCTCTTGGAGAGGCTGCGCGTCACGCGATACAGGCCTTGGTAGCGATCTGAGAATGGCTCCCATAGCGCCGTGTGTCCGTCGCGCGTCACACGAAGGATGGTCTTGCCGCCAGTCTGGTCCTGGCTGTCGTGGATGCGGTCGTCCGTGTAGTAGGGGAACAGGGCGTGGTCCGGATCCCTGCGGCCCGCGGTCAGCGCGCCGGTGCTGGAGACAAACATCCAATGATCCGAATCGCTGACGATGCTCATCAGGAACGGCGGCATCGCGTCGTAGTTGACGATGCGGTAAGAACGCTCGCCCGCAATCTCAACCGGCCCGCCCTCCACCTTGCGCTCGTCTGTCTTGATTTGCGCTTCGGCAACAAAAGACGTAGGCATCGTATCCCCCTTGGCTGCACGCAGCCGGGCTGCTTGTTGTTACAGTGCATCGCAGGGCCGCAGCCGCAGCAGAACTACTTGGCTGCGGGAGCGGCGGGTGCGTCATAGCTGGGCGAGGTCGGCCCGTTCGGCATCAGGTCCGGATACCAGGGCTGCACGGCAAGCTTGGCCTTGCGGTCCGCGCTGAACAGGCCCCAGTGGCCTTCGGTGCCGGTCCCCTTCCATGGCTCGTCAAAGGCCTCAAAGAAGAACGTGGTCACGTTGTTGGCCTTGGCCCAGGCGTTTATCTCTTCGAAGTAACGCTTCTGCTTCTTCTCATCACCGGCGCGAGGCACGTGCTGATCGCCAATGCTGTACGAAGCCCAGCCCACCTCGCCAAACACAATCGTCTTGCCGGGATGCGCCTTGCGCACGCTCTCATAGGCCTTGATCGTGGAAGGCATCGCGGTGTCGATATCCTCGCGCCCCCACATCGGATACGCGTGCAGGATGATGAAATCCACGTGGTCCACGAGCTTGGCATCCGGTAGCCGCCAGTAGAGCTGATCGTCGGCGATGGTGACCGGGCAGGTCACCGCTTTCCTCACCTGCTCTACGTACTCGATAGCCTTGTCTTCAGTGAGCTTGTGATCGGACCAGGAGACGAGGATCTCGTTTCCGACGGCAACGGCCACAACGATCTTCTTGTAGGTGTTGGCCAGGCGGATTCCAGTGGCAATCTGGTTCGCATTCTCGCCTTCCTTGCCGGCGCGGCCGTCGAGCCACACGCCCAGCACAACCTTGATGTCGAGCTTGTTGCGCTGGATCACTTCGAGCACGTCCTGGGAGTGCTGGTCGCCGCCATAAAGGCGAATCAGCTTCCAGTGCCTTGCCAGAATCTTCATGTCTTCAAGAATCTGCGGCTGCGTAGGAAACTTGAATAGTTGCGGATTCTGGCCCTCGCGATAACCGGAGTAGTCAATCGCGTTGCCATACCACTTTTGCACCGTCAGGTCGGGCTTGCGCGCCGAGTGATCGGCCGCCGGCGCAAGGGCCGGCAGGCCGATCAATAACAGGCTGAACAGAACTGACCTCAAGAGGACGTTCTTCATGCTTCGATCTCCCCGCGCCGCTGCTTGAGCTCCGCTTCGATCTTGACCATCAGCGGATCGCTGAGCGGATAGAGCGCCATGGTAGCCGCGGCCAGCACGAGCATCGCTCCGGGAATCCAGCTCATCGACAGAATGATTCCATGAATCGAGCGGCCAGTCTGCGCCACATTCGCCGCATATCCGAAGAATGCAAGAATCAGGCCCAGCATCCATGCGCCGATGGCGAATCCGATCTTGGTGGCAAAGATCGCTGACGCAAAGACCAGTCCCGTATTGCGCCGTCCCGTCTTCCATTCGGCATGATCAGCCGTATCCGCGAACATCGCCCATACCAGCGGAGAATTGAAGCCGATGATGAAGCTGGAGACGATCTGCAAGCCGAACATCAGCCAGATATCCTCGGGCTTCGCAAGCGAGAACAGCATAACGATCAGGCCGCCGCCGCCCAGCGCGAACATGAAGAGCGGCTTCTTGCCGATGAATTTGTTTAGATACGATGTCAGTGAAACGGCCACGATGAATGCAAAGCCATTCGAGAGCAGGAAGAGCCCGATCAGATCTTCGCGATGAACAAAGTACTTGAAATAGTAAGCTGTGACCGAGCCTTTGATGGCGAAGGCCGCAAGCGTCAGCAGCAGTACACCCACCAATACGATCCAGGGCTTGTTGCCAAAGAGGTTCTCAACGTCGCGCATGATGTCCGGATTCTGTTTCACGGGCGGAGTAACGCGCTCCTTGGTGGTGGCAAAGCAGAGTAGCAGCAGGATAATGGCGCAGATGCCGTAGGCCACCATCGTCATCTGCCAGCCGCGGGTGTCGCTGCCATGGCCCAGGAACTTGACCAGCGGAAGGGTGCAGAACTGCACCAGCATTCCGGCGGTGAACGCGCCGATGAAGCGAATCGACGAGATCGAGGTGCGCTCCTGGGAATTCGGCGAGATTACGCCCATCAGCGCGCTGTAGGGAATATTCACCGCGGTGTAGATGAACATCAGCAAGCTGTAAGTAATGTAGGCGTAGATGAGCTTGGCTCCGCCGCCCAGATTCGGCGTGGTGAAGGTTAGCACGCCTGCCGCCGCAAAGGGCAGCGCGCCCCAAAGCAAATAAGGCCGGAAGTGTCCCCAGCGCGACTTGGTCCGGTCGGCGATGGAACCCATCACCGGGTCGGCAATCGCATCGGCGATTCGCGTCACCAGCATCATCATGCCGACCGCGGCCGCCGAGATGCCGAAGACGTCGGTGTAAAAGAAGACCACGTAAAACTCGAAGGTCTTCCAATAGAAATTCGAAGCCGCATCGCCCAGGGAGTAGCCGATCTTTTCTTTGAGACTGATACGGTCTGCCAACGGAATCGTGATCTTTGCTGCTTCCACACTCGCCTCGTTCCTTCGGCACAGCACGGCATGCCGACCTTAACCATCGAACTGCGCAGCCTAACACGCGCCCCATGACGCGTCAACAGAGGGAAAATGAGCCTTCGTCCCGCCCGCTCCGAATGGCTGGAACCTGCCCTCTTCCCGCTCGAGCGCATACAAAAGCGTCCGGCCTCCCGTCGAGGACGGGAGCCTGCCTTATGACGCACGAACGTTCAGTAAGCCGGTCTTAATACCAACATACTAAACTAGTTGAATGGAAAGCCGATGCCTTTAAGGCTGCCGCGCGGGCGCTGGCCCCATCTCCAGCACCAGCCTGCCGCCGTGCGCAATGTCCGAGTGCCTCACCTGCAAATCGCTCAAGAGCTTGCCGTTCAACCGGGCCGATTGAATGTAGATATTCTTTGGCCCATTATTGTGCGCCACGATTTCGAAATCTCCCCCGCGAAGGTGCAGCACCACCCGCTCAAAGGCCGGCCCGCTGATCTGGTAAGCCGGCTCGGCAGCGCAACCGCCTTCCATGTCGAAAAGGCCAATGCCCGCAAGCACAACGTACGATCCCATCTGCCCTTCGTCTTCCTCACCCGGCCATCCGTTCAAGGGAGAAGTGTCAAAGACATCGCTGAAGGCAGCGCGCGCGTACTTCTGCGCAAGTTCGGGCCGGCCTGAAGAATTGAAGATCCAGGGCGCCTGCAGATTCGGCTCGTTGGTCAAATCCACATACTGCTTTTCAAAGCCCTCTTCCAGTCGCTCGTTGAATAGGTCTTTGCCCACCGTCTCCATCAGGCCCTTGAGGTTCTGCGGAACAAACCAGCTATAGATCCAGGCCGTGCCCTCCACAAAGCCGGGGCCGTTCCATCCGCCGGTCGTTCCAAAGCGGTGAACATCGTTCGGCTCTACCCAGCTTCCATCGGCATGACGGCGCTGCGCATATTTGGATGCAGGCGACAAGGCGTTGCGCCAATTCTCCGAGCGCCTGGCGAACATTGCCGCATCGTCACTTCTTTTCAGCGAGGCGGCCAGAACGGCTGCGCAGGAATCGTCGTAAGCGTATTCGAAGGTGGACGAGGCTGGCCCAGCTTCCTCGGGAACATAGCCAAGTCTCAGGTAGCTGGCAAGATGGCGATCACCGGCCCACCCCTGCGGGTATGTGCCGCCGCAAGTATAGGGCTCCCCAGGCACGGTCAACACCTTGCGGATGGCAACATAGGCAGCTTCCCTATCGATGCCGTGCAGGCCCTTTTGCAGGGCGCCCACGAGAAGGGACACTTCATGTTGTCCAGCCATGACAGGCGAATAACGAAGCACCACAGGAGCTTCGGGAAGCCATCCGTCCCGAGCGGCCTGGAGGAGCAGTGCATTGTCGAACGAGGTGAGCACCTCCGGCGCCAGAAGAGACCAGAGAGGACCAAGCGTCCATTGCGTTCCCCAGAGGGCATCGCTGGAGTAGACATGATCAGCGGGCGGCACGATATGCCTGACAACCGAACAAGAATCCCGGTATGAACCGTCCGCATCGTCGAGCATGGCCTTGGCAGAGTAGGCGCGATAAAGGTTGGTATAGAGTTTGACTTTGTCGTCGCTGCTGCCGCCCTCGACGTCCACTCGATCAAGCAACGTTTCCCATTTGGCGCTTGCGGCTTGCACAACTGAGTCGAAATCGAAGCCATAGGGTGAAGCTTCAGCTTTCAGACTCTGCCGGGCCTGAGCCAGTCCGGTAAGACTTATGCCGGTCCGAGCAATCACCGGAGCGGTGGCGCTGGTAGCGAAGTCGAGCCAGATGCCGCCCGGGTGCCTGCTCTTAAAATCAGCGACATTGCTCACTATTGTGCGAGGCTTGCGCCAGTCGATGCCGTAGTTTGTGTCTGTGCCGGGGTAATCGCCAGTTTGCCAGGCGTTCATCGTGGTGAATGGCTGGGAGAACTGGCAGACAAAATAGACGGTGAACTCGCCTGCATAGCCATTTCTCTGGATGAGCGAACCCTCGATCTCCGTGTTGCTCACGCGCTTGACAGAGAAGCTGAGCAACTCGGCCTTCTCTTCGACCGGCGCGGCGAAGTCGAACAGCAGATGGGTCTGGTCTCCGGTTGGGAAATGGAAGCGCATCCAACCCGTACGTTCGGTGGCCGTAAGTTCTACGCGCGTCTTGGCATCGGCAAGGTCGATGGCGTAATAGCCGGGCTCGCCGGCCTCAGTGTCTTTGCGGATACGCGATCGGTAGCCCGCGGTCCACATGCCGCCGAAGGGCCCATCGGCTGGGCCCGGGAAGAGTTTTGCATGGCCAGGCTCGGTTTCGATTGGACCGATCAGTGGCATTACGCTCATGCTGGAGAGACCGAAACTGTGCAGGAAGCTGAAACCGGAGATGCTGGCGATGGTGTACTCATAGCCGCCATTCCAGACATTGCCCTGATTGTCTGGACTCAGCTTTACCAGACCCATTGGCACGGTCGCACCGGGGAACTGCATCCAGCGCGAATTTGAGGTTCCCGTAAAGACGTTCACCAGTTCGGCGTGATGTGGATTGGATGGTTTGCTCTCTTCCTGCGCGAGGGCGCTGAAGCTCACCGCCGTCAAGAGCAGACCGGTCAGGATCGGATCGCCCATTCTCTTCATTGCAAGCCCCTTTCATTGCGGTAGTGAGCAACGATCCTCACCAGCCCAGAGCACGACGAAGCAGCGGTTCCATATCGTCGGCCATATGCATGTGCTGAGAAGCGGTGGGATGTGCATTGCAGCCGTTTCCCGGGTAGTGCTCGGCCTGTGCCCAGAAGATTTGCGTGCTCTGAGCTTGTGCCACAGCCTCTTGCACGTATTTTCGGAGCAACGGGTCGGTGACAATGGCACCCTCCGTCGCCAGAATGGTTGCCCGCGGATATTGCGAATGCAGGGTGTTGAGTAGACGCACATAGTCGGCTACGAATGTCTGTTCGTCGAGAGGGCTGGTCTGTTGGAGATTGAAGTCGTTAGTCCCCAACGAGACAACGATGCCGTCTGGTGTCCAACGCCGGTAGTCCCACGCTGCTCGAATGGCGGTCTCATCGGATGGTATCGAGAGGTTGAGAAGCTGAGGAGCATTCAACACATTGTCGGCAATTCCAAGCCCGCGGTAGTCGCGATCCAGGCCTCTGCCGCCGTAGCAGACCAAATGCGTTTGCGCGTCCAGACGCCTCCCCAGTTCCATGCCGTAGCTGTGATATGCGTCGCTGGCAGGATGAGCTGGATCGTCCGTGCACTTGGGGTTGTTATCTACTCCAGCTCCGCAGGTAACGGAGTCGCCGACAAACAACAGTTTCCTTATCGGCAGGGGAGGAGGCACCAGCAGCGAGCTGCCCGGGGGCATTTCGATGCCGATAAGGGTCACGACTCCTTGCCATGTCTCCGTTCGTTTGTAGACTTCTAGAACATGAGAACCAGCATCGAGTCCACTGGCCAGGACGAGACTCTGTTCGCCCTTTTGCAGTAGCTTCAATGCCGGTGCGCCATGGTCGACCACAATGGTCAGAGCTGAAGTTTCTGTGTTACTGCTGAGTTGCAGGGCCAGTGAATCACCCTTCAAACGCACGAGCAAGCCGGTCCCGGGATACCCCAGCCGAGGGCGCTTCGCATCCGCAGTGTCAATCTGCCCCAGCAATACGATGCGGGCATCGTCCATTGGCACCGTTTGATGAGTCGAAATGCCCTTGGAATCCTGGGCAAGCAGGTACAGAGCCGAAGCCCCGAAAAATGCAGACAGCACAACCAAGATTCTCTTCACGTTCTCTCCGCGATCATTCTTCAATGCCATGTCCAATCTTCCGTTGCTGGATGGAGAGCCCCGGCGCGGGATGTTCTCCTGGCTCATCACCATTCTGCAGAACATTCTTGTCCGCCGATTCGTTGCTCTCCGGATTCTTTCACCCAAATCCCCGACGAAGACGCACTTCCTTGACCAACACGGAACATCGCTACTCCATGCGCAGGGACATCCATCCACAGTGCGCCTCAGCCTGCACAGTAACAGAAACATCCTGGGCTGCCGGCAAGATCCGGGCAGGACCCAGGGCAATTGCATGAAGGAGATGTACCGGCAATGCCAACAGTTTTGAAAGGGCGCGGCTTTAGACGCGCCATCTGAGCCAAGCCGCCGGGGGATGCAAACCGGCGAGGAGCCTTCCCTCGGGGGCTAAAGCCCAGCATTTCTCTCACCCACAAGCGGCGCAGCTAAAGCCGCGCCCTCTCAAAGCCGGGAGCCCCTGTGAAAGAAACGGAACCGAACTTGCCCTGACCGTTTCATGCGAATGCCTTGGGGCAGGACCTTCCTGCGATTGTGGAGCATAGGGCCAGCGCGCCGGTAGTTGGCGGTCTGGACAACGCCTCCTGATGGTCGCCTGCCGGGTAGGAAGGCCCTTGCGGCGGGCCGGCGCTCAGGGCCGTGTATGAGCGAGCAACCAATCGTAGATACCCTGATTGTAGATGTCGTAGGGCTTCTGGCCCTGACCCAACCCGGACAGGGTCAGCACCTCCGTCACAACGGAGTTGTGGTCGGCGCCCGGAAGGATGGATACCTTGGCGCGTTCCGGGGGATTGCAGGCATTGATGGAAGCAACCGTATTTACCTGGTCGGAGTTAATCGGCGTGTCGAGGGAGCCTGCGAAGGCCCATGCGGGAGTATCTTTCAAGGCGCAACCCGACACGGTGCCGTACCCGCCTGAGATTGGAAATACCGCCGCGAGTTGTCGCGGGTAATTTGTGACGTAGTCCCAAGTGTCGCCGGAGCCCTCGCTGTGGCCGCCCATGTAGATGCGCGTTGTATCTACCTTGTAGGTCTTGATTGCGTAATCGACAAAAAGCTTCATGCGGTAGGAGGTTTCGACAAAGGTCAGGGCATCGACGCATTTTTGCGGAGACAGAACGATGAACGGGCGGGTATTGTCCCATTTGCCGTTGGATCCGCCGATCATTCCCGGGAAGTAAATGGAGGCGAGGTCGGAGAGCGGCACCTGCTCGGTGTAGGCATCGAGGAACCGCGCGTGGCCCCAGCCGTGAATGAAGACGATCAGGGGAAATGTCTGGTTCGGATCGTCGCTGTAATCCACCGGAAGGTGCTCATAGTAGCCCATATGCGTACCGGTTGCGCCGATGTCACGTGCTGTTTGCACGGCCGGCGTACCGGAGTTGACCCGCACCATGCGTGCAACCTCGCCGGCCGCCAGGCCGGCGCTGTTGGTCACGTTGTACCGGATCAGGTAGTCGCCCACTACGGAGGTCTTCAAGCTCGATAGCCCAGCAACAACAATCCTGGCTGTGATGTCTCCATCCTTTGGATCGGTTGCCGTTGCGCCGGGATCGGAATAAGTGGATCCGAGAGGTTGGTTGATTACCCTGGGTCCAACGAGCGAAATCACCGGCCCGGCTGAGGCATTGTAGATGATTCGATCAGTTGACATGCACCGCTCATATTCGGCCAGGGGAGTCGCTGTGGTAGTTACGTCAGGTGTGTGAGAACCGCAGCTTGCCAACAGGAGCACGGAGGTTGAAAGCAGAATCTTGCCTTCTGGTCTCATGCTATGCCTTCTACACCCGCCGGAGTTTGCTGTCAATTTCCGCGGGCATGAACAAGTGGAGGCGGCCAGCGATGGATTACACCTCTGGCAGGCGCTGCGCGCTGGACACCGGCTGAATGAGCGCACTGTCGGCTGAACCGGCCGCAAGATCCGCGATCTTTGCCGCATCCAGAACCTTCAGCATCGCGGTCTGAGCAGCAACCCAGACGCGATGCGCGGTGCAGTGCCACTTTCTACTGCATCCCTTTCCATGGAGCAGGCAAAGGTTCAGCGAGATCGGGCCGTCAATGGCCTCGACCACCTCGCGCACCGACGCCTGGCGGCCCCGCGGAAGAATCTCAAAGCCACCCAGCGCGCCTCGCTTTGAAGAGATGAGATCCGCGCGAGCCAGTGCCTGCAAGACCTTAGATAGAAAGCTCATAGGTGATCCAGTAGCTTTAGCCAGGGCTGGCAGCAGCGTTCGCTGGTGCTCTGGCAATGTGGCCATGTGAATCATGACGCGAATCGCATAGTCCCCGGCGCGGGTCAGTTGCATGGATGGGGCTGGAGTTGTCATGGGGGAGTGCTACCTGCCTTCCTGCCATTTTGGGGCGCATCGAGTTTGCCACAGCCGATGTGCTGGAAAGCGACCTGGTGGCGATATCTAAAGAGACTAAGGTTTACCCGCAGGTTTGGGCAACGATGAAGATTCGGGAGTGGTAATGAGGGGCTCTGCCCACTCGTCGAACTCCTTTCCTTACACATGGTGGGAGAGAAAGGTGTCCTTGGTCGATGCTTCTTGCCGGGTGTAGCGGAGAGCGGAGAATATCCTAAACTGTTTACCATGACACCTCCGATCCAAATGCAGTCAAGGCAGTTTGACATTGTGGGCGATGTTCACGGCTGCCTGGAGGAGTTGCTGGAACTGATGGCCGCGCTCGGCTACCGGGTAGAGCAGCAGTCAGGCGGCTTCTGGGTGGCTCCGCCCGAGGGCAGGACACTGGCCTTCCTGGGCGATCTGGTCAACCGTGGGCCTTCCACGCCCGGCGTACTACGCCTGGTGATGGGCATGGTGCGCGCCGGTCAGGCGCTTTGCGTCCCCGGCAACCAGGATGTGAAGCTCTCCAATGCGTTCAAGGGCCACACAGTCGAAGAGACTGTGGGACTAACCCGGTCCCTGGAACAAATGGCAGACGAGCCGCTTGAGTTTCAAGCTGAATCCATGGAGTTTTTGGATAGCCTTCCCAGCCATTTCAATCTGGACGACGGCCGCCTGGTGATTGCCCACGCTGGGCTTCCCGAGCGCCTGCATGGGAGCGAGTCCGCCAAGGCGCGCGCCTTTGCAACAGGCGGTCAGACCACCTGTGAGCGCGATACGCTCGGCCTGCTGGTGCGGTCCAACTGGGCTGCGAACTATCGCGGCAAGGCACTGGTTGTCTATGGGCACACGCCGCTGGTTGAACCGCTGTGGCTCAACAACACGGTCAATATCGATACCGGCTGTGTTTATGGCGGGCGGCTGACGGCGCTTCGCTACCCGGAGCGGGAGACGGTTTCAGTGGGCGCCAGACGGGTCTACTCCGCCTCCCGCAGAGGGTTCAGGCTAGAGCGTTTTCGATTTAAGTATTAACATATCCGCATGAGGCGAAGAAGTTTGAACACTCGCCTGGCGTAACGGCATTGAGCAGGTCGCCGATTTCCTTCCAAAGGGCGTCGATAGATCGTTTGGCTGCTTTG
>Ga0302320_10021704_pt1 | contig 12722 bp, 8 predicted proteins | sample Bog_T0_3_FD_202130 | JGI IMG/M metagenome (GOLD analysis project Ga0302320, IMG submission 202130) | Peat permafrost microbial communities from Stordalen Mire near Abisko, Sweden - Bog_T0_3 | ecosystem: Environmental > Terrestrial > Soil > Wetlands > Peat | place: Sweden: Abisko, Stordalen Mire...
CTGGGATCCGCCAAGCTGGTCAGGCGATCCGGAACGGATTGGAACTACAGAACTGGTGTCGACGGTGGATTTCGTGAACCGGAGCGGCCTGCAGCAGTTCGAAGCGTTTGGCGGTCATGCGCGCCTGAAGGCGACGTTCTGCGAGGGCGGGACGCTTTTCGGAGCGAACCCCGGGCCGCAGAACCTGGGCTTTGCGATCTGCACGAGTTGCGGGTACACGGATGGGGAGCGGTCTTTAGGGGAGGGCAGACAGAACCTGCCGGCCGGGTTTGAGGCGCATTCTCCTCTGTGGTCTCACAGGGCGGCGCATCGTTGCTGGAACGCGCAGAACGCGGCTCCGGTTCTCCGCAACCGCTCGCTGGGAGCGGAGACCAACACGGATGTTCTGCAGATTGAAGTGAACACGTTGTTTTCGCGTTACCAGCAACCGGGTGATTCCGAGCGGATCGCGCGCACGTTCGGGCACGCCATGCGTCTTGCTGGCGCAGCGATTCTCGAAGTGGATACGCGGGAGATCTCGGTGGTGGCCACCAGGATGGCCGGGGACCCGTGGGGGGTGCATCTGTTCGACACGGCGGCGGGGGGATCCGGTCACATCGCGGCGTTGCTTGAGGACCAGAGCGCCTGGTTTGCGCGGGCGATTAGTCTGATGCGAGGCGAGGAAGGGCACGAGCAACGGTGCAGGGAGGCTTGTCTGCTGTGTTTGCTGGACGCGCAGAGCCAGGCGGAATTTGAGCGGGGCAAGCTACATCGCTGCCTGACTCTCGAATTCTTCACTGAAGCCTAAGACCGGAATTTAAGCTGCCGCAGTATAGCGCGAGCCTGTCCAACGGGCGAATCGAGCGCCGCCGGCAAGGAGCACGTTCTGGCCCTACTAGAAGTGGAAACCGGAGTCCGGATGCGCAATCAACGGCCGTTGATTGCAGACCATCTTGCCGTCTGCAAGGTTTCATTCGGTGGGCAGTGGATTACGCCGATCCAACGTGTAGCATCAGTCGATTTGTTCGGCGATTACCGGAAGGACGTTCTCGACGAAATACTGGACCGTGCCATGATGGTTTTCGGGCGCACAGCCCACGGTCCATTCGCGTTCGATGAGAAGCGGGTGATGGCAGTGCTCGAATTCGAGTGAAAACGCGTGGGGGATGTAGTTTGAGCCAGGATACGCTGCCCAGTCCTGCAGCCAACCCCACTGCGGAATCCGCAGGGCGGGGTCGATCCAGTGGTTCCCTCCCTCAGAACCGGGCGCGCTGACTTCCCGGACGAGATCCACGAATTCCGGGCGAACGATTCGTGGGAAGCTAAGCAAGGTTCTTTCTTCGTTCATCGTTCCAAGGTCTGCCGGGCGACGGATGATGTCGGTGCGGCAGATCACGAAGCTGCGGTCGGCACGGGCCCCTACTGCTGGAATAGGGGCAAGTGTACGCCGGTGCACCAGCGCCGCCGGCGAATGTTGGATCGTGCGGATCAGATCGGGCCGGAGGGGGGACCTGGCGTCGCCGCTAGGTATTAGGTAACGGATAGAAGCGGATTAAGAAGGAATCGGGGCGTCTTCGCAGGGGCGGCCCTTCGCTGGCGACCCAGCGGTTGGAGAAGAGAACCTGCCCGAAGCCGCGCCGGCGCCGGCGCTTCACCCGATACCTTCGTATTGGGAACGGGGAAGGGATAGGGGAGTCTCAAAAGGTGCGGGAAAAATCGCTATGCAAACAATAGAGGCCGACCGCTTGCAGACCGCGAGCTGGTCTGATGCGATTTGCGCAACTACACGAGCATGAGGGCCACGGCGGTTCAACGGTCATCGTGCCTCGATGCTTGTATCCGCGATCGTACCGGAGGGAAAGGCGCATTCGCCAATTCCAGTGCTGGAAACTAAACTACCACCGACAGGAGCCCGGCAGAATAAGCGGATTATCCATATGGTATTGAATCTAATATCTTTATGATTAGACCAAACAACGCCATTGGTCAGAAGGCTTTTAAGAATTGTCTCGATTCTGAGCCGGAGAGTACCTTGCCAAAGAGATCGTCGTGGTCGGCGACAACGAGCAGGTCAGTCCGCTCGCCGTCGGAGACGACATGGATGTGATTGAACAGCTGATCCAGACCCACCTGGTCGATGTTCCAAATGCGCACCTTTACGATGGCCGGCTTTCAATCTACGCCCTTGCGGAGCAATCGTTCGGATCCACGATCAGGCTTGTCGAGCATTTTCGGTGCGCGCCGGAGATTATCAGTTTCAGCAATCATCTTTGTTATGGAGATATCCAGCCCCTTCGCGACACAAGCGCGATTCAGCTCAAGCCACATACGGTTGAGCACCGCGTTCTGAATGGAATCGCGCGAGACAAAGTGAACATGATCGAGGCGGAAGAGATTGCCTCTTTAGTCATGTCCGCATCGGAGCAGCCGGAATATGAGACGAAAACAATTGGCGTCGTCTCTCTCGTCGGCGATGAGCAGGCCCGGGAAATTGAAATGCTCCTCCGAAGGCATCTGCCAAGCGAAGCGTTTGAATCGCGTCATAAGATACTCTGCGGCAACGCGGCGCAGTTCCAAGGGGACGAACGGGACGTGATGTTCCTGAGCATCGTAGATTCCTGTGACGACCCTCCGCTATCGCTGCGCTCCGCGGACCTTTTCAAGCAGAGATTCAATGTCGCTGCCAGCCGGGCGCGAGATCAGATGTGGGTGGTGCATTCACTTGAGCCCAAAATTGATCTCAAGGACGGTGACCTCCGCAAGCGGCTGATTGAGCATGCTGCGAACCCCAACCAGATTTCGGAGGAGATTGAGGCGATGAACTCCAAAGTCGAATCCGACTTTGAGCGGGAAGTCGCGCAGAGGTTGATACAGGCCGAATTCCGAGTTGTACCTCAGTGGAAGGTTGGTCACTATCGGATTGACCTGGTGGTTCAGGGAAGAACAAAAAGGCTCGCGGTCGAATGCGACGGCGACCGGTACCACCCTCATGAAAAGCTCGAGGACGATATGGCCAGACAAGCGGTTCTAGAGAGGCTTGGCTGGAGTTTTGTGCGCATTCGAGGTTCCCAGTTTTATCAGGACCGGAATGCGGCGCTCCAGCCTCTGTTTCAGAGGCTGGCCGAACTAGGGATTGAAAAGGTTGGAAACGATGCCGCGGGAACTGAGGAACCGCAGGCCGAAACGGAATTGCTCATCCGAGTCAAGCGGAGGGCCGAAGAGATCCGGAGGGAGTGGGAAAGCAATCCCCGGCAATCGACAAAGCTGCCTCCTCTCCGGGAGACCGAAGATGGTCTTCCGCCAGTCCGTCCGCACGTTGATAAGCATGTGGACGAGCCCTCCGAGCCGAGAAAAGCAGCCGAACAGAGTCAGCCCAGCAAGAGGGCAAGTGCCGCGATCCGTTCTCCTGAACTGCCGTTTGAAGAGCAGAAGCCTAAACCGACGGAGAGAGCGGCAGTAACCGAAAGCGCGAGCGAGGAACGAAGGACAAACGAGCGCACCTCCCGCACTACTTCGCACAACGGCGCCGAGCGGGCTCAATCTGTACCGTCAGCTGCCGATGTAGCCGCAATCGATGCCGTATCAGCCAAGGACTGGTTTTCGATCGCCAAGTGGGCGGCGGACAATGACCATTTGGAGGGTTGGCAGCGCAAGATTGCGTTCACGCTGGGAAAGTGTGCGGCGAACAGTTGGAAGCCTTCCGAGAAACAAGTTCATCATGGCGTGATGATCCTCAAAGAAGTGCGTCGCCTGGGATTCAAATCCGGAGAATAGAGAACACGCACAGAGTCCATGTGCCACTTTCGGTCTGTCCGCCCGTAGGCTCCCAAATAGAGACTGACTGGGAATGCAGGCGATCACTCCCGGAGGCCGCAGCATTAACACCAATCCACCCGGCCTTGCCGGATGAAGAAGTGGCTTCGACATCCTTTCTTACGCCAGACAGATGGCATAACGCTCACGGTTCCATCCGGGTGATCGATAACACTCCAGCAGGGGCTTGCCCGCTTTAACAGGTTGAGTTGAATCACATCTCCGCAACCGCACGGGCAAATCATTGCCGCAGCCCAGAGATTTTCTCCCTCGCCGCATAGATAAATGGTATGGGATTTGAGAGAATCCGGCATGTCCTCGACACGAGCGGAACGAAAGAGTTGAGGTTGGGGCTTTATCCAGCGCGACTGGACCCAGCGGGCCGGAAATGAAACCAGATTCCAAGCCTCGGCGAGCAGAGCTGAGAGCCATCTCACGATTCTTCCTCGGCCTCGCTGAGTTCCGGCATGGAGAGCAGCGGGCGCACATCAGCCTTTCCGAGTTGCCGGAAGAAGACTCCGGAAGGCTTGCTTTCCGATTCACGATACTCCGTGCCTTGAATGAAGCTCCTCCTCACGGCCGCGAACTCGTTATTGTCGTCATATCGGTAGGGATGAAGGCGCGCGAGAAACTCGTTCACGGCCGAGCTTGCCATTTGCATATTGATGCTGATCACCGCAGGGCGATCCTCTTCGACCCCCCGAATGTAACCCGCCTTGACCTGTTCGCGATAGGCCTTTGGATCGGTCCGGCGGAGTCCAGCCGCCTTTAATTGCTCGCCCGTATACACCCTTCGGTCCTGAAGGGTAGATCCATCCGGACGAACATAGTGAACTGCACCAGCAGCCTCGTCAATGCCACCCCGCCCATCAGCGACCAGCTTCACCCCCACATCGATGTACGGCAAGAGATAGTAGGCCGCGAGCCGATTGAGCATGTGCCTGCCTTCCACTCCATCCATGCATCCAAAAACAACATCGCACTCAGCTACCGCCTTGACCGCTCGCGGCGTAGCAAGATCTCCCTGGATCATCTCGACCTCGGTGGCGAATCCCATCGCGGCAACGGCTCGCGCCATGACCTCCACCTTGGGGCGTTTGAGATACGCATCTTCACGCCTGGCATTGAGGATTCGATTGAGATTCTTATCCTCGACATGATCCGGGTCGACCAGGACAAGGCGGCCGACCCCGAGGCGCGCGAGCTGCTCGATTACCGGGCTGCCGGTCCCTGAACACCCTACAACCGCAACAGCCATCTCCCGCAACCGCCGCGTCGTACCTGAGCCGAACAGTTGAGCGTGACGCAAGGCAAACGCGGGAACGGTTCCTCCGCACTCCGGCGTCCAGAAATGAATGTCATCTCCCGGAACCAGAATCGAATCGAGCGGCTGAAATGAACCATCGCGAAGGATTGCCCGGCCGAAGATGCGGCCATCAGGAAGCATGACGGCGCTGGCGTGGGGAAACTCGCTATCGGTCCATCCAAAGACTGAATCAAAAAGATCCGCGTCAGACTCATCATCGACAGATGAGAACTGGGAGTACCCACCCGGGTGGCTGTGAATCTTGAGAATTCCAAGATCGTGTTGGGCCGCTTCCTCGAGCAACGGAATTAGCCGCTTGGTGGACCACGTCACGCGGTCCGGTGAACGTTCTTTGCACTCGGTATACGGAATCTGAACGACTGACAGGACGGTGAGACAATGGTTGGCCCGGCTCCTGCGCCTCCCGCACAATGCGACGGCGACCGCCTCAAGCCCGTCACCGGGAAGCAAATGATCCCGGAGAGCGACATGATCCGTCTGAGATAGTCTGAGCTTGATCCGCATTTATGAGGTCTCCATCAACCCTTGAGTTCTCTTTCCAGCCAGCTGTCCACCTGAAGAAGATGAGTGCAAATGTTGTCGAGGCCCGGTCTCCACGGATTCTGCGGAGTCCTGTGGCGCGACCACTGTTGATATTGCTTGCCGTCAATGACGAGCGGCGTTAAAGCTCGAATCATCCTGCCATTGACGAGTTGGAGCTCTGGGAAGAAATAGACCATGTCGATATCGCCATCCGGGTAGGATGGCGGAATTCGCAGCGCCACATCTGCTACCCGGTGGTTGTAGCCTTCCGGAACCGGATATCCATGAACGATTACCCATTTTGAAGCGGCTTCGATGAGAGCCTCCCATCCAAGCCCCCGCGCCGCCAGGCATTCGACATCCTCCTCCCCGAGTTGGAAAGCTCTACGCATAGGTCGAACAGCCCTCCGTTGGGTCCAGCGCCAGGGTCTGAAAACGCTCGATGGCATGACGGTGGAATTCGACAACCTGATCGGACTTGATCGGCTCGACCACACCGCCGTGAAGCTTCTGAGACAGCAGGTATTTCTCCGGCGTCTTGTCGACCAATGCAAGTATCTGCCTGCCAGTCATCGAATGAACATCGACGACCTTATATAGCTTGTCGATCCGGATTCGATAGTGCTTCGCGCGTTGCGGCTTCTTGCCGGCCTTAGCCCATTGCTCGAGGTCGATGAGTTCTTCAAGGATCAAGATCTCCTCGGCCAGTTCGATTACCTTCGCTTCTTCGCGTTGATTGATTTGCTCGTCGCTCATGTGCTCTCCTCTTAAAAAACGATGGATCAAGTGCGGATTGGGATTTCAATGACCGGCGCCAGTGCCTCCAGGATTGTGGGGTACCGTTGCAGGATCTTGTTGTAGAGGTTGCGCGTTGACTTCGATTCGACGGTGATGATCAATGCGTATGGGATCTTGTCGGCGGACTTGGCATTTCGTCCGCCTTCGCGGGCGTTATAGTGCACGTCGAAGACCGGGTTCTGAAGGCCGGATGCGCGCATGGAACGGCTTTTGTGCAGCGTCGTCTCCCATCGATGAGCGTCTGCCCGTAAGGAACTCTCATCGACAAATACGTCTTTCGCCTGGAAGAACTGGCTGGTGTCGGCATGCATCTGCCCGGGATCGGTGCGCTTCCTGTCATGCGGCCGGAAGCGGACCTCCAGGCCGCTGCGGGTGTAGTTGATCGGGTCCTGTGGATCGGTCAGTGTCGCAAAGCAGAACGTGGCCGTGATTCTTACCATCCCGGACATCGGGTCGCTGGGTATCGGAATCTGCATGCGCACCCAACTCGCCGGCCGGAGCTCTCCCTGGTAGACGACGTGCGCCGCGTGCTGATCGGTGGTGACGATGGCGGTGACATCTGCAGGCATTCGCCCCCAGCCCACTTCAATCCTGTCGTGTCCGCCGTCATCGCAGTTATGAACAAGCAGCGCCTTGATGGCCAGCGGCGAGAGCATTTTTCCGAAATGAGCGCGCACTCCAATCGCCGTGCGCAGTGCCGTGGGCGTTGCAAAGCTCGTTCCCGTGATCGGCATGGCCGCTCCCGGCTTTTCTGCATTCAAGACCCAGTAAGGCTCCCGGCTCGATCCTCCGAACGCCAGACCATCGGGCTTCATGATTCCGGGACTGCGCCCTGGCCCGATTGAGCTATAGTTTGCGCGTTTCCAGCCTGGCCCAATGCGATCGCAGCTGCCGATGGATAGCGCGTTCACGCAGTCAGAGGGCGTCTGGATTCTTGCGTTTCCCGAGTCCCAGTCAAGCTCTCCCGAGTTCCCAACAGCAATGGCGGGAAGAGTCAGCCCATCGGAGAACAACTGATCGAGGACCGCAGTCCATGCATGCACATCGTTGTCCTCGATCTGGAGATCCGGTCCCAGGCTAAGATTGATGAAATCGTATTTCGGCCTGGATTCGAGAACGGTCTGAATGCGCTCGAGCACGCTGAACAGTTCCTGCTGATCGTCCTTCAGCGTGTCCGCATCGAGGACGCGATAATGATCGACGTACGCGTAGGGGCGATCCGCGGTCACTCCATCCTGAAGCGGCCCAAACAGCAGTGCCGACGTCACGGCGGTACCATGATTCTGGAATTCCGGCACCGGTTCCCCGATGTTCTTGGTCTTCTTTCTTGTAATCCACTGATCAAGCCCGGCATCCGACTTCACGCCGCCGTCGAAAACCGCTACCCGGATGCCGTCGTCGATTGGTCCCAGCTTCGGCAACTTGCAAATGAAGGGCGAGAAACCGGGTGTAGCTCTCGCGACCGGGCGGAACTGGCGAAGGTGCGGCATCTCCCGCGCCAGGCGGAGAAATGAATACTTCACGACATCGGGGGCTATCTCTCGTGGCACCCGAAGCGAGAGGAAGCAGAGACCTTCGGCAAAGAAGCGGCGTTTGGCCAGATCGGCATGGACGTGCAGGCTTTCAAGATATTCCTCGAAACCAGAAATGATAAAAGCATCTTCTTCGATAGGTTGAGCGTGCAGGACCACTTCCAGCAGCGGTTCGTCATCTTTCGAGCGGAGGGGTTTGAGCTTCTCTACCGCCGATTGCATCCGAAAGTCTTCGATTTTAATCAAATCGCCTGCACCGGCTGATGCCTCACGCAGGCTGCCGATATCGTCGGCAAGACGCTTGAATCGCGGACGGGTTCCGGCAACAAAAAGCTCTGAGGTGATTGCCGAAGTAGGCGGTTTCTTCTTGGTCCATTTCTCCGGCGCCACCTCCCGCGCCCGACTGCCGATCGTCTCAAGCCCGTAGGTTCTGAGCAAGTCTGATGGGTAGTACGATTTGGCAAGATAGGTGGGATGTAAAGTGACCAATGCGACGGCCTGGTTGCGCGGGCAAACTTCACGGGGCAGACTCTCGAGGTCCCTCACCGTGGCTTTCACCTTCGCGGTGAGGCGCTTGCGCGATTCAGCAAACGTGTAAGGATGTTGCTTGGGTGCGCCGCCAAGTGGGGCGGCCATATCCGAAGCAAGCCGTTCTCCGTACCCAATAAGAAAATTGCCGTGCTCTGCCATTTGCTTACTCCTCTTCCGCCTTACCCTCATTGTCTGGCTTTGTATTCTTGCGGATCGTGTCCCGGCTGACGCCGGTCAACTCATGTACCTGCCGTTGCGAAATGCCGGCCTCGGTCAGCCACATCGCAATCCGACCCCGCTCCTTGCGGGCCATCGGCTCGACCCGGCTCTGAACCACCGTGCTCAAAGCATCTTCAAGGGGCGCGCTCCGCGTCACCGCAGAACGGCGTGCCGACATCACTTCTCGTTCTATGTCGCTGAACGAAAGCCCACGAAGCGCTACTGTCAGTACTTCGTGCCATGCCGAGGAGGCCTTGTTCTTGCCTAGAAATCTCTCGACGGCCTGTCGAATCGATACGTCATTCGGCATCGGAAACTCGACCCGCATTTCGAAGCGCCGCCAAACTGCTGGGTCGAGAAGTCCCGCGTGATTGGTCGCGGCAATCAGCAGCCCTGTTGCCGGCCAGTCATCAATTTCCTGAAGGAGAACAGTCACAAGGCGTTTAAGCTCTCCCACATCGGTCGCGTCGTCCCGGCGTTTCGCGATCGAGTCGAGCTCATCCAAGAGCAGAACGCCATCGACGCTTTTCGCATAATCCAAAACGTGACGCACATTGGCGCCGGTCCGTCCAAGAAAGCTGCTCATGACAGCAGAGAGATCGAGCGTCAGGAGAGGGCGATGCAACTCGCGCGCAATCCAGCGAGCAGCCAGAGTCTTTCCCACTCCCGGGGGGCCTGTAAAGATGATTGAGCGGGTTGGCGATAGCCCGTGCTCCGTCAGCTCGTCGAAGTGCCTTCGTTCCGAGAGAATTTGCTCCAGGAACCGCTGCACGCTCGGCTCCCATATCGGCTCAACATCGATCGATGGATCATCTTCGATGCGGAGAAGCTGGAGGCGAGATTCCAGATCGACAGGAACGGGGGCAGCTACCTGCCTGCGTAGGGGCGACTGGCGTGTGGGAGACTCCTGAAGGAGCTTGCTCAGCTCCAATGCCAGCTCCGGGAGCTGGCCCTGATACCGACGCGAAAGGCGGCGAATATAGGTCTGAATGTCCTGCGGCCGCCCGGCGAGGGCAAGCCGTGCGAGATGGACTATATCGTCCTTCTTTTTTTCTGATTCGTCCACGGATTTCTGGTTGCTCTTGGTTTTCACAGTTTTAACTCTACTTTAATTATGGACTATTTTGCAACTTTCTATCGACAACTAGTCCGAACTCCAACAGACGCACTGAAGATAAAGGAGTTTTGGCCGGGCCAGGGTGGGAGAGTCCGGGGATTCAGGCAGGATTTCCACACACGCACTTGCGGAACGCCCTCGAGTTCGGTCGGCGCATTGCGGGCTCGCCTTCGACGTGCAACGATTCCCTGGTCAGCGCCTGGTAGGAGATGCTCGACGCCGCCAACCAGGGAGTGTCCTGGCATGGGGACACTGGCGATCTCCTGGTATCCGGTATTGCTGATGTTTGAGACCCGCAGGTAAGGGGGACCTCCTTCATAAGCAGCGGGCTGTCAGGAAGGATGCGGCCTTATGCCTGGCTCCTCGGTGCTTGCGCGCGCGGCCGTGCCGGAGGGAAAGATGCATTTGCCGATTCGACTCCTGGGCGCTTAATGCACGCCGACATGAGTCCCGCAGCGTCAGTCGACAAACCCATATCGTATTGAATCAACATTAGTTATTGTTGGTTTAAGTAAGGCCATTGTTCAAAATGCTCTCAGGAATTGTCTCGATTCTGAGTCTGAGAGTGGAAAAGTACGGAGAAAGAATTGGCATCAACCCTCAGTCAATGACGTGCCGTCTGGCAGGGGCCGGCCGGCGTGACCAGGCTTCTGGCCTTTATTCTCGAGCATCCATGTCCTTTCGCTGCCCATTTGCCAACAAAAGGATAATGGTCTATTCTTTCGTTACCCGAAAACTAACGAAAGGATACCGTGCCAAAGACTGAACTGTCCGCCCGACAAGGCCGCTATATCCTCAAGCAGTTTCAGGGCGAAACTGTTCAAGCGTTTGTGCCGCCGCCGTTGCCGCCGGCGCCTCCCGTGAATCTTGCGCGGTTTCAAATTCTGCTGGAACAAGCGAATCAGGCGATCGGTCGGCTCGACGGCCTGACCTCTCTCCTGCCCGACGTGTCGCTGCTCCTTTATACATACGTTCGAAAAGAGGCCGTGCTCTCGTCCCAGATCGAAGGCACGCAGTCGTCGCTCTCTGATCTCCTGCTCTATGAAAACGATGAGGCGCCAGGCGCACCTATCGAGGACGTGCAGGAAGTCTCAAACTACGTCGCGGCAATGAACCACGGCCTTGAGCGAATGCGTTCGGGCTTCCCGCTGAGCCTGCGTCTGATCCGGGAGATTCACGAGATCCTGCTCTCCAAGGGACGCGGCAGCGGAAAGCAGCCCGGCGAGTTCCGCCGCAGTCAGAATTGGATTGGTGGCAGCCGCCCCGGCAACGCCGCCTTTGTGCCCCCGCCGCCTGAAATGCTGGCTGAATGTTTGAACCAGTTTGAGCTCTTCTTGCACGATGACCAAACGGGTCTGCCTTTGCTCATCCGTGCCGGGCTGGTCCATGTTCAGTTTGAGACGATACATCCATTCCTTGACGGCAACGGCAGGCTTGGCCGGCTTCTCATCACATTCCTGCTCTGCGCTCAAGGCGCATTGAGAGAGCCAATTCTTTACCTCAGCCTCTACTTCAAATCAAACCGAGCAGCGTACTACGAATTGCTTGACCGTGTGCGAACGAAGGGCGATTGGGAAGCCTGGATTGACTTCTTCTTAGTAGGAGTCCGAAATACTGCTGAACAGGCGGCTAAAGCATCTCGCGAGATTCTTGAACTTTTCAATCAGAGCCAGAAAAAGATCGAAACACTCGGCAGACCAGCTGCCTCGGTGCTGAGAGTCTTTCAGCATATGCAGCGATACCCGATCATTGCGATCCCATCTACGGCAAAGCGGATTGGCATCTCTGCCCCGACGGTCGCTAAGTCGCTGGGCCACATGATCGACCTCGGTATCCTCGAAGAGACCACCGGCCGCGAGCGGCACCGTCTTTTCGTCTACCGACGTTATCTGGACATTCTGAATGAAGGAACGGAACCATTGCAATAAATCAGGGACAGCAATGCTTCCAAACATAATTGCACGAGAACTTCTAACCAAGTTCAAATCACGCAGAGTTTGCTCGGGAATACGAAAGACTCGCTAGGGATCATAAGATGATGCGTCTTGAAGACTTAACTCCAAACACATCAATCCGGGGAATTATCCCGGACCAAGCGGTTACCGTCGTCAATGCGCAGTGGTTCGGGTCTCAGGCATTGGAACTGACATATAAGGATCAGTCTGGCAAGGTCGCCAACGAGTTGCTCTACCGCTACGACGAACCCCGCATCGAGCTGGTTGAGTTCGGTCGCCCATGGAGCTTTGACGGAGATGGTGCGCTCTTTCGGCTGGTTTCTGAGGCGAATCGCATCCGCTTAGCTCATCTTTTCGACCCAGTACTGGCAGTTCATACTTCGCTCGTTGATCCTCTTCCGCACCAGATCACGGCGGTCTATGAGGCTATGTTGCCACGTCAGCCGTTGCGGTTTTTGCTTGCAGACGATCCGGGCGCCGGGAAAACGATCATGGCAGGCTTGCTGATTAAAGAGCTCATCGTGCGCGGCGATCTTCAGCGATGCCTTATCGTCTGTCCCGGAAGCCTTGCTGAGCAGTGGCAAGACGAACTCAATAGGCGGTTCCAATTGCCGTTCGAGATCATGACGAACGACAAACTGGAAGCTGCCCGCACCGGCAACTGGTTTGCTGAAAATAACCTCGTGATCGCGCGGCTCGATAAGCTCTCGCGTGACGAGGACGTGCAAGCCAAATTGCAGGCTCCCGACTGCCAATGGGATTTGGTCGTATGCGACGAAGCGCACAAACTCTCTGCCACGTTCTTTGGTGGCGAGGCCAAGTTCACCAAGCGTTATCGCCTTGGCCAGCTTCTCTCAGGGCTCACTCGCCATTTTCTTCTAATGACGGCAACACCTCACAACGGCAAAGAAGAAGATTTTCAGTTGTTT
>Ga0302320_10021705_pt1 | contig 12721 bp, 11 predicted proteins | sample Bog_T0_3_FD_202130 | JGI IMG/M metagenome (GOLD analysis project Ga0302320, IMG submission 202130) | Peat permafrost microbial communities from Stordalen Mire near Abisko, Sweden - Bog_T0_3 | ecosystem: Environmental > Terrestrial > Soil > Wetlands > Peat | place: Sweden: Abisko, Stordalen Mire...
AGCAAAGCCGCGTCGAACAGGTTCCAGTGGTAAAGGCCCTTGAAGGTCTGGTCGGTTTCCTGGAGGGTCTTCAGGTAGTGGCGAAGGCCCGTCTGGGGGGCAAATGCCAGATGCACGGCCGCCTGCGCCGGCAGGCTGCGGAGCATGCCGGCGGCAGAATCCAGGCAATTTACAAGCGCGGCGAACAGGGGGGAGCCTCCACGAATAGGACAAGGTTCATTGTATGCGATGGACGGATGGGACGGCGGGTTGGCAGTGCCTACCTGGCCCAGCGAAACCGATCCACAGCAAGCGAGACGAAGGAGTCTGCGGGTTCAAATTGTGTATGGCAGGCGGACCCCAGGGTCGGATGGGTCAAAGTCGCGGGTGTTGCGCGACACCAATAGACACTGGTGTACTCGTGCGGTTGCCCAAATCACTGCGTCGGGCAGCTTTATGCGTCTTGTCCTGCGGAGAACGACGGCCTGCTCAGCGATTCTGGGGTCGATCTCTACCAATTCGAAGGACCGCAAGAACGTTCTAACGGTCCTCTCGGTCACTGCTGTCGCACCCGCCATAACTTCGATCCAGCTGATGACGCTGATGGCGGGGTTCTGATAGAGGGCCAACTCTCTCTGCGCTTGTGGAACGGCGTGAAGGTAGTCGATCAGTATATTGGTGTCGATGACTGCCTTCACCACTCGCTCCGCAACTTCTCCTGGTAGGCAAGCCCATCTTCCGGAAGCGGTTCGGAATCCCCTGGCAGAGTTGCCGATTGGCCTTTCCAAAGGCCGAATGCTGCTTCGCGCGAGGGGCGGTTTTCTAAAATGAACGCGTCCAAGGCCTGGCGTACAGCTTCGGCGCGCGAGAGCTTGCGGGCGGCGCAGATTGCGTTCAAATCTTCAAGCTGGCGTTCCGGAATGTCAACGAGTGCTCGCATTGGTTCCAATCAAGATATATATATCATATATCACCTGAACTAAATCGACATCTGTTTGTTAAGATTTGCCCTCCGGGACCCTGCTGGCGTAGTGTTCTGTGGCAGTTGGAGATATTTCTATGTCTGTTCTTCTTTCTTCTCCCATCGTTGCCGCCGCGGGTGGCAGTTTTCTGCTGGAAACGCGCACGCCGGTTGAGGTGTTTACGCCGGAAGATCTGAACGAGGACCAGCGGCAGATTGCTTCCACCGCGGCGCAGTTTGCGCGCGAGGAGATTCTGCCCGCTGCTGACGCCATCGAGGCCAAGGAGCCGGGGGTCCTCCGTTCCAAGCTGGTAAAGGCCGCCGAGCTGGGTTTCTCCTCAGTCGATATTCCCGAGGAGTACGGCGGGGTGGGGCTGGACAAGGTCTCGTCCACGGTGATTTCGGACCACATCTCCGTGCTGGCGAGTTTTTCTACGGCGTTTGGCGCGCAGACGGGCATTGGGACGCTTCCGCTGGTTTGGTACGGAACCGAGGAGCAGAAGCAACATTACCTGCCCAAGCTGGCGTCCGGAGAATGGATTGCGGCGTATTCGCTCTCCGAGGCCACTTCGGGGTCGGACGCGATGAATGTGCGGGCGCGGGCCACGCTCTCGGCGGACGGAACGGAGTACATTCTCAATGGCGAGAAGATGTGGACTACCAACTGCGGCATTGCCGATCTGTTCACGATTTTTGCCAAGATTGATGGGGAAAAGTTTTCGGCGTTTCTGGTGGAACGCACGTCGGCGGGGCTCACGGTGGGCGCGGAGGAACACAAGCTGGGGATTCGCGGCTCGTCCACCTGCCCGCTGGTTTTTTCTGACTGCCGCATTCCAGTCGCGAACCTGCTGGGAGAAGCCGGCAAGGGGCATCATATTGCATTCAATGTGCTGAATGTGGGCCGATTCAAGCTGGGAGTGGCTTGCATTGGCGGGGCTCGTCACGCGCTGGCACACATGGTGGGTTACGCCAAGGAGCGGATGGCTTTCGGCAAGCCGATTGCCGCGTTCGGGCTGATTCAGCGCAAGATTTCGGTGAGCGCCACGCGGCTTTACGCGGCTGAGAGCATGGCCTACCGGACTGCGGGAATGATCGACGCCAGCCTCGCGCAGATCGGCGAGGACCTGGCGCATTCGCCACGGGAGATACAGCGGCGCATTGAGGAATATGCGGTCGAATGTTCCATTCTGAAGGTCTACGGGTCGGAGATGCTGAGCACGGTGACGGATGAGCTGGTGGCTACCATGGGCGGCTACGGCTATGTGGAGCACTATCCGGCGGAGCGCTACTACCGCGATGCGCGCATCAATCGGATTTTTGAAGGGACGAACGAGATCAACCGGCTGATCATTACGGGCTGGCTGATGAAGCGGGCGCTGAAGGGGCAGCTGCCGCTGCTGGCGGCGATCAAGAAGCTGATGGACGAGGTGATGCGGCCGCCGTCGTTCGATTCCGGCGGTGATACGGGTGAGCTTCTGGCGCGGGAGTCGGAAATGCTGGCATCGGCGAAGAAGCTGGCGCTGTTTGCTGCGGGCGTGGCCAGCCAGCGGTTCATGGCGGCTCTCGAGGAGCAGCAGGAAGTGATGGCCGATTTGGCCGACATGATTGCGCAGGTCTACGCGCTGGAGTCGGCGCTGCTGCGGGCACGCAAGCTGGCCACTGCTGGAAAGGCCTCGGCGGCCGTTGCGGCGGCTATGACGGCATTGCTGGGTGAAGAGACCATGACCTTGGCGGAACAAGCGGCTCGGCGAGTGCTGGCGGCCTGCGCGGAAGGCGACCTGCTGCGGACGCAGTTGGCCATTCTGCGGCGGCTGGCAAAGTATACGCCGGCAGATACTGTGGCGCTTAGCCGAACAGTTGCGCGGCAGTCGATTCAACTGGAACGGTACCCGGTTTAAAAGCAGGGATCAGGAATTAGGGAACAGGGATTAGAAAAACAAGACTCCAGGTTACCCGAGGTCTGGATTCTCAGACCTCGGATTCGATGTGATCAACCGATCCGGATCAATCTTCGCGCAGGGCAACCATCGGTTCCACTGCGGTGGCGCGGTGAGCGGGGAAGTAGCAAGAGCCGAGCGCAGCGAATGCCAGCACTGCGGCCACGGCGATATACGTCTTCGGATCCCACACGTTGACCACAACGAAGCTGCCTACGGTGTGTGCAACGGCCAGAGCCAGGGCAAGCCCGACACCTAGTCCGGCGGCAACAATCACTATCGATTGGCGGTAGATCATTCTGAAAACCTTGCCCCGGCTTGCGCCCAAAGCCATGCGCAAGCCGATCTCGTGCACGCGCCGGCTCACGGCGTAGGAGACCACGCCATAAATGCCGATGACAGCCAGCGTCAACCCGAGGCCGCCCATGATGGCGGCAAGCGCAGCGCCGATTTGAAAGATCAGTAGCCCGTTCAGCGTATAGAGCCCCTGGCGCATGGTCTGGACCTGGAAGACCGGAAGGTCGGGAGCGAGGGAGTGGATTGTCTTCTCCACTGTGGTGGCCAGCGCCAGGGGGTTGCCTTCCGTCCTGAGCTGGAAGACCATCAGGCTGTTGCCAGCTACGTGCTGGGCATAAGGAAGGTAGCACCAGGGCTGCGTCTTGCCTCCGCCGAAGTATCGAAATTCGACATCGCGCACAATTCCGATTACCTCAAGCTTACGATCTTTCTCGCCTCGCAGCCGGAAAGTGTGTCCAATGGCGTCCTGGTTGGGCCAGAATTTCTTGGCCATGGACTCGCTGATTACGGCCACATCTCTGCTGTGCTCGTTATCCGATTGCGCCAGGCCGCGCCCGCGCAGAAGCTGAATGCCCATCACATCGAAGTATTCCGGCGAAACGACCCCAGACCCCGTGGAGAATTGAGTGGGATCGGCCGGAGCTGGAGTTCCATCAATCAAAGCCGTGTCGCTGCCGTTGTTGAAGTAACCCATGGGAACCAGGTTCGCATGGCTCACCGCGTCAACTCCAGCAAGCTGATGCAAGCGAGCCACGGTGTTTGCGGCCAGTTCGCGCGCCTGCGCATCGTTCATCCCAATCTCGGTGGTGTCGATGACGAGGTTGAGCACCTGGTCCGGCTTGAAGCCGAAATCCATGGTCTGCATGGCGGTAAGGCTGCGCACAAACAGGCTGGCCACCACTAGCAGCACAAGCGAGCCGGCGATCTGCAGCCCGACCAGCGTATCGCGGAACCAGCTTCGGCCGCCGGCGACGCCGCGGCCTCCCTCGCGCAAGACCGAGTTCACGTTAACCTTGGCAATGCGCAGCGCGGGGACTACTCCCACCACGACGCCGGCCAGCATGGCGGCGGCAAACGAATAGAAGAAGATACGCCAGTCGAACTCGAAGGTGAGATTAAGGGGAATATCGGCGTGCACGTTCAAGTGGCCAAGCGCGCTGCTGCCCCACATTCCCAAAGCAACACCGAGACCGCCGCCCATCAGCGCAAGCGTCACGCTTTCGGTGATCATCTGCCGCAGCAGGCGCGAGCGCCGCGCTCCCAATGCGGAGCGAATAGCCATTTCGCGTTCCCGAACCGTGGCGCGCACCAGCACCAGGTTGGCCACATTCACGCATGCCAGCAGCAGCACCATGGCCGCCAGCGCCAGAAAGAATCCCGCCATCAGGGGCACCGTGGTGTTGTCGCCTGCGGCCACGCGCAGCGACGGTTCAGAAAAAGCTGCCAGCGTCGTCTTCTTCTCATATTCCGGCTGCAGCCGGGTCATCTGCTCGGCCACCACTCCCAAGTCTGCGCTCGCCTGCTTCAGGCTTATGCCGGGACGGAGACGTGCGTAGACCTGGAAATCCCGGTTCTGCCAGCCATTCATGAAGTCGGCAGATTGGCCTTCAATGATCTGCTCCCCAAGCGGCAGATACGCCGCCCCGGAGACAAAAGCCTGCACGCCATGGAAGCCTTGCGGCGCCACGCCAACGATTGTGAAGGGATGTCCGTTCACGGTCACGGGCCGGCCAACTACGTTTGGGTCGGCATTGAACTTCTGTTTCCAGTAGTCGTAATCGAGGACCATCACCGGGTCCTGGCCCAGCACTTCGCCTTCGCTGGGCAGAAACAGGCGTCCGGCGGCGGGCCTCAGTCCCAGGCCGCTGAAGAAATTGCCGCTCACGTAGGAGGTGAGGATGCGCTGCGGCTGCTGGCCCTGGGTCGCGATTCCATCCAGGCCAAGGCTCTGAATCATCACGTCACTGAACGAACTGCCGGTTTGAGCGCGAATCTGCTTGTACTCAGGCCACGAGAAGGCGGGCAGCATGGGCCCGTTGCTCTGGCCAAGGGCGAGTTCAGAAATCTGCTGCGGATGATCGACCGGCAGCGGCTTAAGGAGCAGCGTGTTTACCAGGCTGAAGATGGCGGTGTTGGCGCCGATGCCGAGCGCCAGCGTGAGCACCGCGGTGACCGCGAAACTAGGCGCCCTGCCCAGTTGACGAAACGCGAAGCGAAGATCCTGTAGCACTGTCCCCATGGTCCCTCCGCACATTCCTATTTCAGGTTTCCTTGGGAAGAGCACGTCTTCTGCCAAACTGTCTTCAGCGTAAGTACCCTGTTTTTCGTGCGGATACGCTGCCGAGGAAGGGAAGGGATTCGCGGCCCTTGTGCGGATTCGCGAATCGATGTCCGGAAGCGGACAGCGAACGGGAGAGATCCGCGGGGAGAAACAGGGCGAGCTCCAACGCATGGAACGAGCAGGCAGGATCGGAAGTCATGAGCGCGTCAAAAAAATCCCCCCTCCTGACAACGTGAAGTCGTCAGGAGGGAGGGTGGCTGCCAGGAGACATCGCGGCCATGCTGGACTGGGATCGGCTGCAGAAAAGTGAGAACTAAGTTGATCTGAGCGCGATTCGACGCGAGTTTAGCGTTCGACGACAACCGTGAGGTTCATCGGTGAAGCTACGGGTTGGTTATCGAGCCTGGCAGGGCGGAAGCGGTACTGACGGACTGCGGCAGTGACCGCAGCTTCGAGATCGTGGCTGGGCGATTTGACCACCTGGATATCTTCGGCGTGGCCCTTCTCGTTCACGTTGAGGGTGAGAACCACTTGCGCATCGAATGGCAGGGTTTGTGCGGCGGCTGCGGTGAGGTCGATGTTGGGTGAGTAGATGACGTGGGCGGGGACGACTCCTGTGGTAATGGCGTGAGCGGGGGTTGAGGCAGGGGCATCGGTGACCGGCTGGGTTGCGTAAGCCGCTGCAGTGAGGAATAACGGGGAAACAAGAATGCTGGCTGCAAGAATACGACGCATAAAATACCTCCTTGGCGTTGATAGTAACCGTCATCATCTTCGCCCATTCTCAAGATAGTTGTCAATTTTATTTTTAAGAGAACTTATTTTTCAATGGTTTGCGTGCCGGATGTTGACATGGTGTGAATTCAAAGTGGATTCAAGAAGCAGAAATGATTGCCATTCTCGCCAGGAAGCGGCGGGCCGGGTCTGGCCGTTCCCGGTGGTGATTGGTCTCAGAGAAGGCAAGCACGTCATTTGCGGCGGAACGGATCGGCTCTGGGAACGAAGCTTGACTTGATCTGACTTGATCGCGCCTCAATTACCCGATTTGTTCACCGGAAATCGAGTAGCCTTATTTTGCCGCTCTCAAAGTCGGGAATTCGAATGCAAGCCTGGAGGGCACGCGATACAATTTCGAGGAAATCAAGGCCGATCGAGGAGATTCCCCATTCGAACCCCGGGGTTGCAGACTGCAAATCAGAGCGGCGGACGCGTTGCGTCCATCGACACCGTGCGCGGCCTGGCGATGGTCGTGATGGCGCTGGATCATACGCGCGATTTCATCTGCAATATCCCCTTCGAGCCGGAAGACATCAACCAGACATGGGGTTTCTACTTTCTGGTTCGCTGGGTCACGCATTTTTGCGCGCCGGCGTTTTTTCTTCTTGCGGGAGTGGGCGCATATCTTTATGGCCGCAATCATTCCCGCGGCGATCTCGAAAGGTTCCTTGTCGTTCGCGGGGTCTGGCTGGTGGTGCTGGAGTTCACCATCGTTGGCTTTGCTTGGACCTTTCATCCCGGTTGGGGCATGTTTGGCGTGATTTGCTGCCTGGGGCTCTCCATGATCCTGCTGGCGGCCTCTGTTCGACTGCCGCGCTCGGTGGTGATGGTTCTGGCGCTGCTGATCATCGCCATTCATGACCTGTTCGACGGGCTCAAGCCTGCCGATTTCGCTGCGAAAAAGTGGCTGTTGTTCGTCCTGCATCGTTCCGGCGGCGCGCATATCGGCGGGTTCACCATGTTCGTTCTGTTCCCGCTGATTCCATGGTGCGCGGTGACGCTGCTCGGCTACGGCATGGGTTCACTGTTTAGGACCAATTCAGCTTCGAGCCGGCGTACGCTGCTGTGGGCCGGCGCAGGATCATTGCTGCTTTTCGCTGTTCTGCGCGCGACGAATATTTATGGCAATCCGGGCGCCGCGGTTGCCCACTCCTCGCCGGGTGACTGGCATGCGATGCCGACCTTGTCGAAGACCATCATCCTGTTTTTCGACGTGGAGAAGTATCCGCCATCGCTCCAGTATCTGCTGATGACGCTCGGAGGCATCTTCATTTTGCTGGCGATGGCGGGGGCGCGAACGGGGGGCTGGCTGGGGCGGGTTCTTGAAACTTACGGACGCGTTCCGCTGTTCTTCTACATTCTCCATCTGTATGTCATCCACCTTGCGGCGGGGCTGCTTGGGTTTGTTACGCACCAGCCGGTGCGCTGGCTGTTCCATGGCGGGTTCTTTTTGAACTACCCTCCCGATGGGCAGCCGTATGGACATGGACTGGCCATGGTGTGCGGCATGTGGATCGCGGTCGTGGTGCTGCTCTACTTTCCATGCGCGTGGTTTGCGCGGGTGAAGAGGAACCATCCGGGTTCGCTGCTGCGGTTCCTGTGAGCGGGCATCATCCGTTCTCGATGAGCCTGCATGCTGAGGCGATGGTTTTCGGGAGAAAAGTGGCGCAAAGCTTCGATTCAGGCGCGATTTCAGGGGAAAAGGGCTTGAAAATTGGGCTCCCGGTTAACTGATTCGACAACAGGCCGTTTCGGTATCTGCTGATTACAGGACGCTTGCAAGCCTCGAGGTCAAGTTATTCTTGCGCAATCCGGGTAGAGGGGTGGGGTGCGGCATTCAAGTCTGGAGGCGGTTTGGGGGCGTGGCGGAGTGCGGCGAGGGCGACCTGGGCAGCGTAGAGGAGCTGGCCGGCGCGCTCCTGGGGGATGACGTTGATGAGGATGCCGTGGGCGGCGCAGGCGATGAAGTCGCGCACGCCCTCGTAACCGACAAGCATGGGCATGGCGTTGCAGTAGGCTTCGGCGGCCGGGCGGGTTGCCCAGACTTTGTCGTCGTGTTCGGCAACGTACGCGTCAAAGGCGCGCTTCCATGCTGCGCAGCAGCGGCGGAGGGCGGCTTTGGGGTTGGAGGGTTTGCGGGCGGGGCCGGGGGGGTTGGAGGCCGGGAGGTGTTTAAGGGCCTGGTCGATGACGTGCTCTTCGAGGGATCTTTTGGGCATGAGGGATTCTCCTAAAGAAAGTGTGCGCCGGAGAGGGGTAATTATATGCAACGATTTGCGGGGGGCGGACGGCGCTTGGCGGCGGCGAGGGCCTCGCCTCTGTCTGGCAGGGCTTCAACTGATCGGGCTGACGTTGATTCAAAAGGTTGGCGGTTCGGGCGAGTGTGTAAAAGTGAACAGTTTTGCCGCGGGAATTATATTAGAAGTTTTGAATGAGCTTGGATATTCTATCGGCCCCCGCGTCTGAAACTCAAACAGACGCAGATATGCCAGCACAACCGAAGATTCTCCTGGTCGACGACGACGAGTTGATGTGTACTTTGCTGAAACATGTGATGGAAGTGAGCGAGTTTCACGTGACTGTCGCCCGAAGTGTGTCAGAGGCTATTCATCTGATCGACACGGAGCGGTTCGATGCGCTGATCTCGGATTTGCACATGCCCGGAGCAGGCGATGGGTTCACAGTCATCAGCGCAATGCGCCATAAGCAACCGAACGCTATAACATTGCTGTTTACCGGATATCCCGCGTTGAAAGAGGCCATGGACGCGATCCTGCTGCAAGCAGATGAAATCCTGGTGAAGCCCATGCCGCCGGCCGATTTGGTTGAGGTGATTCGCACGCGATTGGCGAAGCGTGGGACGCGGCCGGAAACAAGCAAGGACCGAGTCGCTGCAATCCTGGAGCGCAACGCCACGGCCACCATCGCCAACTGGCTGTACCGGGTTGAACGCGAAGCGGAGCTGACCCGCCTGCCCCTCAGCGTTGAGCAACGCACCGGACATCTTCCGCAGCTGATTCGCGAGCTTGTGCAGCGATTGCGCGTGCCTCGCGGCCTGGGGACAAACCAGGCGTCGGAAGCTGCCGTGCGTCACGGCCTGGTTCGCCGCGCACAGGGCTATTCCATTCCGATGATTATCGAGGAGTCGCGCATGTTGCAGGTCAGCTTGTTCCACACCTTGCAGATGAACCTGAACAAAGTGGATTTCAGCCTGTTGCTCACGGATGTGATGACCATCGCGGATGAAGTTGACTTGCAACTGAAGCAAACGATTATTAGCTTCTCAGGACCCGCGGCGGACGTTGCGGCATAGGCTCGAGCTATGCGTGGCGCTTGGATCGCTCCTGACTAAGCGCCTCCAAGGCAAGGCTTCGCTTGCGCTCCCTGGACAAAGGACTTTCGAATCCCGGCCTCAGACCACCTTGCTCGCAACCGCCAAGAGCGTTTGGAACTGGGGGGGCTCGGGGTCTTTGTGGACGATGGAGGTCTGAATCTGGGTGAAGGCGGCTTTCTCCAGCATGGACTCGAGTTCGGATTCGGTGAAGCCCAGCCACTGGTCGGCGTAGAGCTCTCTGGCTTCTTCGAAGCGGTGCTTGACGAGGTCGAGGATGACGATGCGGCCGGCAGGGACCAGGATTCTGGCGGCTTCGGTTACGGCGCGCTCGGGGTGCAGGGCGTGGTGCAGGGACTGGGAGAAAAAGACCAGGTCGACGGAGGCGGAGTCGATGGGGAGCTCTTCCATGTCGCCGAGGCGGTATTCGACGTTGTCGAGGCCGTGGCGGAGGGCCTGCTCGCGGCCGACTTCAATCATTTTGGCACTGGTGTCTACGGCGATGACTTTTTTGGCACGCTGGGCGAGAAGCAGGGCAAAGGCGCCTTCGCCGGCGCCGAGATCGGCGATGATCATGGGAGGCATGAGGCGGAGGAGGGCTTCAGCGACGCTCTTCCAGGATTTGCCGGGAACGTGATCCTTGCCGAGGCGGCCGGCTACGGAGTCGAAGAAAGTGCGCATCTTGTCCTGGCGCTTGCGCAGGACGCGGCGCATGGCGGCCTGGTCGGCTTGGGATTCGGGGATTTCTTCGCGCGCCTGATTGAGGAGATGATTGAGAAAGCGGTCACCAACTGGAGAACTTCCCTCAGGGCCTAAAGGCCCGGCTTTTTTTGGTTCGCTTGCGGCGCGACTGAAGTCGTGCCCTTTCAAAACAGGCGGTAGTTCGCCCAGCCGTGCGGCTAGGCGATAGAGGTTGCTTTTGCCGGTGCGGCGGTCTTCGACGAGGCCAGCCTGCTTGAGCTGGGAGAGATGGGTGGAGATGGTGCTCTGGCCCATGGTCAGGATTTCCTGGAGCTCGGCGACAGAAAGCTCTTCTCCGCGGAGGAGCAGCAGGATGCGGAGCCGGTTGGGGTCGGCTACTACGCGAAGAGTTTTTAAAATGGACGGCATTTTGGCTTGACGGCCTCACGCGATTCTGATACATATCAACATATCACGATTTGACGATGTGATTGAAGTTTCAGTTCGGGAGCACATAGGACAATCCCGCAGGGGCTAAAGCCCACATCCTTTTTTGACGGTTTGCGGCACGACTGAAGTCGTGCCCTGACACTTTTTGCAGCTCCGATTGAATTCGTCGGCAGTCTGCCATTCAACAGAACGATCCACGCAGAACTTTTCAATTTCAATAAGGAGAACACGCATGGCAAGCTCAACACTCGAAGTTACCGAACTGGCCTACAAGGTGGCGGATATGTCGCTGGCGGATTGGGGCCGCAAGGAAATTACCATCGCCGAGCACGAGATGCCGGGGCTGGTCTCGATTCGCAACAAGTACGCGGCGGGCAAGCCGCTGAGCGGGGTGCGCATCACCGGCTCGCTGCACATGACGATCCAGACGGCGGTTCTGATTGAGACGCTGGTGAGCCTAGGCGCGGAAGTGCGCTGGGCTAGCTGCAACATCTTCTCGACGCAGGACCACGCGGCGGCGGCGATTGCGGCGACGGGCGTGCCGGTGTTTGCGTGGAAGGGCGAGTCGCTGGAAGAGTACTGGTGGTGCACGTACCAGGCGCTGGCGCACAAGGGCGGCAAGGGGCCGGAGCTTGTTGTGGACGACGGCGGCGACGTGACGCTGCTGATCCACAAGGGCTATGAACTGGAAGCCGGCGACGGGTGGGTCAACACGCCGAGCGGCAATCATGAAGAGGCGGTGATCAAGGACCTGCTGAAGAAGGTTTACGCGGACGATCCGCAGCACTGGCACAAGGTGGCGGCGGAGTGGCGCGGGGTTTCTGAAGAGACCACGACGGGCGTGCATCGGCTCTACAAGATGCTGGAGCAGGGCAAGCTGCTGGTGCCGGCGATCAATGTGAACGATTCGGTGACCAAGTCGAAGTTCGACAACCTGTATGGCTGCCGCGAGTCGCTGGCGGACGGGATCAAGCGGGCTACGGACGTGATGGTGGCGGGCAAGGTGGCTGTGATCTGCGGATATGGGGATGTAGGCAAGGGCTGCTCGCACTCGCTGCGCGGCATGGGGGCGCGCTGCATTATCACCGAGATCGATCCGATCAATGCGCTGCAGGCGGCGATGGAAGGTTTTGAAGTCACGACCATTGAAGACACGCTGGGACGCGGCGATATCTATGTGACCACTACGGGGAACGTGGACATTATCACGCTCGAGCACATGAAGAAGATGAAGGACCAGGCGATTGTGTGCAACATCGGACATTTCGACAACGAGATCCAGATGGACCGGTTGAACGAAGAGAAGGGGGTGACCAAGCTGAACATCAAGCCGCAGGTGGACTTCTACACGTTTCCTGACGGGCATGGCATCTTTGTTTTGGCCGAGGGGCGCCTCGTGAACCTTGGGTGCGCTACCGGGCATCCAAGCTTTGTGATGTCGAACAGCTTTGCCAACCAGACGCTGGCGCAGCTTGACCTGTGGGCTAACAAGGACACGTACAAGGTGGGCGTTTATGTGCTGCCCAAGAAGCTGGACGAGGAAGTTGCACGGCTGCATCTGGAGAAGATTGGCGTGAAGCTGACGACTCTCTCGGCCAAGCAGGCCGACTATCTGGGCGTGGCGGTGGAAGGGCCTTACAAGGCGGAGAATTACCGGTACTAGCGAGCGGACGGTTTCTCCTTTGTCATGAGGAAGGGAGAAAAGCAGAAGCCTCGGCGGGTGCCGGGGCTTTTCCATGTGTGCCGAGCATGTTTAACAGCTTTGGGGTGCAAGTCCCCTTCACATCCTGATGGAGGAGAAGTGATAGCGAAGCGCAAGGGCGTCACCGTGAGGTGGGGTCTGAAAGCAGCGTGGAGCAAAGACGCGAGCCGATGGACAAGAACCGGATATGAGGCATACGGCGCCGGACGAGCGGGCAAGGGACCGCGAAGTCCATATCCATCAAGGGTGCTGGTTGTAAATTCGGCGGTTGCGCGTTGAAGGCGGTTGAACTTACCTCGGGAGGTCTGTCGCATGTCCCGGAATC
>Ga0302320_10021706_pt1 | contig 12720 bp, 9 predicted proteins | sample Bog_T0_3_FD_202130 | JGI IMG/M metagenome (GOLD analysis project Ga0302320, IMG submission 202130) | Peat permafrost microbial communities from Stordalen Mire near Abisko, Sweden - Bog_T0_3 | ecosystem: Environmental > Terrestrial > Soil > Wetlands > Peat | place: Sweden: Abisko, Stordalen Mire...
CGTACCTTGTTTTTCATGACCGGTTCCTCTCCGCTTGTGGCTCTGAACTGTGATCCTGCTTGGCTCACAGCTTAACCCACGGCCAGCGCAGGGAGCCGGTCACTCCATGATGACTAAAGACGGCCTTATCCGGTCGCAAACGGTCAAGGGGCAAGGAACCGCCTACCGGCCTCAACGAATGGAGAACAACCACCGAACCGAGGAGAGAATCATGGTGAAACCGAGCACGGACGATAAGGCAACAGGCAAGTTCCACGAGGTGAAAGGCGCAATCAGGCAGGGGGCCGGCGCAATCGCCAAGAAACCCGGCCTGGAAGCTGCTGGCAAAGCCGAAAAGAATGCCGGAAAAGTCCAAAGCGTTGCCGGCAGGATTGAAAAGGCTGTAGGAAAGTAAGCAAATCAACATCGAACCCGGAGACGAGAGAGGTCAAGAGATCATGACGCAATCAGTGTTGGAACAGATGGGCGTACAGATTGACGAGACAGCGCGCAAGGCTTCGCGAGCGGCGTCCGCCGTCGCGGATGTGCTTGAGGATGGCGGCGAAGTAGCGCGGCGTGTTACAAAACAGGGCAGCCATGCCGCAACAGAGCTTCTCGATGACACGAGGAAGCGAGTACAACGGCATCCGGTTGAAACCGTTGCGGTAGTATTTGCGGCAGGCATCGCGGCTGGAACACTGATCGGCTGGATGATGAACCGAAGGTAATGCTAGCCGTAGATGGAGAACTAGCCAGAGACAGAGAATATGAGTGAAGAGGGCCGGAACACCGGTTCCTCCTCACTCATAGTTTCAAGGTGAAAGACTGCCCTACCCCTGTTCAATCCACGATGACCATGTGCGCAATTGTGAACCGCACGCACACCGCACTGTTGCCGTGATGGGAACGGCAGGCAGCCGAGAAACTGCGATTGCGGCTGCCTGCTGCTGGAGCGAACAGATGCGACGGCTCAGTGAACGCGGATGTCGCCCGACCCGGTTTCAATGCGCACCGTGGGGCCGCCGCCGTTGAGCTTGCCGGTCACGTGGTGGTGGTCGCTGGAGCCTTGCGTCATCATCTCGTGGTCGGTATGGATATCGCCGGAGCCGGTGGATGCATCGAGGGTGAGGGCGGCATTGCCTGCCCAATAGTCCACGTTGCCCGAGCCGGTTTCAAGATGCCATGGCGCGGTGGGCGCTCCGCCGACCTTGATTTCGCCCGAGCCGGTGCCGGCGCGCAGGCCGCCGCGCAGGTTGCGCAGCTCGACGTTGCCGGAGCCGGTCTGGGCCTTCACATCGCCTTCGCCGGACTGCTCGGCATAGATGTTGCCGGAACCGGTGTCGACGGAGAAGCCGCCGTGGAGGCCGGTGGCGTGGATGTTGCCGGAGCCGGTGGAGATTTTGGCGTTTTCGCCGACGCCGTCGATGGTGATGTCGCCGGAGCCGGAGCCGGCTTCAAGGAACGCGTTCTCCGGCGCCTGGATCTCGTAATCGATGCTGATGTTGTGGTAGTTTTCGTGGCGCCCGCCGATGCGGACGATGCTGCCGGTCTGCTCGATGGGCGGATTGGCGGCAATTTCGCGGACGCGCTGCTCGCTGCCGCCCCAGCCGCAATTGACCCGGCCGAAGATGTGAACCTGGCTGCCGGAGCCGCGGGTGAGGTGGATGTTGCCTGAGCCGGTGGAGACGGAAAGCTCGACGTGGCCGCTGACCTGGAGGGTGCGGTCGAAGGTGGCTTCCGAGGCCAGCGCCGGAAGCGCCGCCAAGGCAAGCGCAACGGTTGCAGCAAGAATATGTCTCATCGATTTCCTCGTTTCAGATGCGGTTGTGAAAGCCAGACGAGGGAGGTACGAAGCCGCAAGCCGGAATGTTCCCGGCCTTGCGGAGCGATCGCCTTCGAGAAGCTGCAAACGAGCGGCGGTAACGATTCAGCATTCCCTCGGGGGCTGAAGTCCGCGTCGATCTGGTTGCGTTTGCGGCGCGGGACCCAGAGGGTACCCCGCCGTGCCCTTTCAATCACGCCTACCCGTAACTGCTGCAAATCAACGCGCGAGGCGAATGCTTCAAAGTTTCTGTGCTGATTTTGTGCTGCGCCTCACCAGCAAGAGAGTGAGTACGGGATGCCTGCAATCGAAACTTCCGGTTGGGCGGTGATACACCAGTAACCGGATCACTGGCTCGTTGATTCCTGCACAATCGTGATGAGAAGGCTGCGCGTACTCCCCAGAATTTGCGTTCCACATGCCTGAACCTTCGATTCCCAGCACGATCCTTTAAAGCGGCCAATCTCCTTATCATCCATGTTGCGGAGTTCGATTGCGTAAAGAATCTGAAGTCGTCCCCGCACCTTCTTCCAATCGACGTTCGTCGCAATCACTACTTTGTACTTCGCAGTCTCATCAGCCTTCCGCAATGGGAAATCTTGGGCAGCCCTGAAGGCTTGTTCCGTGGCGTCACAGACCTTCGAGGTCAGTCCATCGTCTCCACCGCACCAAACTTCGACGGGCGCGGGTTTCTCCAGTGTTCCTCGTTGAGCTAAAGAACCAGATGGTATCAGGAGCCAACATGCTAGGAGGAAGGTCGGGAGCGGAGCAAATCTTCTCATGGTGGGAACTCTCGGAAACCAGTGTACGCGGGTTCCGGGCGGTTGGTCGCCAAACCGGAAGTAGCGCTACTTTGAGACTCTCAAAGGCAACCGCAGATCCTTCACTACGTTCAGGATGACAGTGCATTGGAGAGCAGGGGTTGGGACATCGGCGGTGTCCCGCGCGGATTGTCGCCAACTGGGAAGTTTCGGCCCATGCGTGCACCCGTCCTGGGTAAGATTTTGTGCCAAATTGTCCAGCGGATGCGCCTTTCTCGCCTATTTTGCTCATTTTACCCATTGAAGCGTCAATAACCTATGTGCTTTCGATGGCGGCTAAAGCTGTGCCCTTTCAAAACGTCGGCTGGATCCGAGGTTCTCTAGCTCGATGCTTGTTGGAGGGCAGGCGCGGTTTCTGCTTGCCACTCGCCGGTGGTGAGGTAGTCGTGGATGGAGACGGCGGCTTTGCGGCCGGCGCCCATGGCCAGAATCACGGTTGCGCCCCCGGTGACGATGTCGCCGCCGGCAAAGACACCGCGCTTTGAGGTGCGCAACGTCTCGGGGTCGGCAACGATGTAGTTGTACTTGTTGGTTTTCAGGTCGGGGGTGGTGGCCTGGACCAGGGGATTGGCGGTGGTGCCGACGCCGATGATGACCACGTTGGCGGGCAGAACGAACTCCGAGCCCTTGATCTCGACGGGACGGCGGCGGCCGCTTTCGTCGGGCGCGCCCAGCTCCATGCGCACGCATTTGACGCCGGTAAGCCAGCCTTTTTCGTCGCCCACCATTTCAACCGGCGCGGTCAACATGCGGAACTCGATGCCCTCTTCGCGGGCGTGCTTCACTTCTTCAAGGCGGGCCGGCATCTCGGCCTCGGAGCGGCGATACACCAGCGTCGCCGACCGCGCGCCGAGCCGCCGGGCCGTGCGCACGGCGTCCATGGCAGTGTTGCCGCCGCCCACCACAATCACGTCGCGGTTGCGGCAGTCGTAGACGGGCTGGTCGTAGGCGATGACCTGGTAGGCGCGCATCAGGTTGACGCGCGTCAAAAACTCGTTGGCCGAGTAGACGCCGTTCAGGTGTTCGCCGGGAACGCCGAGGAAGACCGGCAGCCCCGCGCCCGTGGCCACAAACACCGCGTCGTAGTGCTCGTCCTGCATCAGCTCGTCGATGGTCACGCTGCGGCCCACCACCACGTTGGTCTCGAACTCGACGCCCATGTGGCGCAGGTTGTCTACTTCGCCCTTCACAATCGACTTGGGCAGGCGGAACTCCGGAATGCCGTAAACCAGCACGCCGCCCAGCTCGTGCAGCGCCTCAAAGACGCGCACGCGATGGCCCTTCTGCACCAGGTCGCCGGCCGCGCTCAAGCCCGCCGGACCGCTGCCCACGATGGCCACGCTCTTGCCGGTGGCCGGCGCGTTGGCCGGCAAACCAAGCTGGCCGCTGGTGCGCTCAAAGTCGGCCACAAAGCGCTCCAGGTTGCCAATAGCCACCGGAGCGCCCTTCTTGCCCAGCACGCAACCGCCCTCGCATTGGTTCTCCTGCGGGCAGACGCGGCCGGTGATGGCGGGCAGGGCGTTGTCTTCGCGCAACTTGGCCGCCGCGCCCAGGTAGTCGCCCGCATAAATCAGGGCCACCACGTCTTTGATCTTGACGCCCACCGGGCAATCCACCACGCAGCCGGGTTTGGCGCAGGCGATGCAGCGCGTGGCCTCCGTGAGCGCATCGGCCGCTTCCAACCCCAAATTGACCTCGGCAAAGTTGCGGCTGCGCACGGTGGGGTCCAGCTCCGGCATGGGAGCGCGCGCAATCTTCATCCGGTCTTTCAGCGGCAGGACGTTTTTCTCAGGCATGGAGCACGCCCTTTCCCGCCAGTTCTTCGGCGGCCAGCTCTGCGGCCAACCGGGCCACTTCTTTTTCCTTTTCCGCCAGCTCGGCGCGCAGCTCGGCCAACTCCTCTGCCCGGTGCAGTTCAAACTCGTGCAGCGACTGGCACTCCTTGTCGCGATACATCGAGTTGCGCTGCATCAACACCTCGAAGTTGACCAGCGAGGCGTCGAACTCCGGGCCATCCACGCAGGCAAACTTGCTGGTGTTGCCCAGCAGCACGCGGCAGCCGCCGCACATGCCGGTGCCGTCGACCATGATGGAGTTGAGGCTGACCATGGTCTTGATGCCCAGCGGGCCGGTAATCTGAGCCACGGCGCGCATCATGGGCACCGGGCCGACGGCCAGCACAAAGTCGATGTGGCGGCCGGCGGCGATGAGCTCATTCAGCTTTTTGGTCACCAGGCCCTTTTCGCCGTAGCTGCCGTCGTCGGTCATGATGTAGGTCTCTTTGCTGGCCTGGCGCACCTCGTCTTCAAAGACCACCATTTCCCGGTTGCGCGCGCCTTCAATAAAGACCACGTGGTTGCCCGCCTTCTTGAGCGCATTGGCGGTGGGCAGCGCCATGGCGGTGCCCACGCTGCCGGCCAGAATCACGGCCGTGCCATACATCTCGATCTCCGAAGGACGGCCGAGCGGACCCACCACGTCCATGATGGAGTCGCCCGCCTCGAGGCTGTTCATCAGCATGGTGGTTTTGCCGATGCCCTGAACCACGACGGTGACCGTGCCGGCCTGGGGATCGGAGCTCTTGATGGTGAGCGGAATGCGCTCGCCTTTTTCATGGAGGCGGAGAATGAGGAACTGGCCCGGCTTCTGCTTGCGGGCGATGCGCGGCGCCTCGATGGTGAATTGCTTGATGTTCAGGCCGACGCTACGGGCTTCAACGATTTTGTACATAAAGGCAGGTCTCCAAGGTCGCCCGTGGCCTGGCTTGGCAAGCCAAGGACGTGTTCAAACCGCGTCGAAAGGGGGGCGCGGCGCGGGGACGAATTACACGCCGGGGCGCTGGCGAGTCCTCCGCCATTCTTCTCGATTATTCAGCAGTTGGGAAGGCTGGGGGTGTGACAGGGGTCACTCGGGGAGTGGTGGCGCGCGCTTCGCTATTGATCCACAGCTTCATCGGGAGTGACTTTGCGGGCGGGCGGGGGTTGATCCGATGCCTGGTTTTTCAGGGGCGATTGATCGGCGGCCTTGGGCGCGTCAGCCGGCGGTTGCTGCGCAAGGTCGGCGGGTGGGGTGGGATTTCCGCTGCCCCAGCGGACTACATCGCCCGTTGGGTTCGGCACGATCTTCTGCTTATATTTGGCCGCCCACGCATTGGCGGCTGCCGCCAGCGTGGGATTGCCGCTGTTGAGAAACTCCTCGGCCATGACCTGGTTGGGGAACTGCTGGAGGGTCTGCGTCAAGGCAGACTCCGATCCGGGCTGGCCGAGTTTGACGAAGTAAGTGTGGACTCCGAGAATCGCCTTGGTATTGCGTTCACTGAGTGCGGCCATGATCGCCTGGTGCGCGCGCGGGTCGGGAATGCCGCTCAGGGCCAGGGCGGCCAGCGCGGGAACGAAGGGATCGTTGTGTTTGAGAGCGGCAGTCAAGGGCGGCACAGCGGGCGCGCCGATCTTGACCAGCGATTCGCCGGCACAGGCCCGGACGATTTCGTCTCGGTCGCTGAGAGCGGCCACCAGCGGCGCGACCGCGCGCGGGGACTTGAGTTCGCCGAGGGCGATGGTGGCGTTTTTCCGCACCGCGCTGTTCCTGTTCTTCAGCGCCTTGATCCAGCGCGCCACAATGCGCTGTTTCTTCTGGACGAGGGTTTTGCCGGGCAGCACCGATGCGGTTCTGCGCACGCCGGTATACTGGCAGGTCCAGGTAGCGAAGACCGGCGGCAAGGCGTTGTCCTGGGCATGGCTGCCGGGATCGGCCGCGAAGAGGCACAGGCACACGAGCGCGCCCGCCGCATAGCTCCCGCGGCCCTTCTCGGCGAATCCAAGCCGTTGCAACATCCTCCGACCTCTCAAAAGGGGCAACCGTGTGGTTGTAGTGAGAGTAACTCCATGACCAGGCAAAATCCTGAGTCTGTTATCCAACAAACAAGCGGGGAATCCATCTTGTTATAGGATAACGGACGCGCCCCGCCTTAAAGAGTTTGAATCGGAGCGCGCTCAACTCAGGGACCAACGAGCGAATTGGTTTTCGAAGGTAATCCGCCCTTTGGGAGAGCTGGCCATGGACGAAATACCTCGCGTCCATTCACTTATTTCGGCAAAGCCGCCGTCCCGGTCACGGTGAACGCCGCTTCCGATTTGGCATCAACCTCCTGGGGCTGCGCGCCAGCCAGCGTGAGCGTGTATTTGCCTTCCAGAATCGACCGGTTGCCCTTCTCGTCGACGCTGGAGATGGCGCGGGGATCGATCTGGAGAGTCACATCCTTGCTTTGCCCGGCGCCAATGTTGACCCGCTCAAAGCCTGCGAGCGAGTGGATGGGCCCGTCCGGCTGCGGGGTCTTCACGTAGGCCTCGACCACCTCGTCGCCGCCCACGGTGCTGGAGTTGGTCACGGTGACGGTCGCGGTGAGCGGATCGCCAGCCTTCAGCGCATCGGTCGAGAGCTTGACCGGGCCGTATTTGAAGGTGGAGTAGCTGAGTCCGTAGCCGAAGCCCCAGAGCGGCTTGCCGGTGAAGTAGCGATAGGTGCGGCCTTTAAGCGCGTAATCGGTAAAGGCGGGCAGGCCGTCGAGGCTGGAGTAGAAGGTGACGGGCAGGCGGCCGGCGGGGTTGTTGAGTCCGGCCAGGGTGCGGGCCACCGCGTTGCCGCCTTCGACGCCGGGGTACCAGGCCTGGAGGATGGCGCCGGCATGCTGGTTAGCCCAGTTGAGCGCCACCGCGCTGCCGCTCTGCAGGACCACCACCAGCGGCTTGCCGGTGGCGGCCACGGCTTCAAGGAGTTTTTGTTGCGGCTCGGGCAGATCGAGGCTGGTGCGGTCGCCGCCGCTGAAGCCGTCGATCTTGAGGCTCATCTCCTCGCCTTCAAGTTGCGGCGAGAGGCCGACAAACGCCACCACGACATCGGCTTCTTTGGCGCGGGCGACGGCCTCGTCCAGTTGCGCCTGGGCAGGCGCTTCCCACTTCAGTGTCACGCCGCCGCCTTCTTCGTCGCCGGAGTGCGAGTATTCGAAGCGGAACTCGTGGGCGTTGGTGTCGGCAAAATCAACCGGGATGGAGGGAACTTTGGGATTCTGCATTTGCGGCGGAGCAGTGGGCGATGCGCCGGGAGCGGAATGGAAGTTGCCCAGCGAGGCGATGTCGGCTCCCTGGCGCAGACTGCCTTCGGCCACCACCTTGCCGTCGAGCACAAAGCGGTAGGTCTCCGCCGGCGAGTAGGGGAAGCTGTCGCCTGCCTCGACGCTGAAGACGTAGTGGCCGGGCGCGGGCGCGGTGATCGCGCCGCTCCAGCGGACCGAGTAAGTATGCGTGGCCAACTGGTTCACAGGAATCACATTTTCCCAGTCGGCCTGGATCTCGGGCTGGGTCAGGGTGACAATGGGTCGGCCGGTCCAGTCGGGGGTGGCAAAGAACTCGGTCTTCAGGCCCTGGTTGAGGCCGAAGGCGGTGCGCGGCACGGGCACGCCCACGCCCTTGGCCAGCGTGGAGCCTTGCGCGTACAGGATGGGCGAAGCCTTGAACTGCGCGGCCATGCCGTCCAGCGGTGTAACCGGCCGCATGGGCGTGCCCACGTAGTTGCCCAGGATGGAAACCAGCAGGTCGGCGGTGGGGCCGACCACGGCGATCTTGCCCGGCGCGCTTTTCAGCGGCAGGACCCCGGAGTTCTTGAGCAGAACCATGCTCTCGTTGGCGGCCTTGCCGGCCACCTGGCGGTTGGGGCTGACCAGGTCGATGTTGAAGCGGATGCCGTCAAGCGGGTTGGAGCCCTGGGGATCGAACATGCCCAGTTTGAAGCGCGCGGTGTAAAGCCGCTCGGCCGCCTGCGTGACCAGGGCCTCGGAGACCAGCTTCTGGCGCACCGCATCGGCCAGGGTGTTGAAGCCCGGCGACCAGATGCTGCACGACAGGTCGGCGCCCGCCTCCAGCGCCATGGCGGCGGAGTGCAGAATGTCCGGCGTCTTCTTGTGGCCTTCGTTCACGTCCACAATGGCGCCGCAGTCGGAAACCACAAAGCCGTTGAAGCCCCAGGCGTCGCGCAGATGCTCTTTGAGCAGCATTTTGTTGGTGCAGGCGGGAAAGTCGTCGATGGAGTTATAGGCGCACATCACAGACTGCACATGGCCCTCGGTAACCGTGGCGCGAAAGGCGGGTAGGTAGGTTTCTTCCAGGTCGCGCGCGCTGGGGTCCACGTTGAAGCCGTGGCGCAGCGACTCCGGGCCGGAGTGGACGGCGAAGTGCTTGCTGGTGGAGACGGCGCGCAGGTGGTTCACGTCCGCGCCCTGCACCCCGGTGACAAAGGCGACGCCCATTTTCCCGGTGAGAAAGGGGTCTTCGCCATAGGTCTCCTGGCCGCGGCCCCAGCGTGGATCGCGGAAGATGTTGATGTTCGGAGACCAGAAGGTGAGTCCATAAAAGATGCGGTGATTGCCCTCGCGCTGCGCCTGGTTGTATTTGCCGCGGGCCTCGGCGGAGATGACGTTGCCCATGCTGTGGACCAGGGCCGTGTCCCAGGTGGCGGCCATGCCGATGGCCTGGGGAAAGACGGTGGCGTAGCCGGCGCGGGAGATGCCGTGCAGAGCCTCGCCCCAGGTCTGGTAGTCGGCAATGCCCAGCCGCGGGATGGAGGGGGCATAGTCTTCCAACTGGCTGGCCTTTTCATCCAGGGTCATGCGGCCCACCAGGTCGTGGGCGCGCTGCTCGGCGGGCAACTTGGGGTCCAGGTAGGCGGCCTGCTGGGCTTGCGCGCAGATTCCAAGAAGGGCTAACACAACGGGCAGGATGAAAATCGACCGGCGAAGCAGCATACGCATTCCTCCTGGTATGCCCTGTTTCCCCCCATCCGCAATGCACGAGAACCGGCGGCGTGGCCGGCAGGACGCGGAGCCCTGGGAAAGAGAAAAGGCAACCGTGGAAAACTTTACTAGGCCGGGGCTGGCCTTGGCTAGGTTTATCGGTTTACTTATGGATTTTGTAGCTGACTCACCGGGCGCCGCTCAACTGCCAAGATCCAGCTCCGGCTGACGGGCCGCCGCGGCTTCCATACCCGCCAGCACCGCTTGCATCTCGACGAACTCCGGGTGTCCGCGCAGCGCGGCCAAGCGCGGGTCGGCCAGCATCTGGAAGAACCACGGGCAGCGGTCTTCCCCGGCGGCCCGCAACTCGGCCAGCGCCGTCTCCGGCTCGCCCAGCGCCAGGTACACGGCGGGATTGAAAGACTTGATCACAAAGCGTTCCCGGCTCAACCACTGCAGCCGCTCCAGCATGGTTCGAGCCTCGTCGCCTCGGCCGGCGCAGGCCAGCGCATAGGCGTGGACGGCGGTTGAAATGTCGATGTGGGGCTGGCGCAGCGCCAGAGCCTGAGCCAGCTCGACCCCGCGATCCGTGTCCCCATTGAAGGGAAGAATCATTGACCCGTAAAGACCGACTCCGTCGTGGTCGGGATACAAGGCGATACTGCGGCGGATCTGCTCCAGGCTCTCGGCCGCGAGTCCCGACAGGTGGCAGATCCAGGCCATGCGGGCATGCAGCCAGGGGGAAAAGGGGTCCTCGCGCAGAGCGGCCCGGGTAATCTCGCCCGCCTCGTCAAAGCGGTGGCGGCTGAGCGCAAACATCACCCGCTCACGAGTGTTCCAGTTATCGTGGGGCAGATGGGCACTCTGGGAGAACGCCCAGAGCGCCGCGGCCAGGTTATGGTCAACGTTGTAGCTGACCCACCCCAGCGCGGGCAGAAGAGCCTCGGCCTGGCGCGAAAGATCCGGAATGGTATCGGCCGTACGGCGCACCAGTTCCGCGGCAATCGTGGGAGCCATGGAGCCGTAGAACGCCTGCGTGATGCACAAATGCGCCAGGTCGATCTTGGCCGCGATCAGCGAGGGGTCCAGTTCCGTCGCGCGGGTCAGGTGTTGCACGCTGTCCTGCATGCGGTGGCGCTCGAGCTTTTGCCACTCGAAGCGGGCCCGCTGAAAGATCTCGTAGGCCTCCCGGTGCTGCGGCGCGGGCTCCTGCGCGGCGGCGATGGACAAGCCGCCAGCCCCCATCCGGGATTCCAGGCAGCTCACCAACTCCGATTCCAGGCCGGCGACCTGGCTTTTGGGCACCAGAATGTCCTCGACCCAGATCTGCGCGCCTTCGTCCACACGGATCATCTCTGCCCGCAGGCGGTAATGCGCCGGCATCGCGCGCAAGGTTCCCGTAAGCACCAGGTCGGCCTTGAGAACCTCCCCTACCTCCTGCGCCGTGCGTCCGCTCTGCGCGAGGGAGAAGACCGAGTCCCTGGCCAGCAATGAGACGCGCGAAGAGCAGATATTGGTGAACCGCGCGACCGTCTCCTCGGCGATGGCCAGCCCCAGATATTCCGGCACCCCGTATTCGGTGGCAAAGGGCAGAATCGCCAGCCGCGGCAAAGGACCGCCGTGCGCGGGAGCCTCGCGGCGCACTTCGGCGGAAAACCGGTAGCCGCGCTTGTAAACCGTCTGGATGCACTCTTCCGGCGTAAGCCGCGCCCGCAGGGAGGAGACGCACTTGGGAACGCTGTCGGCGGTCACGTGGAGATCGCCCCACAACGCCTTCTTCAATTGCAAGGGGGAAACCACCTGACCCGCATCGGCCAGCAGCAGGCGCAGCGCCGCCAGCTCTTTGGGAGGCAGGTGAACCACCGCCTCGCCCCGCAGCAGGGTGCCATCGGCCCGCAGGCGGAATCCGCGGAAGCAGAACTCGGCCTTGATCCCCGCGCCGCCGCCCGCTCCGTCAAACTCGGGCTGCGCGCCCGTCAACTCGACGAAGGCCGCTCGATTCTCGGGTATAGACAACTCCGGAACTGCCGACGATGGCCGCTTCATTTGATCCAACCTGGTCCCGCGATGCTTTTGCCACCCTGTCGCTTTCGCATGCCCTTCGCGCAAAGCGATTGGCATCCGCCGGCACTTATCCGGGAGAACTTCAGGTCAGACCGCTTAGAAAAAAGAGCAGTACCGGCAACTATCTTTGGTCTTGTTGGTAGGATTTCCCTGCTTGGATTATCCACTGTTCTGCATTTTCCGCAGGCATTGGGCGCAGCAATTTTGGACGCGAAGTAATCAAAAAGTGGTTACTAATTAACCAATCTATTACCTGCCTGATCGCAAGGCATCTCAATGATTAATCGAAAGTTAAATGCGCGGCCAGGGCGGCAACTCACGTTGGACTGCCTCGATGGAGATGTGCCGAGGTCGCCAAGCGGAAACTTCCTGCCGGCTTTGTTGATCGAGTCACAGCCGATTCCTCAAGATCCCGCCGCATTGCCACGGCCCCCTCCCACGCTTCGGCTCGATGAAGAAACTTCCACAATTCGTCAGGAATTCGGGGGCAGCCCGCATGTCACACTGTCAAGGTTCCCGATACGTCAAGGTTCCCGCTCAATCCAGGGAGAGTGCGATGGCAAAGCCAGTTTCTTACATCCAATGGTCTCTTGAACCGTATTGCATCGGCATGAAGCTGCGCGCGCTGCGCACCCAGAAGCAGCTGACGCTTTCGCGGCTGGCGGCCGAAACCGGGCTTTCGACGGCGCTGCTGTCGAAGCTGGAGACCGACCGCATGATCCCCACGCTGCCCACCCTGGCCACCATCAGCCGGGTTTACGGCGTAGGCATGAGCTACTTTTTCTCAGAGCCCCTGAAACATACGCTCTCGATCACCCGCAAGGCCCACCTGCTGGGCAATAGCCGCGGCCTGGAACCAATAAGGGCGATCCCGCTGAATGTTCCCGGCGACCGCGCCCGGCTGGTTGCGCAGATGATCGAGCTTCCCCCCGCCGGAACCTCGCCCACGGTGGACCCGTGCTGCGAGACCAACGCCGTGGTCTATGTGCTGGAAGGAAAGCTGCAATTGGACGCCGGAGGCATGCGCGAGGTGCTGGAGGCAGGCGATTGCGTCTGCATCGAGAGTGAAATGCCGCTGGCCTGGAGCGCGGAGGGAAAGCACCGCTGCCGCGTGCTGGCAGTCACTCCGGCTGCTGTTCCCGCATCCTAGGTCTCCGATGTTCCTGACATAAATGCCGCTCTAATTCTGAGTGAAAGGGGCCCCAAGCGTCTTTCAGTTTGGGGGTGGTGAGCGAAGAATCTGCTTTTGC
>Ga0302320_10021707_pt1 | contig 12720 bp, 17 predicted proteins | sample Bog_T0_3_FD_202130 | JGI IMG/M metagenome (GOLD analysis project Ga0302320, IMG submission 202130) | Peat permafrost microbial communities from Stordalen Mire near Abisko, Sweden - Bog_T0_3 | ecosystem: Environmental > Terrestrial > Soil > Wetlands > Peat | place: Sweden: Abisko, Stordalen Mire...
ATAGCGCTGCTGCAGCGCCGGGTTCGGCAGCGGCGGCGTGGTATCCACCGCGTAGCTCGGGCCGGCGAGTGCCAGTGCCACGCACAGCAGCAGCGGCGCGTGCGTCGATGGCGCCCGCCTCATGCGCCCGGGCCTGGCGGAGCTGGGGCGCCGGGCGCGGCCGTGACGCGCGGCAGAAACTCACGCTGCCAGACCTCCTGGGTCATGGCACCGATGTGCTTGTAGACTACGGTGCCCGCAGGGTTCACCAGGAAACTCTCCGGTGCTCCGTACACGCCCCAGTCGATCGCGACCCGTCCGTCATTATCGGTGCCGACGCGCTCGTACGGATTGCCGAGCTGCTCGAGCCAGCCGAGTGCATCCTCGTTGTGATCCTTCCAGTCGATGCCGATGATCGGGACGCGCGCCTCCTGCTTTATCTGCAGCAGCACCTGGTGCTCGGCGCGGCACTCGACACACCAGGTACCCCAGACATTGACCAGCGACCAATGCCCCGTGAGCGTCGCAGAGCTCAGCGGCTGGGTATTGTCGAACAGATTCGGCAGCGTGAACTGCGGCACCGGCTTGCCGATCAGCGGCGAGGGCAGGATGGATTTCTCCGGCGCGCGCTTCAGCCCCACCAGCAGCACCGCCACCAGCAGCACGAAAGCGGCCAGCGGTAGCAGGAAGCGGTTCAACGTAGGCCGCCCGGGGGCGGCGGCTGCGCGGCCGCAGCCAGCGGCAACCGCGCGCCGTCGGCGGCGTAGCCGCGCTGGCGCCGGCCAATGACCGCGGTGACACCGCCGATCGCCATGATCAGCGCCCCGATCCACACGAAGCGAATCAGCGGCCGATACTGCAGCCGCAGGCTCCAGGCGCCGGCGCCCACGTCCTCGCCCAGCGCCGCCAGCAGGTCGCGGTTGAATGCCGGGGCGATCGCCGCGGTAGTCTGCACCGTCCCCTGTACCCAGTAGCGGCGCTTCTCCGGGAACAGCACGCTCACAGGGGCGCCATTGCGCGTAATGCTCACCTTACCGCGAAAGCCCTCGTAATTCGGACCTACGATGTCCTGTCCGCCGTCGTAGCGAAACTGATAGACGCCCAGCTGCGCCGACTCGCCCGGCTTGAGCGCGATGTCGCGCTCGATGGTATTGGACTGCACGAAGGTGATGCCCAGCACGAACACGCCCAGACCGATGTGCGCTATCGACATGCCGGCCACACTCGCCGGCAACTTGAGTCCGCGCCGCAGCCGTCCGATCGGATCGATCAGCGAGGACAGGATGATCCACACTCCGAGGGTGGCGCCGACCGGGGTCAGCGTCAGCGGATGCGCGTACACGCCAAGGCTCAGCGCCAGCCCAAGAACCAGCGCCGCTCCGAGCGCCAGCAGCAGCGTACGGGGCGCCTCGCCGAGTCCTCCGCGCCGCCAGCGCGCGTGCATGCCCAGCGCCACCAGTGCCAGCATCGGCAGGATCGGCACCAGGAAACTCGGGTTGAAGTACGGCGGCCCGACCGACAGCGTACCCAGGCCAAGCGTGTCGGCGATCAGCGGGGCCAGCGTGCCGCCAAACACCACCGCCGCCGCGATCGTCAGCAGGATGTTGTTGAACAGCAGGAACGACTCGCGCGAAATGAAATCGAAGCCGGCGCTGGATTTCATCAGCGGCGCCCGCCACGCGTACAGTGCCAGCGCCCCGCCGATCATCACCACCAGCAACGCCAGGATGAATATGCCGCGGCTCGGATCGGCAGCGAATGAATGCACCGACACCAGCACGCCCGAGCGCACCAGGAAAGTGCCGATCAGGCTCAGCGAGAACGCGGTCACCGCCAGCAGCAGTGTCCAGCTCTTGAACAGCCCGCGCTTGTCGGTCACCGCCAGCGAATGAATCAGCGCGGTGCCGATCAGCCACGGCATGAACGAGGCATTCTCGACCGGATCCCAGAACCAGAAGCCACCCCATCCCAGCTCGTAATACGCCCACCAGCTTCCCAGCGCGATGCCGCAGGCGAGAAACGCCCAGGCCATCACTGTCCAGGGCCGCATCCAGTGCGCCCACTGCTGGTCGCGCCGGCCTTCGATCATGGCCGCGCAGGCGAGTGCGAAGCTGACGCTGAAGCCCACATAGCCCATATAGAGAATCGGCGGATGAATGGCGAACGCCGGATCCTGCAACACCGGATTCAGGTCATTGCCGTCGGGCACCGCCGGAATGACGCGGGTAAACGGGTTGGAGGTGGCAAGCGTGAACAGCAGGAAGCAGAAACTGATCAGCCCGAGCACCCCGAGCGAGCGTGCCGCGAATGTCGGCGGCAGATGGCGCGAGCGCGCCAGCAGCGCCATGGTCCACAGCGTGAGCACCAGGATCCACAGCAGCATCGAGCCTTCGTGCGCACCCCACAGTGCGGTCACCCGATAGAACAGCGGCAGTGCTGAATTGGAGTTCTCGGCCACGTAGTGCACCGAGAAATCATTGCTGATGAAGGCATGCACCAGCACGCCGACCGCGAGCGCGACGAACACGAACTGACCGCAGGCGGTCGATGCTGCCGCGGCGCGCCAGCGCTCGCGCCCGAGCGCCGGTCCGGCCAGCCCGAAGAATGCCTGCGCGCCCGCCAGCATCATCGCCAGGATCAACGCGTAGTGGCCGAGTTCGACGAGCATCAGCGAGCGCTCGCGCCGCTCGCGGGCATCGCAGCGCTCGAGGCGCCACCCTGACCGAGCGAGCGCGCCACCTCGGGCGGCATGTATTTCTCGTCGTGCTTGGCCAGCACCTCATCGGCGATAAAGGTGCCGCTGGCATCCAGCCGCCCGTGCGCGACCATGCCAGCGCCCTCGCGAAACAGGTCCGGCAGCACTTTGTCGTAACGTACCGGCACTTGGTGCTTGAAGTCGGTTACCACGAACCGCACCTCGAGCGAGCCCGGCGTGCGCGTAAGGCTCCCCTGCTCCACCATGCCGCCGAGCCGGAAGCGCTGGCCGGGCTTGACCTCGCCGGCCGCAATGCGGCTCGGATCAAAATAGAACATCACATTCTCGCGGAACGCGCGCAGTGCCAGGCCGCCGGCAAGCCCGACTCCGGCCACGATGCCAAGCACCCAGAACAGTCGCCGCCGCCGTGGCGTCATGGGGTCGCCTTGCTCGCCAGCCGCCGCCGAGCGGCCGCTTGCGCGGCGCGCAGCGACGCACGCGCCCAACGGACGTTCAGGCCGACCACCAGTGCGGTCAGCAAGTAGCAGGGCCACACGTAACGCGCATAACCGCCCATTTCAAGAAATTTCAGCATTGATCTAACCGCATTGATCTATCCCTGCCCGGCCGGCGTCGCCGCCAGCGCCTCGGCCACCCATCGCGCCGCGCGCTCGCGCCGCAGCAGTTCGCCACGCGCGCGCACCAGTAGCAGCGCGACAAAATAGGCGGTGAATGCCGCCAGCATCAGCAGCAAAGGTACCAGCATTGAGGCCGGCATGGTCGGCCGGCCGAATTTCATCACGGTGGCGGCCTGGTGCAGCGAATTCCACCATGTGACCGAGAAGTGAATGATCGGCACATCGACCACGCCGCGATCGGCACGCCCGAGATCATCGATCGCGCTGCGCAGTCCGATGTAGCCCAGATACAGAAACAGCAGCAGCAGCTCGGAGGTCAGCCGAGGATCCCATTCCCAGTACGTGCCCCACATCGGCCGGCCATAGAGCATGCCGGTCACCAGTGCCAGCGCGGTAAAGGAGGCACCGATCACCGCGCAACTGCCCGCAACGGCATAGGCGACCGTCATGCGCCAGATAAGGCCGACCGCGGCGCTGCTGGCCATCACCACGTAGACCATCAGCGACAGCCAGGCCGCCGGTGCATGTACGTAGATGATCCGGAAACCGTCGTGCTGCTGATAATCGGGCGGCGCCAGCACCAGGCCACCGATCAGACCGCCGAATCCCAGCAGCGCGGCCGGCCACGCGAACCACGGCGTTAGCCGGCCCGCCAGGCGATAGAAATACGGCGGTGAGCCGAATCGATGAAACCATACCCAGGCCACGTTGACTCCAGCCGTTATTCCAGCCCGACTCGCACAGCCGCCGCCAGCGCCAGTGGCGCCAGCGTCGCGGCCAGCACCGCAATCGCCCCCAGCAGATACAGCGGCGCGGCCAGCGGCTCGCCCGCGATGGCGAGCGCGGTCGCCCGTGCGCCGAATATCAGCACCGGCACCGCCAGCGGCAACACCAGCAGCGCCAGCAACGATCCATTGCGCTTGATGCTCATGGTCAGGCCGGCACCCACCGCGCCGATCAGGCTCAGGGCGCTCGTGCCCAGCAGCAGCGCGGCCAGAATACCCGGCATCGCCTGGTACGGGGCACCGAGCGCGCTCGCAGCCAACGGCGCGACCAGTACCAGAGGCAGTCCCGTCAACAGCCAATGCACCGCCGTCTTGGCCAGCAGCAGTCCCTGAAACGGCAAGCCACACAGGGCCAGTTGTTCCAGAGTGCCGTCCTGGGCATCTTCACGAAACAGAAGATCGAGCGCCAGCAGTGAGGATAGCAGCGCTCCGACCCACAGAGCAGCCGGTGCGATGTCTCGCAGCAGCGACAGCTGCGGATCAAGCGCCAGCGGAAATAATGTCGTCACGACCAGGAAAAAGCCCAGCGGCTGCAGTGTATCGCCGGAGCGCCGCAGCGCCAGCCGCAGATCGCGCATCATCAGCGCGGCGGCGGCACCCGCAAAGCCGACGCGAGGCGCGTTCATTGGAGTGTCAGTGAGCGCAGCTGCGCTGCGGGCAGGCCCAGGCCCTGGTGCGTGGCGACCACCGCTGCGCCGCCTTCTCCCAGGTGCTCGCCGATCAGCTCGAGCAGCAGCACCTGGCCGCGCGCATCAAGATTCGATGCCGGCTCATCCAGCAGCCACAGGCAGCCGCCAGTGAGCATCAGGCGCGCCAGCGCGACCCGCCGTCGCTGACCGGCCGACATGCTGCGCAGCAGCTGCCCGGCTGAATCGGCCATGCCAGTGCGTTCCAGCGCGGCCGCGATCTCCCCCGGTTGCACGCGCCGGCGCAGCGCCGCCGCATAATGCAGATTCTCGGCCGCGGTCAGCTCGGCCTTGAGGGCGTTGTCGTGTCCGAGGTAGTTGAGCTCGGCGTGGAGGGCGGCCCAGTCAGCGGCGACATCATTGCCGCGCCAGTAGATGCGGCCGGCCTCCAGCGGCACCAGGCCGCACAGCGCCCGTAGCAGTGTGGTCTTGCCGCTGCCATTGGCGCCGGTGATCTGCAGGCACTGCCCGCCCGCGACTTCGACGCTGATACCGCGCAGCACATGCTGCTCCCCGCGCCACAATTGCAGATTATCAGCCGTCAGTTCGTTCATCGGAAGCCAAAGTATTGGACCTAATTAGATTTTTCTTATTTATTTTCAATAGATTATAGCAACAACGAAGGATTGGTCGAGGGCCGGTGGGGCAGCGCCCCGCGCTCTTCGCCAATGGTAGGGGAAAGCGCCCGCGGCGGCGAGCGCGGCGCGAGGCCCCACCGCCGGTCCCGCGGCTACCTCAGCCTCACCGCCGACGCACTCTAGGGGTTTGCATCCCGCTGATGGCGGAGCTGTTTCGCCATTTAGGCCATTCGACGCCGCATCAGGTACAAGCCGCTTTGGTGGCCGAGAGCACGTCGTAGTCGCGCGGCGCTCCCACGGCTGTCTGGGTGGCGCTGATGATGAAGCCATCGTCATCCAGCGCAATGAGCTGCGGGCGAACCCGACCCCGGGATGGTCCGCGGCAATGGAGCCTGTGCGGGGTGCAGCTTCAGCAATGCGCTTGACTGGCCGACCCGGAAGTGAATCAGTTCCGCTGTCGGCGCGCTCTGTCCGCGGATAAGACTGCGACGCCTCTATGCCGCGATTCAAAGTGTCCGCTGCGGCGTGGTCCCGGTAGACTTGCCGCCAGTGCCCCGGTGGCGAAACTGGTAGACGCAGCGGACTTGAGCAATTGAGCGGCAGGCTCGGAAACGGCCTGGCCGGATCCCGTCAAAGTCGGCGAATCCCCTGGGTACTGCCCGAGGCAACGCCGAGCCAATCCGAGCCGCGCCCGCGGCGCCGGCAGGTGTAGAGAGTGGACGGCGGGGACCTGCGACAGCTCGCAAGAGCGGTTATGGTCGTGGCGCACTCCAGACCCCGAACGCGCGCCGCGCGGCGGCGAAAGCCGTGGTGGGTAAGAAAATCCGCAGGCTGCAAGGCCATGTCGGTTCGACTCCGGCCCGGGGCACCATTATTGCGCGCGAGCCTCGAGCCGAAGCACCGATCACATGATGCGCCTTGGGATAGGCGATACCATGATTGTCAGCGCCGTAAAAGGTTGGTGCTTCGCCAACGCCTCGCGCGCTGCCTTGAGCTGCTTAGTTGGATGCGTAATTCAGAGCCTCAAGGCCACTTACGATCCCCTCAAGCACTTTAGTGCCTACGCCGGGTTGGCACACATCACCCGCGGTTGCCAGCCGACTACTTGCCGGACGTTTTTGCGGCTGCCGCCTCCAACTCGTGCGCCCTGACCATCGCTTTGTCGGCCGCGGCCTTCGCGCAGTCCCGTTCGCTCGGCGTCGCATCCGGATATTGCTTACTGATCTCTTTGCAAGCCGCCATCGCCGCGTCATGGACGCGCTTTTCCAGATCGGTAGCGCCGACGTGAGAGGCGAGATCCAAGCCGGCGGTACTAACACCGTAGGAGAGCGATACATCGACGATCGGAACGCCGCCGGCTGTCTTACCTGCAGTCTTTACGTTGAGGATTCGCGTCCCTTGAACCGTAACCTCGTCGACGTTCTGCGCGATGGCAATGCTGCCAATTAACGCAGATGCAACGACTCCAACGATTACTCCCACATGATTTGTTCTCATTGCGTTACCCCTTAACCTGTTGTTAGGAATCACATCCCGTGCACTTTTCCCGCACAGATATGAGAGTAAACATCTGCCTGGCACCCGCCATTCGGAATTGTGCGTAGCGGGCCACGGAAAATACGGATCGCGGACAAAGCCTGGAGGCGGGTGCTGTGTAAGGAGACCCGTGCCTATACAAAGCGAGCTTCGGAAAATGCCTTAGGACTCGGGCCAAGCGCGTGAATTCGGTATCGGGTGGTCGGCTACAACAACGGTCCGTCCACGCCCATCATCTCGCGCCGAATGATCTTCACTGGCACCAATCCGGCGGCCAGAAATCGATCATGGAACTCCGTCAGCGAGAAATCTTCTTCTTGTAATCTTCGCGCAGTTTGAGCACTTCGAGCTTGCCGATGGTGTAGTTCAGGTAACCTGGGCCGCTGGTACCGCGATAAGCTTCGCGGCGCGCTGCGGCTTGCGGTGCACCGCACTCCTTCATGAACAGCTGCGTCACATCCTCCACGTTCTTGCCGCCCGTATGCAATTCAATCGAGCCAACGAAGCGTCAATCGCGCAGCAACGCCTCCTCGAGCTGGGCCACCCTCATCGTCGGATCACCCTGCCCCAGCCCCTCGTCGATCATCATCTGCTCGGCATAGTGCGCCCACCCCTCCGCGGTGGATTGCGCGTGCGCCAAGATGAGCTGCCGACCAGCAAAGTAATGGACGTGCAGATAATCCTCGAGCTTCTCTGCGGCCATGCCTGCATCGGGCGGCGTGATGTAGTAGAAAGCCCGCGTGGCATGCTGCTCGAACGGGCCGGCGGAATCCATGGCGGCAGAGATCGTGGCGCGCATGAATTCCGGCGGTCGCGGGCTTTCACCTTTCCACATTGCCGACATTCTCCACGCAGAATTCTGAACCGCGAGCGTCTTGATCGATACCGCGCAGCCAGGGAACACCTCACTGCCAAGGCAGGTCGTGAGTCTATTCGGGACAGCGGCAAGTACATTACTATCTATCAGCGCCGGGCAGAGATGTCCCGCGACATCGGGTACAACAACAATCCGCCATTCACCGGGAGACGATCTATGCGATTTCTTGTCAAAGTGAGCATGCCTGTCGAGGCCGGAAACGCGGCAGCGAAGGCCGGAAAGCTCGGTGCAACCATACAGTCCATACTCGCGGATCTGAAGCCAGAGGCCGTTTACTTTACGGACGACAATGGTCAACGGACGGCTTTTATTTTTCTCGAAATGCAGAACGCTTCGCAAATCCCGGCGATTGCCGAGCCGTGGTTCCTCGCATTCAATGCGAGCATTGAGTTTCATCCGGTAATGGTGCCGGATGATTTAGCCAAAGCCGGCAGTGCCATCGAGGCGGCGGTGAACAAGTACCGCTGAGCATGCCGTAAGACGCCGGCTACAATGATCCTGCCGGGCGAAACGGTAGCGGCCTCAATTTGGCCTAATCTGCGAGGCATCACGGTAAGCCGTACCACGAGGGAATCGAGCTCGCCCCGCGTATTGTCACAGCGATTCCGAGCTGTCGCGAAAGATCAGCGGCACGCTGCAACAAGCTCGGCCAGGCTATCGGTCGCGCGATCGAGAGCTATCCCGAAAATCTGAAGATGGTAGTGCCGGGACCGGCGGCCTGTCTCGTCAGCTCGTCACAAGGGGTTGAGCTATTGATGTGCCTGACTGCGCGTGGCGCACTGACCGGGCGCGTGTCGAGCGTGCACAGCAACTACTACATCCCGATCTCCAATACAGCTGACGGCTTGCTCGTGCTCAAGAGCCGCTGCGCCAGTTCGCCATCGATTATCGGCGTGTCCGATTGATACTGTGTCCCGCAACTGCCCTCCGGCTCGGCTGAGTCGAGCCGGAAATTTGTTGCTCGATTAATCTTCTCCGAAGCGCCTTGAATGACATAGGTAGTTCTAGCAACGCAGAGGACTCGCGCGCCGCGCCTATCTATACTACTCTCCCATAACACAGCAAAATAACACAGCAAAAAGCCACCTGGGCAGCCGGCGATGACAATCGGAAAAGTATGTGGCAGCGGCCTGAAGGCGACGCATCTTATGGCACAGGCCATAAAGTGCGCCGATGCTGAGGTCAGCATCGCCGGCGGTCAGGAAAATATGAGCGCATCGCCACATGTATTGCAGGGGTCTCAAGATGGCTCTCGCATGGGCGATGTCAATCTCATCGTTAGCATGATCATCGATGGACTCTGGGATACCTACAAGGGCTATCCTATGGGTAAGACGGCGGAAAATGTGGCCAGGAAATACGACATTTCCCGACGCGAGCAAGATGAGTTTGTAGCCGCATCGCAGCAAAAAGCCGAAGCCGCAACGTAAGGCCATATAGACTGCCGGATCACCAACTATCGGGGAATCCCAGGGGGCGAAGTTGAAAGATTTTTCGCGGCCGAGCGTTTCGGCCCACAGCAGGCAGGTTCAGGCATGACCAGTTCATCTTTCGCCAATGCGTCGGCTATGACGCATCAAAATGGCGTTTCAGGCGATCGCTACTCGCAAGTCGCCATGGTTCTGCACTGGGCGATCGCTGCATTCATCATCTTCAATCTGTGCTCGGGCTTCTTCATTGAAAGCTGGCTTCATGGAGCGCTCATGGATAGCGCGCCGCCGCAGATGAGATGGCTGTCTCTGGTGCTGCACGTTTCCTCGGGTCTGACCGTGCTGGCGCTCACCGTCGCGCGGGTCGTCTGGAGGCTTCTCAACGCCCCACCGCCGTATCCGGCGGCAATGAAACCGTGGGAGCGCCATGCGGCCCACTTTGCCCACTTCCTGCTCTACGCGGCGATGGTGCTCATGCCGCTCACCGGCTGGGCCATCCTTTCGGCGCATCCGCCCGCGGGCTCTCCCGGCGCCGCCGCCCAAGCCGCCATCCTTCCCGCCGCGCCGCGACCGTCGCCGGCAGGGGCGCCGCTGGCTGTGAAGGTTTGGAACCTGCTTCCGATGCCCGTAATCGCTCCCATCGAGGCTATCGGCAAGGAACCGGGCGGGGTCGCCGCGCAGCACGTGCTGCACGAAGAGTTTCAGGAGTGGCACGGTGTGGGCGGCTATCTTCTGCTCGGCCTGCTCATTCTGCATATCCTCGGCGCGCTCAAGCACCAGTTCATCGACAAGCAGTCCGAGTTCGCACGGATGGGGATCGGACGCAGGGGGCAATCCTGAGTCCCCAACACGCCCTTTCCTGCCCGCCGGCGGCGTCGTTTCACCTAGGCAGCAGAGCGATCATGCGGAGCTGCCATGTACTAAGCACCAGATCCTTTGGTCGCCGCGATCATTGCCGCAGTGGCAGCCCTCGCAAAGCTCCTCTTTGATGGCGCGCACTATATAAATTCGACTGTCTAAACGGCTAGGTGTAATTTCGACCATCCGCGCTGCGGCGCGCGAGCAACGGTCTATCGCGAATTACCCTGATTACCCATTGCACGGCCGAAAACTGAGGTAGACGAGCATGTCAATTCGTACTGGAAAAATGGTCACGGTCATGTTGTTGCTGAGTGGGGCGGCGGGCTCTGCAGAGAACACTGGCGGAGCGCTAGGCTCAACGTGGGCCGACGCCGCCAAGATGCCCGATCTGTTCACCGGAATGTGGATGACCACTGCCGCCATGGTCGAGGCCAAACCAGAGCTCGATGTTCCCTACACCGCCAAGGCGCAGAAGTACGTCGACAGTTATAAGTTCAAGCGCGACATTCCCTATGCCCAGGAAGGCTGTCGGTCGCCTGGTTTGCCCATCGCCATGCGTTCGGGGCGGATCAAGTTCATGTACTCGCCCGGGTTGATCGCCATTTATATGCAGGGGGTCGGTCACACTCGTTTCATCCGGATGAATCAGCCGATGGGCAAGACCTCACCCAAGTACTACGGCAATTCGGTCGGGCACTGGGAAGGAGACACCCTGGTGGTGGAGACCGCGGACTTCCTGCCTGAGATCTCGTTCCAGTATGGAATCGGCAAGGGCCCGCCAGACGACGGGACCTCCGGCCCGATCGGTCCCGGCGCTGCTGCTCGCGGCGGCGGTGGTGCGCCCGGTGGTGGTTTCGGCCCTCCGGGCGGCGGTGCGCTCGGCGGTGATGCCGACAGTACTCTGGCCGAGATCACGAAATCGATACCGAAGGCCATCTGGGGACCGCATGGTGAGGGCATGCACATGGTGGAACGGATGCGCTTGGTTGATCCGGATACCATGGAACTGAAACTCACGTTGTACGACGACACTGTGTGGACGAAGCCCTATTTGGTGCAGACACGCCACTACAGGCACATTGTCGAGGGTAAAAGCGACAGTCGGTTCAGCGCCCAGCCGGAAGAATGGATCTGCACCGTGTCCATCACCAGCTTCGACCCGGATACCAACACTTACAAGGACAAGGATCCGGAAGAGATGGTGAAGTACTTGGACAAGCTGGGTCGGTAATTTCTGAGAGTGCGCAGTCTTGACCTGACAGGGACTGCGCACTCGATCGTTGTCTCTGCAGCCACGAATTCCTCTCCATAGGTACTTCGCGCCTGGGCTGCATAGTCTTTGAGCCATGCGATGTCTTCCGCAGTGAGAGGTGGGCTAACGCCTGCCATCGCTTCCTACAACGGACTTTGCGGGGTTGCACTCGAGATCAAAGCGCCGCCCGGATGGATCGAGTCCATAGGCGGATTGGTTCGACAGCCTCGACGCGCAAGCGGCGGCGAAGGTAACCACCGCAAAGCTGCGGACCATGGCGCTCACGCGCGATTTCAAGAAGACCGTTGTTGCTCGAGTCGAGCGCGATCCCGCGTTCGCGAAAGCGCTGCTTGACGAGGCGGCAACGCTGTTTCTGAGTGGAGAACCAGTGACGGCACGTCTCATGCTGCGCGATCTGGTGAACGCGACGCTGGGGTTTGAACGGCTCGCCAAAGCGACCGCAACGCCCAGTAAGAGTCTTCATAGGATGCTGTCGTCCAAAGGCAATCCAAGCATGGATAACCTGGCGGCAATTTTTGACGCCATAAGGAAATGTCTCAAAGTCAGCCTCAAGGCGCAAACGGTGAGCTTGCAGAAAGTGGCGTAACGATCGTGGCGTCTGCGGAAATAGAACTGGCGAGTCCAATTAAAGAATCCGCTCACCGTGCGCGTCGATTACTAATTCACCGTCTTCTTTGGCGAACGGTCCGCGCTGCGGCAGCGGCAAGATATCCAGCACGGTTTCCGAGGGTCGGCACAGTTTGACGCCCCAGGGCGTCACGACGATCGGACGGTTGATCAAGATCGGATGAGCAAGCATCTGGTCGATGAGCTCATCATCGGTCCAATGCGCAGCGCTCAGGCCGAGCTCCGCATAAGGAGTTCCCTTTTCGCGCAGCAGAGCGCGTGGGACGATGCCCATGCGCTGCAGAAGACTCTGCAGTGTCGTGCGGTCCGGCGGTGTCTCTAAGTATTCGATGACAGTCGGTTCCACGTCCGCATTGCGAATCAGCGCAAGCGTATTGCGCGACGTGCCGCACGCAGGGTTGTGATAGATCGTGACGGTAACGGCCTGCGAACTCATGGGATCCGTGTTTCTACCGTCGAGATGAGCTCGGGTGGGGACGCTACGCCTGGATACGATCAAGCTTGCGAACTCACCGGTCCGCGTCCCCACTGCCGGGCACCACACGGCCCATTTCATACCAACCTTTGCTCGCATTGACCACCTTGACGACCAACAGCATTACTGGCACCTCGATCAATACACCGACCACCGTGGCGAGTGCGGCACCTGAATTGAAGCCAAACAGGCTGATGGCGGCGGCCACGGCAAGCTCGAAGAAATTTGACGCGCCAATTAACGCGGAGGGACAGGCCACGCTGTGGGATTCTCCAGCGCG
>Ga0302320_10021709_pt1 | contig 12718 bp, 14 predicted proteins | sample Bog_T0_3_FD_202130 | JGI IMG/M metagenome (GOLD analysis project Ga0302320, IMG submission 202130) | Peat permafrost microbial communities from Stordalen Mire near Abisko, Sweden - Bog_T0_3 | ecosystem: Environmental > Terrestrial > Soil > Wetlands > Peat | place: Sweden: Abisko, Stordalen Mire...
GCGCACGCAGATCGATTCATTCAGGGCATAGCCACCGGGCTGTCTGGCGAGGCTGAAATCGGTGCTCCAAGGCGCTGTGTAGAACTCCGGATCGGTGATAACGGCCCGGACCTTGATTTTCTGACCATCCAATCGATAGCGCTCTTGAACCTTCAGCTTCGTCCCGTGCGGCAAGCCTGAATAGTCGAGCCAGGTCTGGTCGTTGAAGCCGATGCTGTCGATCACCAGGGTCTTGCCGTACCATGAGGCCACTGGCCAGCCCAGCCAGTGCGGATCGGGGTCGTCAGGCGGCGGCTGATCAAAATAAACGATGCGGAAGGTGTGGTTGGTTTCATGCACGAAATCCACGTGCTTGCCGTACTGCAGGATCAGGAAGGGGTAGGGCGCCAGGAGCAGGCGCGGAATACCCTGCATCACGCACTTGGACACCGGATCGGATTTGGGGTCAGCCCGCAACGCGGCCTGGGTCTTGGCGTAGAGGGCCTTGCCCGCTGCATTGAGGGGCGGGTCCGCGCCCTCGATCGTATGCAGTCGGCGGATCGGCCTGGCGATCATCCACTTGCCGGTGAAATTGGGTAGGCCCGCCGGGACCGGATCGACAACGGTCGCGACTTGGCCGACCGAAGGCGAGGCGTTTGCCGGGTTTGCGCCCGCCACGAGGGCCAAGCCGGCGAACAGGGCCAGGAGGGTCTTGCTCATCGCACGCTCACCCCGCTCGCCGCGCCCTCGGGATTGTTCTCCTCGCAGGAATATTCCTGCAGCTGGACATCGCTGCGCCAGGGGAACAGGCGCTCGGCGGTCCAGGGTCGGGGGAAGTGATCCGGATCGGCGATGGTGATGAGATTGCGCAGCTCCGCGCCGCCGTACTTGTTCTTGAACTTGGAGATACGCTCGGTGACCACCAGCTTCTCACCGTGGGTCAGGGACTCCTCATCGATCTGGGTCTTGTCGTTGAAGTGGTCGGTGACAATCACCAGGGCGTCACCCTCCCAGTGGCCGCGCGAATAGCCCATGAAAGTCCGCGGCGTGTGAGCCGGCGCCGGTTTGCCGTCCATGTGGATATAGCGGACGCTGTGCTGCACCTCGTACAGGACGACGATCATCCCCGGCAGGTAATCGAACTGGATCGGGTAGGGCGAGACCCATACGTGCGGCACGCCGGGCGCGTAGCACAGGGTCTGGGCCTCCATCACCGGCGTACCGGCCTGGTCCATGTCCAGGTGATGCTGGCGGCTGGCGGCTTCCAGCGGGGTCATGGGCGGCAGGGACTTATCGAGCTGGCGATAGGTGCGGTCATGGCCGCGCGTCCACCATACCCCGGAGAAGTCGCGCGGATCGGCGGGGGCCGGAACCTTGTTCCATTTGTCCGACTGAGCCTGCAGGCGCCTTTCCCGAGCCTCGATCTGAGCGGGCGTCAAGGGCGCCTTGGCCGCGGCGGGCGCCGGCTCATCGTCCTGCGCCGCCGCCCTCATCGCGGGCGCGGACACCGCGAGGGCGCCCAGGGCGCAGACCAGCACCCGAACGGATCGCGCGATCCGCGCCACCTCGATGATCCCCGGAGCCGTCAGTTGCCCTTGCCGTAGCTCTTGCCCGTGGTCAGCGACACCGCGCCCTGCAGTTCTCCGCCATGTCCGCCGGCGCGCAGAGGCAGGAAGTCGACCTTCACCTTGTCGCCGGGCTGGAAGCTGCGTTTGGTCCAGCCAGCGCGGGTGAGATTGCCCGGACCGGTGGTTTCGAACGTCCAAAGCTCGGGCGTCTCGCCCGCCTTGACGTCCTTGAAGACCACCAGGGCCACGTGAGGATTGGTCCATTGCAGCTCCTTCACCACGCCCGTTATCGACGTCGGATGGTCCGGATCGAACATGGCGAAGGAGTGGTGGGCCATGGCCGGCGCGGCCATCAAGGCCAGGACAGCGGCGCCGGCGAGGGCGCGGCGGACGGCGGATGTGCGGATGGTGTTCATCTGAATTCTCGTGATCTGAATTACTTGGTCGGCGCGCGGATGCCGTCATAGGTCAGCGGGACGGGCGTGAAGATGGCGTAGCCGTCCTTGTCCACGTCAGGCTTGAAGGATTCCTCCAGGCACTCGCCCTCGACGATATCGAAGTCGCGCCGCCGGGTTCGGTCGTAATAGCGCGTGGTCACCCAGGGCGCGGTTAGGACGTGCGGCGCGGTGATCGTCAGGGTGTCGGCCAGGCGGTCCGGTGCAATCAAATGAATGCGCTCGACAATGTGCATGTCGCCGCTGTTGGGCACGCCCTGCGACTCGCTGATGGCCAGCCATGCCTGGGGTTTGATCCCTATGGTGTCGATCACCAGGGTGTCGCCTTCCCAATGGCCGATGGAGTGGCCGTGGAAGGTCAGGTCCGGATCGTCCGGATGGGGGCGCCCGTCGGTATAGATGCGGCGCAGGCGGCTGCCGTCGGATTCGCCCAGCATGTAGATGATGCCGGGGGTGATGGCGAACTGCATGGTGTTGTGTGTGATCAGCATCCAGGCGGGCATGCCTTCCGGCAGGCAGTTGCTGAAGAAGTTGTCGGGCCGGCCGGCCTTCTGCTCATCGCCCTGAAACTTGACCTTCGCTGCGGCCTTGTCGTTCCAGGGCGGCGGATTTGAGACCCGCTGCTTGTTTTGATCACGGGCGTCGGGCACCCACACGCCGTTCCAATCGGGCAGCTTGGCCAGATCGGCCCAGTCCTTGGCGGTCGGGACGGGATTCAATACCGGCGCCGGATCGTCGGCGGCGAAGGCCGGCGTGGATGCGGTCAACGCCGCCGTGCAAAGCAGTCCCAAAAGGACGCCACAAGAAAATTTCATACGCTTCCACCCTTTGGAATGGGGAACTGGACCAGCGCGCTTCGAGCGGCGCGGAAGGCGGCTCGCGCCCAACGCCGCCGACTCCACATCGCCCAGAAGGACGCCCCGTCCGCTCCCGTTGCTTCATAATTTGCCTGAGGAATCCAAGGCGCGCACCTGGAAACTTGTTGCAAAACCGCAATCTGCCGTGCGCCGGGCCGTGGGGGTTCAGGCGTCGTCTCCGGCCTCCACCACGCCCAGCATGTGCGCGATCAGGTCCGACCGGTTGCGGGCGACCCCGGTAAAGGCTTCGACCAGCTCATCGTTGGCGTCCTTGAGGCTGTAACGCCCGTCGCCGAAGCGAAGCAGAACGCTTTCCACGTAGCGATTGAGGACCTTGAGATCTTCGCCGTCGAAATTGGTGCGCATGGTTGAAATCGTCCTCTGATCGGCGCGAGACAAGCGGGCGCTTGTCAGCCGGGCCGATATTGCATCAGATGGCCACAAAGTCGCCAAGGGAGGCCTTCGTGTCCAAATCCATTCTGTTCGCCATCTGCGTCCTGGCCTTCGCCGGCGCCGCCCAGGCGCAGACCGCGCCGGCCGCCCCCGCCGGACCCGCGCCGCGCGCGCGCGGGCCGTCCCTGGCCCTGTCGGTGGAGGCCGCGCAGACCGCCGTCGCGACCTGCCTTGGCAACGGCTACAAGGTCAGCGCCCTGGTGTTCGACTCCGGCGGCGCTCCGGTGGTCATCCTGTCTGGCGACGGGGTGGGCGCGCGCACGGTGGACATCGCCACCACCAAGGCGGCCGTGGTGCTCAAGTACAAGGTCGCCAGCTCGGTGATCGTCGACAAGGCCAAGACCGACGCGGCCCTGGCCGCCGACCTGAAAGCCGATCCGAAGATCGGCACGGCGCGCGCGGGCTCGGTTCCCATCACGGCGGGCGGCGACTTCATCGGCGCCATCGCCGTGTCCGGCGCGCCGGGCGGCGACAAGGACCAGCTCTGCGCCCAGACCGGTCTGGACAAGGTCGCGGCGCGCCTGAAGTAGGCCGCCGTCATGGCCCGTCTCACGAAAGGACTGCTGCTGGCGACCTTCCTGTTGGCCGCCCCCGCCGCCGGGCAGGCGCAGGACGCCGCGCCGCCGCGGATCGCCTTCGACGCCGTCAACGCGCTGGATCTGTCGCCGAGCATGCAGCTCGGTGAAATCGCCGGCGTGGCCGTCAACGCCCAGGGGCACATCTTCGTCTTCCAGCGGGGCGACACCCACGGGCCGGCCTATGGCGCGGCGGCGGCTCAGCTGCTGGAATTTGATCACGACGGCAAGTTCGTCCGCGAGATCGGCCCCAATCTCTACGCCTGGTCCTTCGCCCACGCCGTGCGCATCGATCCCCAGCAGAACATCTGGGTAGCCGACAAGGGCTCGGACATGGTCATCAAGTTCACCCCAGCGGGCAAGGTCGCCATGGTGTTCGGCCGCAAGGCCGAGGCCGCTGATGAGGGCGCTCATCCCTTGGCCCATCCCAAGCCGCCCCTGCCGGCGGTGGACGGTTACTTTCGCCAGGTCACCGATATGGCCTGGGACAGCCAGGGAAACACCTACATCTCTGACGGCTATATCAACTCGCGCGTGGCCAAGATCGCGCCGGACGGCCGCTGGCTGACGTCCTGGGGCAGTTACGGCAAGGAGCCGGGTCAGTTCGACACCCTGCACTCCATCGCCGTCGACGCCCAGGACCGCGTCTATGTCGCCGACCGGGGCAACCGCCGGATCCAGGTGTTCGACACCGAGGGCAATCTGCTCAAGATCATCACCATCGACGTTGCCTATCCGCCCGACGCTCCCCCGGCCATAGGCGCGCGGCCCAATCCGGCGGCGGGCGGCGGGACCATGTCCGCCGGTGCGCCCTGGGCGCTGTGCATCCCGCCCAAGGTCGCGGGCCACGATCAGGTCATTTACGCCTCGGACGCCTATCCCGGCCGCATCTACAAGCTCAGCCTGGACGGCAAGGTGCTGGGCTGGCTGGGCGGTTCGGGCAAACAGCTCGGCCAGTTCGGCTGGATCCATGAAATCGCGTGCCCGACGGAAAACGAGCTCTACGTGGGAGAGCTTCTGAACTGGCGGCTACAGAAACTGACCCTGCATCCGCGCTAATCGGGGCCTGTCCCTCTGGGAGGACAAACCATGAGAATTGTGCGTTCAACGCTCCTGGCCGGACTGTTTTGCCTGGCCATTCCGGCCCTGGCCGCCGCGGCAACCGCCCCGGACATGGTCTGGATCGGCGCCTGGGGCGATCCGCCCGCGCCTCCGCCGCCGGGCAGTCCCGACATCGTGCGCATCGGGCGACCGGCTCCCGCGCCGGGCGAGCCGCCGGCCAACATGCCGATCCGGCTGACGCCGCCGCCGGGCCTGACCCTCGTTCCCAGCGACCAGAATCCCGACCTGACTAACGTCACCATTCGCAAGCCGGTGCGTATTTCGGCCGCCGCGAAGCAGTTGCGCATCCGTCTGTCCAACGAGGATTCCGATGCGCCCCTGGCCGTCGGCTCGGTGCGCGTCAGCCGGCTGGGTCCGGGCGGAGCATTGACGCTGCTCGACAGCCACGTCGTGACTTTCGATGGCCGCGCGAGCGTGATCGCTCCGAGCGGCGCGCCGCTCATCAGCGATCCCATCGACATGCCCGTCCAGGCGCTGGAGACCTTGATCGTCTCGGTCTATGTGCCCGGCGCCGCGCATAAGGTCGGCCACATCGCCTGGCAGTACGTCACCCCGGGTCCGGACACCGACACCGCCACGCCGGTCTCCCTGATGAAGATCCCGGTGCTGATCACGCGCGTGGACATCGCGCCGGTTCAGCCCAAGAGCGTCCTCGTGGCCCTGGGCGATTCCATCACCGAGGGCGATCAATCCACCACCAACGCCTTCAAGAGCTGGCCCGACCGCCTGGCCGAACGGCTGAACGCCGCGGATCTGCCTTGGGCCGTGGTCAACGCCGGCATCGGCGGCAACCGGCAGCTGCACAATGGCCGGGGCCCAAACACCCTGGCGCGCCTGGACCGCGACGTCCTGAGCACGCCCGGCGCGCGCGCCGTCATCCTGCTGGAGGGCATCAACGACATCGGGCGCTCGCTTCCGCCCGCGGGCTCCATGACGCCGGACGCCCTGAAGGCCGCCGGCCCCGCGTCGGAATCCGTCACGGCCGACGACCTCATCTGGGCCGACAAGCAGATCATCGCCCGCGCCCATGCCCAGGGCCTGCGCATATTCGGCGCGACGCTGACGCCGTTCAAGGGATCGAGCGCCTATACCGAGGCCAGGGAACAGATCCGGGAGACGCTCAACCACTGGATCCTGACCACCGACCTTTTGGACGGCGCCATCGACTTCGACGCCGCCGTGCGCGATCCCGCCGACCCAAAGGCGTACCGCGAAGGCTTCACCGGCCTCGACCACCTACACCCCAATGACGCAGGTTACGCGGCGATGGCGGCGGCCGTGAATTTGGGGCTGTTTGGGGAGAAGTAGGGAAGGCGGTCGGCGTTCGCAGACGGGACATGACGCCCGGCCTTCTAATATTAACTAATATTACCCCAAAATTACCTGAATAAAAAATACTGGTTACCCGCATATTTATATGTCTGGCCGAAATTCCCATTAATATTCTGCGCAGCCACGCTGAACGGCTTATGCGAATATGGGTTTAAGCTGAAACATTGATGGCAGTTTTCAAGGATTTTTTCATGCGGTCTCTGAAGCCGATCACCATGGTAATGGTGGATGACAATATTGACGAAATATTTCTCACGAGAAGGCAGGTTAGAAGTCAAGGCATCGTCAATCATTTTGTTTCAGAGCGGAGGTCAGAATGTCTCATCGACACGCTTGTTGGTTTAATAAACAATGCCGATGTCGACAATTTATTGATTTTAATGGATATAAAAATGCCTAGAATGGATGGATTCGAGGCATTAAAAATGATCCGTAACCACGCGCGGTTCAAACATCTTCCCGTGATCATGTTTTCTGCTTCCGATGATGAAGCCGACATGGCCAAGGCCGCCCGACTTGGCGCAAACGGCTACATGGTCAAGCCGTTCGCCATGGATGCCTTGGTCGGAGCCCTGAGCGGGCTGCCGAATATGAGGTACAATTTAGTGCAGTAGATCAGGCTAGCAGTCCGCGGGACGGATGAAGTCATTGCGCTCCGTGTAGGTAGCCTGGATCGGATTTTGGCGTGGAAGAGTCGGGGATCGAATGCAGGCCACAAGACTTGGGAGTGAATTGTACCATGCGATTGTGGATGCGACAGAAAATGTCGTATTGATTGCGGACAAATTCGACAATATTATTTCAGCCAACCTAGATGGACTTGCCAGCGTATTTGGATATTCGCTTGAGGATATCGTCGGAACGGGTATCGGCGAATTGTTGCCCGAGATGGCCAATGGCGCTTCCGACAACTATTTGCGGCGCCGCGCCGGCAAGGCCGAAAACTCGGCCTCGGGCTTTGGCTACGCGATTTCGGGGCGCCATAAGGACGGCCGGCTCGTGCCGCTGAATCTGTCGATCACTGAAGGGCGTAATAAAGCGGGCGCGCGCCACTTCACCTGGATGATGCGCGATATCACGCCGCGTCTGCGCCTCGACGCGGAACTGCGCAGCATAATCGCGAAGGCCGATGCGGCGGCCGAGATTGAAAGCGCGCTGTTGCTGCAGGTCAGGGCGTCCAACCAGGAGCTGAAGGTCGCCAACGACGACTTGCAGAAATTCACGTCGATCGTCGCCCACGACCTGCGCGGGCCCCTGAGGCGGATAGAAGCCTTCATCGGCGTCCTCAAGAGCGATTTTCATCCCGCCCTGAATGCGGAAGGCGTCGATATTCTCGACCGCATCGCCAAGGGTTCGGCGCGGATGAAGTTGATGCTGGATTCGCTGCTGGAATATTCGCGCTACAACAGCAATGCGATCGCGGGAAAGACCGCGAATTTGGCCGATGTCGTCGATGACGCATTGAGCGCCTTCGATATGGCAGCGCTCGGCGTCGACGTTCTGGTCGACCTGAAGGGCGCGTCGGACATCAAGGGCGATCCGGTGCTCCTGTCCCACGTCTTGCAAAACCTGATCGGCAACGCCGTAAAGTTCCGATCCGTTCAGGCTCCGGTCGTCCGTATCGAAGTCGCTCAGCTGGACCGGGAAATACGGGTCTCCGTGATCGATAACGGCATCGGCATAGAGGCCAGGTTCGCCGACAAGATCTTCGATATGTTTTATCGGCTGCATGACGAGGAAGAATACGAGGGATCGGGCATCGGCCTGACGGTCTGCCGGAAGATCGTCAACGATCACCGCGGGCGGATCTGGCTGGATACGACCGGTCAGGGCGAGACCAAATTTGTGTTCACCGTCTGGGCGGCCAGCGAAGCGGATCTGGCGGCTCCCAAACCGCCGGAACGGCCGCGCTTCGCGGTGACGGCCGCGGTGACCGGCGCCGATGCGCCGTCAACTGGAATATGACTCAGTTCGATAAGTCGTCGAAAGAGCTGCATCAGAAGGTATGGTTAAAAATTCCATAACCTATGTAACAGAAATCGTTACAACTGTATTTACCGAATTGATATCAGCTTTATATTTCATATCAGTTGCCGTCGCGGAGGGGAATATGACGAACGTGGAGAGTTTTGGACAACCCGGTGCTCTTCCGCCGCCCGAACGACAAAGCCGAGACCCCCTAACGCTCGTCATGGTCGACGATAATATCGACGAGATATTCTTGGCGCGGCGCCAAGCCAGGCATCAGGGGATCATCAATCGCTTCGTGTCCGAACAAAAATCCGAAAATCTGATCTCCACCCTGACCGATCTCTACGACAGCGGCGTCGCCAGCAACGTTCTGGTGCTGCTGGATATCAACATGCCGAAAATGGATGGTTTCGAAACGCTCGCGGCGATCCGGGCGCACAGCCATTTCCGGTCTCTTCCCGTGGTCATGTTTTCGGCCTCTGACGACGCGGCTGACATGGAGCGGGCGCTTGCGTGCGGCGCCAATGGCTATCTCGTTAAGCCGTTCACGATCGAAATCTTCATGAGCGCGTTGGGCGGCCTTCCCCAAATCAAGTACGACCTGTTTCTCGCGCCCTTCGGCAGCGAGCGCCCGATGAGATACCAGTTAGTGCAATAACCCTGACGGACCTTCGGGAACAGGCGTAGCGGCCACCCGTTTCCCAATCCCGCGTCCGTGGTGCGCGGGCGCGGCGTGCGTGCTTCTTTGCGTCACAACGCGAAAGTGGGCGCGCGCGCCGTCAGGATTGCGTCATGAAGTCCCTCGCGCAGCTCATTCCCTATCTGCTGGCGTACAAATATCTCGGCGTCTTCGCATTGAATTACGTGACGTCGGTCATCGTCCCACTGCCCAGCGCGACCATTCTTTTGATTATCGGCTCCCTGTCTCACAGGGGCTACCTGAACGTCTTCATATCCTTCGCGGTTACCGTGATCGCCACGGTCTGCGGGGATGTCACCGCCTATCTGTTCATGAGGATATTCGGCACGCCCAAACGCCTCGCCGGCTACCGCAAGCGCAATCGGGCGTTTCGTGTCATCGAGCGGTACATCGGCGCCCATCCCTTCACGACCATCGTCATCACCCGGTTCATCGGGGTCAGCACCACGGCCGCGAACCTTGTTTGCGGCCTCGTGGCCATGCCGATCCGGACGTTCCTGCTCGCCGACGGCATCGCCAACGCCCTGTGCGCGGGCCTCTATCTCGGGCTGGGCTACACGGTCGGACGGCTTTGGCGGCACGCCGGCCTTCTGCAACTAACCGGCATCGTCGCGCTCATATCCGTGGCGCTTTACGGGCTGATCATGGGTGCGATCTACCTCTTCAGGGACCGGTTCGCAGACAAGACGGCCGACGCGTGATCCGCCTCCGGCAGGCCGATCCAGCCAGGATAATTGCATTGGGGTTCGAGCCCTACATCTCCTTCCCCGCGAAACGGGACCACGCTGAGTGTGGTGGAAGGGGCTTCTTACCGTCGTAGGCCGCCCACCGCCCTTTGTCCTCTTCCGCCAGGCCAACGGGCGCTCAAAGCGCAACCGCCACGATCGGCTGCGCGTTCAGTATGGCGAGGGCGAGAGAATGATCATGAAGCCTTGGCTCGTCTGCTGCGCCGCGATCGCCGCCTTGGCGGTGCTGTCCCGCGCGCCGTCGGCGCAGTCCGCCGACCACGAGGCCAGCGTGCCGCTGAGCCCGAGCGAGGCCGCCGGGGCCTGGTCACTGGAATCGGCCGGCCGGGACATCTGCGTCGTGACGCTGGGGAAGACGCACGTCGGCGCCGGCTATGCGGCCAAGGTGGGCGCGGGCTGCGCCGGCGCCTTGCCAGGCGATCCGGTAGCCTGGAAGCCCACGGCCGACGGCATGCAGCTGGTGGGGGCGGACGGCCGGACGGTGATCGGCTTCGGGCGTTGGAGCAACAGCCTGCTCGTGTCGCACCAGGCCAGCGGCGTGGACATCCAGCTCAAGCGTGGAGCCGCGCGGGACGTGGCTCACTAACACGACGGCCGAGGCCGCGCCCATCGTCCGCTCGGCGCCCGTGAACCGTCCATCGCCCACGCCACGGGCAAGCCTCGGACGTCAGATCCTTCCGCCGCGGACAGGAAAGGGTCCATCACGGCCGGCGCTTCAGAGAACCCGTCGGCCCGTGAGGAACTTATAGACGAGCACGACGACAGCAATGATGAGCAGAAGATGGATCAGACCGCCGCCTACGTGAGCCACGAAGCCCAAAAGCCACAGCACCAGCAGGATCACGACAAGCGTATAAAGCATGGGAATGCGTCCGGTTTGCTCGCCGCGTTCCGGCGTTGTCTTCTAAAGTCTCCGCGACCCATTTCGTTCCATTTCAGGACGCTTTACGCGTGGACTTGGATTGGCGGGGGCGGAAAGAGCGGCCTTGGACCCGCTTTCACGATCGCGCCCACGAATTGACTGCTCAAGGCCCGCTTGCCTCGTCGCTTTACCCCTGCGCCCCTTGACAACAGAACAAACCACGAACTAGAACAAACCAGCAACAACTGGAGTCTGTCGCTATGATCCGTATCGCCCGTGAAGGAATGGCCCTTGTGTCCGTGGCCGGGTTCGTTTGGATGATGTGTTCGGTCGCCCATCTGGTGGCCTGAGTCGCGGCGCTTCGGGCGCGAAGGGATTGGGTGATGGGCCAGGAAGGCGCTGACGGCTTTGTCCACCTGAGGGTGCGCTCGGCCTATTCGCTGCTTGAAGGCGCGATCAAGGCCGACGCCATCGGGGCCCTGGCCGCCGCCAACGCCATGCCCGCGGCCGGGCTGACGGACCGGGCCAATCTGTTCGGCGCCCTGGAGTTCTCGGTCACCGCCAAGGACGCGGGCGTTCAGCCCATCGTCGGATGCGCCCTGCCGGTGTGCGGCATCGGAGAGGGCCTGTCCGAGCGCTGGGCGCGTATTCCCACCGTGGTGCTGTTGGCCCAGAACGAGGTGGGCTACCGCAATCTGACGGTGCTGTCGTCGGCCGCCTATCTGGACGTCGAGGCCGCCGCCGACCCGCAGGTCCCGTGGGACAAGGTGCTGGCCCACGCAGAGGGCCTGATCCTATTGTCGGGCGGCTGCGACGGCCCCGTTGATCCTCTGTTTGCGTCCGGCCGCGCGGCGGAAGGCGAGGCGGCCCTCGCCGCCATGCAAGCTGGGTTCGGCGATCGTTTCTATGTGGAGCTGCAGCGCCACGGCTTGGCGGCTCAGGCCGCCGCCGAGCCCGGACTGGTGGCCTGGGCCTATGCGCACGATGCGCCGTTGGTCGCCACCAACGACGTCTATTTCGCCCGCCCCGAACAGCATGAGGCGCACGACGCCCTGCTGTGCATCGAGTCCGGTAGCTTCGTCGGTCAGGACGACCGGCGGCGCGTGACGCCCGAGCATTGGTTCAAACCGGCCGAGGCCATGCGGCGGTTGTTTTCCGACCTGCCAGAGGCCTGCGACAACACCCTCGATATCGCCCGTCGCTGCGCCTTCATGGTGCACAAGCGCGACCCGATCCTGCCCCGCTTTCCCACCACCGCGGGCCGCACCGAAGCGGAGGAATTGGCGCATCAGGCCCGCGAGGGATTAAAGGCCCGACTGGCGGTCACGGCCTTGGCCGCGCCTGAGCAAGCCTATTGGGACCGGCTTGAGCTCGAAATCGCGGTCATCCAAAAGATGGGCTTTTCGGGCTATTTCCTTATCGTCTCGGACTTCATGAAGTGGTCTGTCGCCCACGGGATTCCGGTGGGGCCGGGCCGCGGGTCCGGCGCGGGCTCCCTGGTGGCCTGGGTCCTGCTCATCACCGGCCTGGATCCCCTGCGCTATCGCCTGATCTTCGAGCGCTTCCTCAATCCCGAGCGGGTGTCCATGCCCGACTTCGACATCGACTTCTGCCAGGAGCGGCGGGAAGAGGTGATCGCCTATGTGCAGGACAAGTACGGCAAGGACCGCGTCGCCCAGATCATCACCTTCGGCACCCTGCAGGCGCGCGCGGTGCTGCGCGACGTGGGCCGGGTGCTGCAACTGCCGCTGGGCATGGTCGACCGCCTGGCCAAGATGGTGCCCAACAATCCCGCCGCCCCGGTGACCCTGGCCCAGGCCATCAACATCGAGCCCCGCCTGAAGGCCGCGCGGGACCACGATCCGAACATCGCCCATCTGCTGCAGATCGCCCTGGGGCTGGAGGGGCTTTACCGCAACGCCTCAACCCACGCCGCCGGCGTGGTGATCGCCGACCGCCCCCTGACCGAGCTGGTCCCCCTTTATCGCGACCCGGGCTCGGATTTTCCGGCCACCCAATTCAACATGAAGTGGGTTGAAAGCGCCGGCCTGGTGAAGTTCGACTTTCTCGGCCTGAAGACCCTGACGGTGCTGGATCG
>Ga0302320_10021711_pt1 | contig 12717 bp, 10 predicted proteins | sample Bog_T0_3_FD_202130 | JGI IMG/M metagenome (GOLD analysis project Ga0302320, IMG submission 202130) | Peat permafrost microbial communities from Stordalen Mire near Abisko, Sweden - Bog_T0_3 | ecosystem: Environmental > Terrestrial > Soil > Wetlands > Peat | place: Sweden: Abisko, Stordalen Mire...
GCAACGGGTCGCGGTCAGGGCCAAGCTGGATTCAGCCGCCGCCGACCTCGCGCGCGAAGGCTCGGTTTTTTGGATCGTCCGACCGGAACTCAAGCCGGGTTCGGTGAGCGGGCTGGGGACGCTCGTTTCGGGCAATTACATCAACGTGGAGCCGGGCACCGGTGCGCGCACGAATCAATTCACCGGGGCGGAAAAGGAGCCGATTGAACCCATTCCGGCCCTGGAGATTGTGGTGCTGGTGCCGAAGCTGGGTTCCTTGCAGCCACGATCCCCGGTTTTCTACCGGGACGTTCAGGTGGGCGAAGTGGTGGCCTGCCGCCTGAGCGATGACGCGCGCGAAGTGATCATCCATGTTCGGATTGATGAGGAATATGCGCCCTTGGTGCGGATGAATTCCAAATTCTGGAATGCCGGCGGCATTCATATTCATCTCGGCTTGTTCAGCGGTGCAAGCATCAGCGCTGAATCCGCCCAGACGCTGATCAGCGGGGGCATCGCCTTTGCCACCCCGCCCGATTATCAAGCGGCGGCGACCAATGGGACGGAATTTATCCTGAATGATAAATCCGAGGAGGATTGGGAAAAATGGTCGCCCGCCATCCCGCTGCATTTTGTGCCGGAAGCCGCGATTAATAAAACCCCGGTGCCGAACCTCACTCCGAAGTAATCTTGCTTGCATGGAAGGCTCGTTAAAAAGCATGATGCAAGCAAGACCAACATGGATGCCCATCGAATGCCAGCAAAGAAACCCGCCTTGATCCGATTTTTATTGCGCAAGGCGGTGGTGCTGGCCCTGGTCACGCTGGTTTTTGGCTGGCTGTATGGCTGGGCCGCGCCCTGGGCGTATTCCGGCAAACCGCCCGCCGGCTTCGGCTATGGTCTGTTGCATGGGGCCATGATGCCGCTCTCGCTGCCCAGTTTGGTGATTGGCAAAGAGGTGCCGATTTACGCGGTGGAGAATTCCGGCCGCTGGTATAAGATCGGATACATCTGCGGGGTTAATATCTGCGGCCTCGCGTTCATCGGCCCGTTGTTTTGGCGTCCCCGCCACTGCGGGGCGGTCACATCCACCAGTTCCGAAAAATCTCAATGACATTCAATTCGCCGCCCGCCCAGTAAGCATTGGGCCGCAATGAAAAGGTCTGGGTGCGGCGGTCGAACGTCAATTCCGTGGGGGCGCTGGGGTGGTTCGGATCGTAACCGGAAAATTTGAGGCCGGCCGGCGCGGGGGCGGCCGCGAATAAAATCATCCCGTGATTGATGGTTAGTGCGGGGAATTTCACGAGGTGGATGATGGGTGCGCGGAACTCGGCCAGCGCGCCGGCCAGGGCTTGGGCCGTGCGGGTCTGGTGGGGGCGCGAGATGGGGAAAACCATCCGCCAGTGGCTGCGCAAAACATAGGACCGCCAGGCCCCGCCGCACTCGGCCTTCAATAATTCTTCCCGGGCGGCGCTGAATTCACGCAGGCCGGCGTAACCGGGGATTACAATCCGGCGTTCGGGCGGGCAGGGGGTGCGCGGGTTGCGGCGGACAATCTGGCGGATCAGGGGCCGATAAATTTCATCGCCCAGGGGTTCCGAATCCGCCGCAAACCGGGCATGATAGAGAAACTGGCGGGCGGCCCGCGTGAGCACAAAACACCGCAGGGCGTATTCCGGCCGGGGTTCGCGCCGGCGGAACTCCGTGCGGCCGGTCGGCGGGTCGAATTGATATTCCCAGAGCAATTCGTTGGCAAAGGCGAAGCGGTCGCGGTCAAACTCGAAGCGGCGGCCGCCGGGGGGGCTGGATTTTTTTTGGGTGTCGGTCATCAATTCGCTTGCGGAAGAAGTTACGGGTGCTTTAACAAACTGACAATGCTTTACGATCACTGGCGGAAGGTTGCCGCAGGGCGGCGCAACGAGCTTGCGCTGCAGGATTTTGCCTCGGGCCGGCGCTGGACCTTTGCGGAACTCTTCGCGCAGGGCGAAAGCCAGGCGGCGGGTCCGGCGGCCACGGCCTTTCCCCAGGGTCATTCGCCGCAATTTATTTTCGACCTGCTGGCCGCCTGGCGCGAAAACCAGATCGTTTGCCCGCTCGAAGCCGGACAGGCCCCGTTGGAAATTTCCCGGCCGCCCCCCAACTGTGTCCACCTGAAATCCACGTCCGGCACCGGCGGACTGGCCCGGTTTGTGGCTTTCACCGCCGGTCAACTCGCGGCCGACGCGGATAACATCGTGGCGACGATGGGGTTGCGGGTGGACTGGCCGAATCTCGGGGTCATTTCGATGGCGCATTCGTATGGCTTTTCGAACCTAGTGCTGCCGCTGTTGTTGCACGGGATTCCGTTGTTTCTGGCCCCCGCGCCCCTGCCGGAAATCGTCCGCCGGGCGGCGGGGACGGCGGTCGCCATCACTCTGCCCGCCGTGCCGCCCCTGTGGCGCGCCTGGCATGAAGCCGGAGCCATTCCGGCGAACGTGCGGCTGGCTATTTCCGCCGGGGCGCCCCTGCCGGTCAACCTGGAACAGACCATTTTTGCGACGTGGGGCCTCAAAATACATAATTTCCTCGGCGCTTCGGAATGTGGCGGCATCGCTTACGATGCCAGCGCCACCCCGCGCCTGGATGGAGCCCTCGCCGGGTCGCCGCTGCGGAACGTCGCCTTGTCCCGCGATGATTCCGGTGGTCTGGTGGTGCAGAGCAGCGCGGTGGGGGAGACGTATTGGCCGGAGCCGGCCAGCGGGTTGGGGGCGGGAAGGTTCGAGACCAGCGATCTGGCGGAATTACCGGACGGCCGGGTTTTCCTGCGCGGCCGGCGGAGTGACGAAATCAATGTGGCGGGACGCAAGGTGTCGCCGGAAAGCATCGAGGGCGAATTGCTGAAGCATCCGGCGGTGCGCGAATGCCTCGTCTTTGGGGCGCCCAGCCGGGATGCCGAACGGACCGAGACCATCGTGGCGGTGGTGGTGGCCGGGGCGACGGAAGCGGAATTGAAGCGGTTTCTGTTACAGGGTTTGCCCGCGTGGCAGGTGCCGCGGGAATGGTGGTTGGTCGAGGCGCTCGCGGCCAACCACCGCGGCAAGCTTTCGCGCGGGGACTGGCGGCGGCGGTGGCAGGCGGAAAAGAAGTCATAACTGACAACTTCGACCCGGAAAAATCCGTCGCAGAATCGGGTTAATGGCGTTGGGGGCGCATTCTGCCGCTGAATCGCCCATATCCAAATCGGTGGATGATCCGAAGCTCCCGTGCCCCACCGGGTTCAACGGCCGGCAGGTTTGTCCCGCAGAGCGGGGACGTCCTGTGGGGGCTGATGCAGGAAGAAACGTTCCTCAGACGGGCGACTGAGGCATTGGATCGGGCTTTCAGCCCTTGGTTATTCTTTGGGCACGGAACCTGGGGCGAGGGCCCCAGGCTGGTATAAAGTCGGGCCTTTGGCCATGAACGCAACTGGCTACCAATCAACATGTTCCGAAGATGTTTCTTAAAAGCGGGAGGCGAGACTGCAGACTGGGAAGTCGGCGGTGCTTGGCATCCGGTGGGTGGAAACCGGGGGCCGTGCCAAGATGCGCCCTGGCGTTGGCCGCCAAACCGCGTCGGGTTCCGGGAAAGCAGGCCCCCCGGGCGGGTGGGGTTTCACCCCATGGCGGCGGGGCCGGCCACCGGGGTAGGGTGTGGGATAAATATTACCATACCGATGAAAACTGAGAAGCAGCGCATTCTGGTGGTGGACGACCGGGTCAGCAACACGCGGCTGATGAAACTATCGCTGGAACAGACCAATGATTACGAGGTCCGGGAGGAAAATAATGCGCTGGCCGCGCCGGCCACGGCGGACGAGTTCCAGCCGCACTTAATCTTGATGGATGTGATGATGCCCGGCATGGACGGCGGGGAGTTGGCCTCGCTTTTGAAGGGGAATCCCAAATTGAAAGACGTGCCGATTGTGTTTCTGACGGCGGCGATCACGAAAGCCGAGATTGCGGCGAACGGGGCCCTGCGCGGCGGGTATCCGTTTCTGGCCAAACCAGTCGTGCTGGCGGAGGTGGTGGCTTGCATCCGGCATCATCTGGACGGAAAAGGCGGCCAACGCTGACGTGACGGAGGGTGGCCGATAATGGTCGCGGCACCCGGCCGAGCACGGTGCAAAAACAAATGTGAAAACCAATCCTGTTTTGGACGACCCACCCGTGACGCTGGAGATTGTCACCGAAATCCGGCGGGAGGAGGCGCTGCTGAAAGCCGGGGCGTTGCAGAACGCCATTTTCAACAGCGCCAACTTCTCGAGCATCGCCACCGACGAGAAGGGGGTCATTCAGATATTCAATGTGGGGGCGGAACGCATGCTGGGCTACGCCGCCGCCGAGGTGACGAACAAGATCACGCCGGCGGACATCTCGGATCCCGAGGAACTCATCGCGCGCGCCAAAGCCCTGAGTGTGGAACTGGGCACCGCGATCACGCCCGGGTTTGCGGCGCTGGTCTTCAAGGCGTCGCGCGGGATCGAGGACATTTACGAATTAACGTATATTCGCAAGGACGGCAGCCGGTTTCCGGCGGTCGTCTCGGTGACGGCCCTGCGCGATGCGGAGGGCGGGATCATCGGGTATTTGCTGATCGGCACGGACAACAGCGCCCGGAAGCGGGCGGAAGAAGCGCTGCTCAAGGCGGGCGCGCTGCAGAGCGCGATCTTCAACAGCGCCAATTTCTCTAGCATCGCCACGGACGAAAAAGGGGTCATTCAATTGTTCAATGTCGGCGCCGAGCGGATGCTGGGCTATGCGGCGGCGGAAGTGATGAACAAGATCACGCCGGCGGATATTTCGGATTCGGAGGAAGTCATCGCGCGGGCCAAGGCGTTGAGCGCGGAACTGGCGACCACCATCACGCCGGGGTTTGCGGCGCTGGTCTTCAAAGCCTCGCGCGGCATCGAGGACATCTATGAATTGACCTACATTCGCAAGGATGGCAGCCGCTTTCCGGCGGTGGTCTCGGTGACGGCGCTGCGCGATCCCCGGGGCGGCATCATCGGCTATCTGTTGATCGGCACGGATAACACGGCGCGCAAGCAGGTGGAGGCGGAGCAGAAACGGTTGGATCAGCGGCTGCGCGACCAGCAGTTTTACACGCGTTCGCTGATCGAATCCAATATTGACGCGCTGATGACCACGGATCCGCTCGGCATCATCACGGACCTCAACAAACAGATGGAGGCCCTCACGGATTGCACGCGCGACGAATTGATCGGCGCGCCGTTCAAAAACTACTTCACCGACCCGGACCGGGCCGAAGCGGCCATCAAACTCGTGCTGAGCGAGAAAAAAGTCACCAATTATGAGTTGACCGTACAGGCCCGGGACGGCAAGAAGACCGTGGTGTCCTACAACGCCACGACCTTCTACGACCGCGACCGCCGGTTGCAGGGCGTATTCGCCGCCGCGCGCGATGTCACCGAGCGCAAGCGTTTTGAGCAGGCGCTCCAGGAAACCAACGCGGAACTGGAGAGCGCGAAATCGGCGGCGGAGAAAGCGAACCTGGCGAAGTCGGATTTCCTGTCCAGCATGAGTCATGAACTGCGCAGCCCGCTCAATGCCATCCTGGGTTTTGCGCAACTGATGGAGGCGAGCTCGCCCGCGCCCACGGCCGCCCAGGCGGAGAGCATCACGCAAATTTTACAGGCGGGCTGGCATTTGCTGAAATTGATCAATGAAGTGCTGGATCTGGCCGTGGTCGAATCCGGGAAGGTGTCGCTCTCGCCCGAACCGGTGTCGCTGGCGGAAGTGCTGGCCGAATGCCAGGCGATGATGGAGCCGCAGGCGCAGCAGCGCGGCATCAGCATGACGTTTCCCAAATTGGCGGGCGCGTGTTTTGTCCAGGCCGACCGGACGCGGGTAAAGCAGGTGTTGATCAATCTGCTGTCCAACGCCATCAAATACAACCGGCCGCAGGGCAAGGTCGAAGTGCTGTGCGCCGCCGCCGGGCCGGACCGGCTGCGCATCAGCGTTCAGGACACCGGAGCGGGGCTGCCCCCGGAGAAGCTGGCGCAATTGTTTCAGTCGTTCAACCGCCTCGGGCAGGAGGTTCGCGGCGAAGAGGGCACGGGTATCGGGCTGGTCGTGAGCAAGCGGCTGGTCGAGCTGATGGGGGGGATCATTGGGGTCGAAAGCATCGTGGGGGCCGGCAGCATGTTCTGGATTGAACTGCGTTTGACCACGGCGCCGAGCCTCGTGACGACCGGTGGCGCCCCCGTGGTGGCGGCCCCCGCGCCCGTGCCGGCCAATGCGCGGGTGCGCACCCTGTTATACGTGGAGGATAACCCGGCCAACATGAAGTTGGTGGAAAAATTACTGGCCCTGCGGGCGGACATCCGCCTGATCGGGGCGGTGAACGGGACCCTCGGGGTTGAACTGGCGCGGGCCACCCTGCCGGAGGTGATTTTAATGGACATCAATCTGCCGGGCATCAGCGGTATTGACGCCATGAAAATTTTGCGGGAAGACCCCGCCACGAAGCACATTCCCATTGTGGCCCTGAGCGCCAACGCGATGCCCCGCGACATCGTGCGGGGCCTGGAGGCCGGATTTTATCGTTATCTCACCAAGCCGATCCGGGTTGACGAGTTTATGGAAACCGTGAACGAAGCGCTGGCGTTTGCGGAAACGGGCGTAACGCCCCGGAAATGAAGCACGAAGGCCACACCCGGAGCGGACCACGGCGGAGCGGCCGGTGGCCGAAAGATTACGCCGGCGACCGCGAGGATTTTGAGCCGTTGTCGAATGCGTCTCGACTGCGCGCATCGGCGGTGGTGATCGTGGAGTGCGGCGGCAAGACGCCGCTTTTGGACGAGACGATCCCGCGACTGCGGGATCTCGTCCAAAAGCGCGGACCTGTCCGCGCACTCCAAAATGGCTTTCGGTCTGAAAACCGCCAGCAACGCCGGGATGCACCGTCGGGCGCGGGGGCGGCGCGTTTGACATTTCACCCTTTGGTGGCAAAGTAACCCATGGATAAACCCGCCGCAACTGATTCGCCGTTGTCACCGCACCGCCCGCTCGCCGAATATTATCCGGCCCCGGCGGCGCGCCAGGACTTTGTGAATCAAATGTTCGATGAGGCCGCGCCGGATTACGACTGGGTGAGCGCCATGATGTCGTTTGGGAGTGACCGGTTTTACCGGCGGGATGCCTTGCGCAAAGCCGGGTTGCGGCCCGGAATGCAGTTGTTGGACGTGGCCAGCGGCACGGGGTTGATGATCAAGGCGGCGCTGGAGTTGGGGGTGGATCCAGCGATGGTGACGGGCGTGGATCCCAGCCGGGGCATGCTGGCGCAGAATCGCCGGCGCCATCCGGTGACGCTGCTGGAAGGCAAGGGGGAAGCCCTGCCGTGCGCGGAGGCGGCGTTTGATTTCGTGTGCCTGGGTTACGCCCTGCGCCACACGGAGGATCTGCACCGGCTCTTCGGCGAATTCCACCGGGTGTTGCGGCCGGGGGGGCGGGTGTTGATTCTGGAGATCACCCGGCCCACCAGCGGGCGGCTCTTGCGCTTGATGCGCTTCTACATGCAAACCGTGGTGCCGCGCCTGGGCTGGTTGCGCCGGCGGAACCGCACGACGGTGAAGTTGATGCAGTATTATTGGACGACGATTGAGGAATGCGTCCCCCCCGCCGTCATCCTCGCGGCGCTGGCGGCGAGCGGTTTGAAAAATGTCCGGCGCACCACCACCGGCATGGTGCTGAGCGAGTATGTGGCGGAGCGTTGACCGGCGGCCGGCGTTGGGGGCTGCACTTACACGCATGTGCCTCAAATCAATCAAATTCCGACCGGCCAGTTCCTTTCCCGAATCCCAACGGGACCTTTCCCGAATCCCAACGGGATTCCGCCCCCAAGCCCAGGGTTGCGGCCCGTCGGGTGGCGGGCCGGGCACAACCCCGTTGGGGTTGAAGAAACCATCCACTTCCTTCCCAGGGTAGGCGCAGGGTGCCAACCCCGGGCTTTGGGCCACAATCCCTTTGGGATTGCCAAAGCGGTTGCCCATTTAATCCATGAAATGCGTGCAAGGTGCAGCCCGGCGGCCTGATCCCCATGTGTTTACAAACGGAGTTCATGACGTCATTTAACTTGCTTATACAGCAGCCCCCGCCAAAGATTCGGGCGGTGCGAATATGAATCCGGTCGCGATTGAGGGGCATCTCAAATTGGTATTGCTGCAATGGCTGGTGATCATTGCGGCGGCGTGGGCGTTTGGGCGGCTGGGCAAACGTCTGGGCCAGCCGCTGGCGGTCGGGGAAATCGCGGCGGGGATTTTGCTGGGGCCCTCCGCCCTGGGTCTTGTCTGGCCGGCGGACTGGCCGGTGTTATTCCCCAAGGAAACCCAGCAGTCGCTGCAATTGCTCGGCAAACTCGGCCTGATTTTTTTACTGTTCCAAGTGGGCATGGAATTTGATTACAGCCATCTGCGCGCGCGGTCCCGGACGATCACGATGGTTTCTTTGCTCGGCATGGTCGCGCCGTTTTTAAGTGGTCTGGCCATCGGCCCGTGGCTGCATGACCGGTTTGCGCCGGAAACGCCGCGGCTTGGCTTTCAGTTGTTCCTGGGCATCGCCCTGTCCATCTCGGCGCTGCCGATCATGGGGCGGATTTTATTGGAAATGCGGCTGGAACGCACGGAGTTGGGGGCGATGGGCATTAGTGCGGCGGCCATTGATGATGTGATCGGCTGGATTTTATTGGGCGTGGCGACCGCGCTGGTGACGGCCAAGTTCAGTCTTCCGCATCTGTTGCTGCAACTCGCGGGCATTGCCGGCTATTTTCTGCTGCTGCAACGGGTCATCGGCCCGGGACTGCGGTGGCTCTGGCGTAAAACCCCGGCGGGTGCCGACGATCAGGGGATGCCGCATTCCTTTCTCGCGGTGTTGCTCATCGGCTTGTTCGGCAGTTGCCTGGTGACGCATGAACTGGGGATCTTTGTCATCTTCGGCGCGTTTTTATTCGGGGTCTGCCTGCATCAGGAGACCACGCTGGTGAAGGCCTGGCGCGATCGTTTTTCCGGCATGGTGCTGGTGGCCTTTGTCCCGATTTTCTTCACCAACACCGGGTTGAACACGAAAATCGGGCTGTTGCAAACGCCGGCGGCGTGGCTCGCCTGTGGGCTGGTGCTGTTGGCGGCGGTGGCGGGCAAGCTCGGTGGTTGCTACCTCGGTGCGCGGCTGACCGGCCAGCCGCCGCGGGAAGCGGGCTGCATCGCCGCGCTCATGAACACCCGGGCGCTCATGGCGCTCATCGCCATCAATGTCGGACTGGACCTGGGACTGCTCAGTCCGGCGTTGTTCACGATGCTGGTCATCATGGCGCTGGTCACCACGGCGATGTGCGGGCCATTGCTCCGCTGGTGGCTGCCGGAGGCATTGCGGAAACGGGTGCCGGGTTAAATTCCAATTCATCCGCCGATCCCAGCCGGCCGGCGCCAGCCACTATGGCGGGGAAAGGCGGGAGCGGGACGAGGAAAAGGCCCGCCGCCGGGTGGCGGAACAACTGCCACGGCTCGGGTGGCCCGCCGCCGAACTGGCGAAACGCCGCCAGGGCGACGCCGAAAAGGTCGCCCTGGCCCGACGGTTGCGCGCGGAAACCACGATGAGTTTGAAGTGGATTGCCGGCGAATTGCACATGGGGAGCTGGACCTACGTCGCCAATCTCCTCAGCCAGATAGCCCACAAAAGTGTCAATAGTGAGGACTGACACTTGCCTCGATGAGTTTGAAGTGGATTGCCGGCGAATTGCACATGGGGAGCTGGACCTACGTCGCCAATCTCCTCAGCCAGATAGCCCACAAAAGTGTCAATAGTGAGGACTGACACTTGCCTGAATGATTTCTTTGGATCACAACGCCACGACGCCGATTGCCCCGGAGGTCCGGGAGGCGATGTAGCCGTATCTGACCGAGGAATGGGGCAATCCGTCCAGCAGCCACCGGTTTGGGGTTAAACTACAGGACGGGATTGAAGCTGCAAGGGCCTAAAATATGCCAATACCACGAACCGACCCCTTTCTTCACTGGCACGATATACAGTTTCCATGGCATGTCCGGGTCAAAACCAGTTCGCCAGTTTCAAAAAAAACGCGGCCGCTGCGCGCGGCGGCTTTTTCTCCATGACCGCGCTTTTTCTTCGTCCGCTCCGTGTCGCGCACCGGTCAATCTCCACTCGCTCCGCTCGCTTCGATTCGACCGCTGCGGACACTCCGCTCGAACCGTTGAGCTTCACTGACCTGAGGGCAGGGCGGAACGGAACCCAATGAAGTAGAAGTCGTTGCCCGGGGCGTCGCGGTACGCCGTCCGGCAGTAGCCCGCGTTGCCGCCCCAACCGCCGCCCCGAGCCACCCGGTAGGGGCCTGAGATGGGACCATGAGGATCACTGCCACCGGCATACGTGCCATACCAATCCCAACACCACTGCCACACGTTCCCAGCCATGTCGTAAAGCCCATAGCCGTTCGCCGCAAAGGATCCCACCGGACTCGTGTAGGGATAGCTTCCGGTGTCGAATTGGGCGTTGAAACCAAACGGACCTAGATCATAAGTATATCCGCCCGAACTGGCAGTGTCTCCCCAATAGTTGGCCTGGCTTTCAGAGATCGTCGCCCCCCACGGAAACCGCTGCCCGCTCAGCCCGCCCCGTGCCGCCTTCTCCCACTCCGCTTCCGTGGCCAACCGGTAGCCCCCATTCCAATTCACACAGCCATTCGCAAGGGCTATGTCCCCGGTGCGATACACCGCCGTCTGCGCCGCCGTCGTGTAATACGCCGGCGTCCGCCCTTCCATCTCGCTCCGCGCATTGCACCACTTCACACAATCATACCAGTTAACATCCACCACGGGATAGTTCGGCCCTTTGGCGTAACCATAACCATCAAGTCCCGAACCGGAATCATCAAAGTTGTAGCCGTGGTTGGTCGCCCAGTTGTAAACCTGCTGCCACAACGCCTCCGTCACATCATTCTGATCCAGGTAAAAGGCCGAGACATAGGTGGCGACGGTGGGAATGGCATCACTCTCCCCATCCAGATTGTCCCCCATGGTGAAACTGCCCGCCGGGATCAAAGCCATGCCCGACGGGGCGGGCGGGTTGGTCGGGGCGGCGTTGGTCGCGGCCACCCCGAGCACCCGGTAGAACATCGGCACACTGGCCACGACGGATTGATTGGAGGCCACGGTTAACGTGTAGAGATTGCTCCAGCTTCCGGTAAGGGACGAGGCCCACTGCACCGTACAGGTGCTCCCGGGATTGAGATTGCTGCACACCAGCACCCCGTTCTGGCTGAACGAGGTGATGACCGGTAATTGCGCGGCAGCGCGGTAAACGCCCGCCACCAGGGCCAGCCCGAGAAACAGGGATGGTATTTTTGTTTTCATGGTCGTAGTTTCGGACACCCCATGAAACCACAACTAAATGGGGGGGGGAAGTGTTTTTTGGCCAGGTTCACGGCGAGATTCGGCAAGGTTTGGGCGGGCAGCCTGGCTCCAGTTCCGGCCTTGGCATGGCTGGCAAAATCATTTACGGAGACGGCTTGACAGAGGCATTCCCGGGGAGCGGATGTCGCCAACGCAAGCCGGGAAATTTTTCGTAATCGCGGTCGGTGGTAATCCATTCGCTGTCGGACTCAATGGCCAGGGCGGCAAACCAGACATCAGGAATCAGATTGCCCGCGGCCGGAAGTGATTGGCACAGGCCGGTGAAGAAATGATCGCGCAGCGGGCGCAGAGCCGAGCCAAGACGGGGGGAGTTTTTGAGCACGGATTTCCCGGATGAACACGGATGGGGCCGAACCCTGAAAAACTCAAAGGGAAAAGCGAAAATTTAACCGCAGAGCGGGGACGCCCTGGGGGTGCTGATTTAGGAAGAAACCTCTCAGCGAGTGATGGTTTCAGGGGGAGCGACTCTGGCACCCCTTCCGCCGTCGCTAAAGCTATGGCGGACAAGCCGGGGTGCGGTCGGTTTCCGGGCCGGTTCCGGGGGGGGCGCTTCGCTCGCCCCCCGGCGACTATCCGGCAACCCTCCGGGTTGCGGAACCGACTGCAAGGCAACCATTTCCAGCAGTTGTTTCTTAAGAGTCCATGGAACCGTGTGGTTGCGGCTCAATAAGCCCCGGTGGGCGGGGGAAAGCAAGGGCAAAATTAAAAGTGGACCGAACCTTGGTTTAGGGAAAGGCTTGTCAAGCGTTCGTTCTGCGTTCATGTTTAAGTCATCCAATTACCATGAACACCGCTTTTTCACGCCGCAATTTCTTGCGAACCTCCGCGCTGGCCGCCGGCGCCGGTTTGACTTCACCCCGGTGGCTGTCCCGGGTGCGGGCGGACGCTCCCTCGCCCGCCGGCACCGCCTATGCCATCGCCCCGGGCCCGTTTCAACCCACCTGGGCGTCGCTGGAGCAGAACTACCATCTCCCCGATTGGTATCGCGACGCCAAGTTCGGCATTTGGATGCATTGGGGCCCGCAATGCCAGCCGGGTGATGGCGACTGGTATGCCAAATACATGTATGATCAGGGCCGGCCGCAGTATCAATTTAACCTCCAAAAATACGGGCATCCCTCCAAATTCGGGTTCAAGGATGTCATTCATGAATGGAAGGCGGAGAAATGGGATCCGGCCGCGTTGCTCCAGCGGTTCAAGGGGGCCGGGGCGAAGTTTTTGGTCTCGATGGCCAATCATCATGACAACTTCGACAACTTTAATTCAAAATACCAACC